>Ga0209237_1000821_pt1 | contig 17856 bp, 16 predicted proteins | sample GraSoi013_1_40cm_2_FD_185820 | JGI IMG/M metagenome (GOLD analysis project Ga0209237, IMG submission 185820) | Grasslands soil microbial communities from the Angelo Coastal Reserve, California, USA - Sample 10_02_2013_1_40cm (SPAdes) (version 2) | ecosystem: Environmental > Terrestrial > Soil >... | reverse complement strand
TCTTCGCGCTCCGCCGCGACCTGGTATCCGATGCGGTCCGCCAAGCCCTCCGCGAAACGTCGGATCGAGGCGTGGCTGGGCACGTTGTTCGCTTCGAGTCGCAAGCGGCTCTCGCCGACGAAACTGTAGCCCTTGCACTCGATGAACATCGGGCGTCCGATTCGGTCGAGTTCGGCGTACTCGTCCTCCCAACCGAGGTTCCATCCCTCCACGAGGGTGTGGCGGATCACCGTGCGCGTCGGCAAGGTCGGCAGGAGAGCGAGCGTCTCCTTCAGCTTCTTCCATTCGTGGTCCGACTTCGCCGCAACGAGCTTGCGATAAATCCCCTCGTTCGGCGCGGCGACCGTCACATACAGCTGGGTGGGCAAGCGGCCTTCCGCGTGCATCCGGCGAAGGACCGACGGTGTCGTCCCGTTCGTCACGAGGAACGTCGACATCTTCCGACGTTTGAACTCGTCAATCATTTCGCCGAGCCGCTTGTACAACGTCGGCTCTCCGGTGAGACTGATTGCGACGTTCGTCGGGTGCCACGCCTCGAGGAACCGCTCTGGGCTGACGTTCGGGTTGCCCTTGAAGCCGCTCAGTAATTCACGTTGCCCCCGGATCGAATCATCGACGATGAACGAGGGGTCGTCCGCCACGCGAAGCGAATCGGATCCCCATTCCTGCGTGCGCCAGCAAAATTGACAGGCGAGGTTGCAGGCGTCGACCGCGGGCGTCATCTGGAGGCATCGGTGGCTCTCGATCCCGTAGAACGTCTGCTTGTAGCAACCGACGCCCTTGGTCAGGCTCGCCTTCGTCCAATGACAGAGCTTCACACCGCTGTGTTCCCCGACGATCCGGTACCCTTGGCGCTCGAGGACTTCCCGTTTCTCGGAATCCACGGCCGACCGCATGCCCGGCTGGGCTAAAGGGCTTTCGCGCGGCGCGCGATCGAGGCGGCGGGGGTCGCTTGCGGCGGCGGATGCAGGGCGATCAGATCGATGTCGCCGGGATGGAAGGCCGCGGAACGCAACAAGCCGCTTTTCGCGTCGATTTCGAGGAGACGATCGAGGCGGCTCGAAAAGACGAGGTCCTGGATCTTGAATGTCCGTCCCTGGTGCCGGAATGGATGCGCGATATTCGTCGCGAAAGCGGCCTCGACCCATTCGCGCTGCACTCCCAAAACCCCTCGGAACACCCACCACGGATCGAAGTGCAGGAGGGCGCCGAACTCTCCGAGTGGGACGGACTCGATCGGCCGGAGTTCGCTCAGGCGCGTCGTGGTTCGGTACCGATAGTTGTCGAGACGGAACGGGCCCTCCAGGATTCGCGGGGGGAAACCAAGAAGGTCCACGACCACAAAGGGCACCCGCCATCTGCGATCGACGAACGGAAACACGTAGCGAGCCGCTCGTTCGGTGTCACCGAAGATGACAAACCCGCCAATACAGCGGTCAGAATGATGAGGACAGTCAGCCATCTAAAACGCCTTGTATCGACAATTAAACCATAGACGAACCACAAGGACATCGGGTCTTCGGTCCGTGTGATGTCAATTAGCTTCATGCCGGGATTGGCCCGGATGGGGGCTTCGTAGCGATCCCGCAACTCATCGGCCACTTGTTCTACAGCGTCTTCGATTCGTCTTCTGGTTTGTGGGTTCAACGATGCACGCTCCGCAGGTTATCGCTATTAGACGTTGAATCAGTCCCGCCGGACAAAGCGGGACCGTTCGGGTGAGACGAACCACGCCGGTTCTCGACGCTAGTTGACAGAACTGGTTCAATAAGACTTATACCCTATGGAGAAGATGGGTCAATGGCCGGGTGCGAGAGTGGCTATCGACCCTCCCTGCAAGGGGGATAATGCGGGTTCGATTCCCGCCCCGGCCTAATTTATTCCGCTGTCTCGCTGAATCCCTATAATGCATTGTATGACATAAAACCCAAGCATCCCGCATGCCGAATTTGCGAATTTTAATGCATTTCCGTGCTTTTCTGCACCTCTGACTAACAGGAAGACAGACGAACGACTGTAAGACACGCACTTTCTTCTCTTCCCCCAATACACTCCCTCAATAGTCAAGATCGCCGTCCTACAAAGTTCTTGCACGCTGACCGCAACAAGGCGGCGCTACCGTCATCCTCAAGAACGCAAGATGAAATTGCCCTCATCGTGCCTACCGCGACAGAACTCCTGGGTCTGAGGCTTAGAGATGCGGACGAGTTCTTCACGGCCGGAGTCAGAGAAGTCCAAGAAGGAACCGAAGCCACGGACGACTTGCTAACCCGTCAAGGCTTCGAGAAGGTCTTCCATGCGCTGCTTAACGCATATGTGGCAAGGGTCTATGTTTGCCGTGCGTACTATTTCTACCCGATGAGCCACAAGGCACTCCTAGAAGGCCTAAGGATTGCTGGGCTTCACCGGGAAGCCAGTTTATACGAGGAAGTGATGGAAATATTCCACATGCGGGTCTATCATCAAGGGGAGACAGACTTGTTTGAACTGGCGGAACAATATGTCACCCAGGTTGGGATAGAGATCGCAGCCGCACGCGACTGGGTTGCGGAGGTATCATGAATGCCAATAACTAGAAAGGACTACGAAGCCGGGATTTTTCAAACCGCCTTAGAAGACCAAATTATTCAACTCCTCCAAAACAATCCGGGCTTAGCCTACAACGTGGGGGATATCTTAGAAGCTCTTGGGATTCGCACCGGGAAGGGATTCTTCGACGACTTGGTTACTAACATGGCGGTAAGTCAATCCCTCAATTTTCTCGTCCAACAAGGTAAGATTAGTAGTCGTCTGATTAGGGGAGTGCTCTTCTACTCTTTCCCCTAGCGCATTAGGGGTGCCTTTCCATGTATTCTCGGATTGCTGTCTTTGCCAGCGCGAATAGCAACGTGCCTTTCTTTGTGTCATACTGTTGAATTTTCTTGTAATCGACATCGGAAAAGACGGTCACGATCCGGTGTGTCATTCTATGACGGATAGTGCATTAGGCATGACAGCCTGCTCCAGCTGGAAGCACCGATGACTATGCGGAGAGTTGAAGAACCGCGCTCCATTCATCAATGGCATGGTGTAAATGCCGCAAGCCGGACTACTCTTCTTGGGAGCAGGTGCATCGAAGCCATTTGGTCCCCCTACGATGCCGGAATACCCCGACCTCTTTCGCGGTTTTCTCGAAAGCAGAAAACCGAGTCTGCTGGAAACCTATGAAAGCCTGCGAGTTGTCCTAGGAGCGTTTCCGCAGGAGAATGACCTCGAAGCCCTTTACTCGATCTTGCAAGACTTGAACACTCCACGGATGAGCATTCTGAATCCTGCCGTGGCGTATCAGTTATCGGTTGCGAAGAAAGCTAGTGTGAGTGAGATGGTCGAAATCCTTGGCAGATCAAAACTTGACCACTCTGCGGACCTACTGGCTAGCCTAGAGGAATTCATTCACTCTTCATCTGAAATCACCGATGAGGCCAATTTGTTTCGCTCATACGGTGAGTTGCTAGATTACGGGACTTGGTCGTGGTCTCGGAAACAACCGGGAGGAGGGACTATCGGAACCGGTGCTTGGCACAGAACGGTAGACTGCCGCGCGAATCCTCCGGGCTCGATTCCGGAGATTCCAATCGTAACGACAAACTATGACTTATCAGCGGAAAGATACCTGCGCTATCGTCAAGCGGACGTCAATTATGGGTTCGAGCAAAATCCGGGAGGAAGGGTTCTTTTGACGCCCTCCGTCCTCCGTGGGGAGACTCAATCCGCGGCGATCAAGCTAGTCAAGTTGCATGGTTCTATCGATTGGAAGTGGACAGACGACGGAGAGGTCATGATGGCTGAGGGGCCTGTCGGAACAGTTACACGAAGATGGGAGACAATCAGTGGCGATGCCATGGTCTTCCCCACACGAAACAAGCCCGCATCGAGACGCCCGTTCTTCGACTTGCTTTCGATATTTGCTGACTTGCTTCGGGAAAAGCAGTTTTGGCTTGTCATTGGGTATTCCTTTAGAGATGAGAACCTTAGGCGCCTCTTCTTAGACACACTAGGCGGGCAAAGATACATGGTTGTTATGTCACCTCGCGCCTCGGACACAGTAAACTCACTGCGTAACGAAGCATCCCCTCCAACCGACGCCGAGCACATCGTACCAGTCGATGCCAAATTCGGGACTCCTGAAGGAATGAAAAAGTTACGAGACAGAATTCACGAAGGTTTGTAGGACAGCTCGACTCGCTTACAACTACCGTTCGTTCTCCATACGCCTCACTCGGGCTGTGCGGAGCATCGCATACATTGAGATGTTGAGATTGCCGTTTTCGTCGGTGTGGGAGTATGCAAGCGGCAACATGACCACTCAAGAAATGGCGAACCGGATTGAAAGTATCCGTCTGAGACTTTCAAGGCAAATCCCGAACGTCGAATCCTAATTTTGAATCTTGTTCCGTTAGCGCCGTAATGGGGGGAGAAAGCCCTTTAGCCCAGCCGGGCATGCGGTCGGCCGTGGATTCCGAGAAACGGGAAGTCCTCGAGCGCCAAGGGTACCGAATCGTCGGGGAACACAGCGGTGTGAAGCTCTGTCATTGGACGAAGGCGAGCCTGACCAAGGGCGTCGGTTGCTACAAGCAGACGTTCTACGGGATCGAGAGCCACCGATGCCTCCAGATGACGCCCGCGGTCGACGCCTGCAACCTCGCCTGTCAATTTTGCTGGCGCACGCAAGAATGGGGATCCGATTCGCTTCTCGTGGCGGACGACCCCTCGTTCATCGTCGATGAGTCGATCCGGGGGCAACGCGAGTTGTTGAGCGGCTTCAAGGGCAACCCGAACGTCAGCCCGGACCGGTTCCTCGAGGCGTGGCACCCGACGAACGTCGCAATCAGCCTCACGGGAGAGCCGACGTTGTACAAGCGGCTCGGCGAAATGATTGACGAATTCAAACGTCGGAAGATGTCGACGTTCCTCGTGACGAACGGGACGACACCGTCGGTCCTCCGCCGGATGCACGCGGAAGGCCGCCTACCGACCCAGCTGTATGTGACGGTCGCCGCGCCCAACGAGGGGATTTATCGCAAGCTCGTCGCGGCGAAGTCGGACCACGAATGGAAGAAGCTCAAGGAAACGCTCGCCCTCCTGCCGACCTTGCCGACGCGCACGGTGATCCGCCACACCCTCGTGGAGGGATGGAACCTCGGGTGGGAAGACGAGTACGCCGAACTGGACCGGATCGGACGCCCGATGTTCATCGAATGCAAGGGCTACAGTTTCGTCGGCGAGAGCCGCTTGCGGCTCGAGGCAAACAACGTGCCCAGCCACGCCTCGATCCGACGTTTCGCGGAGGGCTTGGCGGACCGCATCGGATACCAGGTCGCGGCGGAGCGCGAAGACAGCCGGGTCGTCCTCCTGACGACGGATGGCCAGCTCCACCCTATTTTGCACTGAACGAACTCACGGCGGCGCCTTTTATTACCCACACCGGATACGACGACGAGGACCCGTGGTCGACCTCATCCAGGTCCTGAACGACGCGTACAACACGCCGTGGCTCTACATGCTCCTGGCGTTCGTCTACGCCGTATTAGTCGCGCTCATCCTGCCGATTCCGATCGAGATCGCCCTCCTCCTGCCGCTGATCGATGGCCGGTGGGGCTATCTGACCGGCATCGCCCTCGCGATCGCGGCGGGCAAGACGGTCGGCGCGTGGCTCATCTTCCTCCTCGGCCTGAACCTCGAGGGGTCCGTCCGGAAGTGGTCCGAGCGCTGGAGCCTAGCGAGATGGTTCGTCGCTAAGGCGGAGAAGTTCGTCGGCCGGACCGGATATACAGGCCTGTACTTGCTCCTCAGCGTCCCGATGATGAGCGACACGATTCCAATCTACGTTTACTCGGTCTTCAACGAAGAGGGCAAGGCGCTTGAACGGAACATGTTCCTGATCGCGAACTTCCTCGCGGCCGTGAACCGCGTCGCGATCCTTGCGATGGCTTTCGTGATCGGGGCGAACCTGATTCACGTCTGAGGCCCACATCCTTATCCCGTGTCCGCGTTGGGACCCGTTGTGTTCGAGCTCCCCTCGATTCTCACGGCCCAATCGCTCTTGGACAAGGCGTTTGGTCGGGCCGCGAAGGCGACGGCGAAAGGGCCGGACCGGGCGACGCGGGCACGGAACCTCGCGGTGGCGCGCGTTCGCGTGGCGGGCGAGGCCATCACAGGGACCTTGCGCGGGTACGTGACGGGCTTCCCGAGCATCGACCGTCTGCCGCCCTTCTACCGGGAGCTCGTCGACGTCCTCGTGGACCGTGGCAAGCTCAAGAAACATCTCGCGGCCGCGGGATGGGCCGCGGACCGGGCCCGCGAGATCACCCGAGACTACCGCCGTCGGATTGGCCGGGCCTCCGGCCCCGCAATTGGGGGCCTGCGCCGAGAGGCGTACGGCCGTCTCTCATCGCTCGTGACGCAGGTCTCGTCGGACCTGGACGCCCTCATCGAGGCCCGTCGCGCGTTCCGGCGCGTCCCGGAGATCGATCCGGCCGTGCCGACGATCGTCGTGGCCGGCTATCCGAACGTCGGCAAGAGTTCCTTCGTCCGCGCGGTTTCCACCGGTCGTCCCAAGATCGCGGCGTATCCGTTCACGACGCAGGGCGTGTCGCTCGGGCACATTGAACGGGGGGCCATGCGTTACCAGATCCTCGACACCCCCGGGATCCTCGACCGGCCGATGGCGGAGCGGAACAAGATGGAGCGACAGGCGATTGCGGCCCTGACGCATGTCGCGGACGGGGTCGTATTTCTCCTGGATCCGAGCGAATCATGCGGCTATCCGCTCGATGCCCAACGGCGCCTCCTTGACGAGGTCCAGGCGCTCTTCTCGTCCGTCCCGATCGCAGTCGTCGAGGCGAAAGCGGATCTCGTTGCCACGCCGTCGAAGTACCCGCGAGTGTCCGTCCTGACCGGAGAGGGTGTGCCGGAGGTCCTCGAACTTCTTCTGGCGAAGGTCACCAGCCGCGGTCCTGAAGGCGCGCCTCGACCGGTAGCGCCTTAGCGTCGAGGCCTTTCATCGGGAGGCCGATGCCTTTCGAGACCTCCGCCACCGTGGCGGGATCATCGAAGTGCGCGACCGCATCGACCACGGCGCGGCCGCGGCTCTCCGGGTTTTCCGACTTGAAGATTCCGGAACCGACGAAGACGCCGTCGCAGCCCATGAGCATCATCAGTGCCGCGTCAGCCGGGGTCGCAACGCCCCCCGCGGCGAAGTTGACGACAGGAAGCCGCTGAATCTTCTTGATTTCCGAAAGGATCTGGAACAGGCCTTCCGTGATCGTGTCGAGGTTCGTGTCCGCGAAGACGACGTCCGCTTCGGAGACTGTCGCCTCCTCGCCGTGCGCCGCGCGGATCTCCTTGAGCAACGTGGTGTAGCTGCCCGAGAACTTCGTCGCGATGACGTACAGCTGTTCTTTGTTCTTGCCCTTCAGTTCGGCGATCGCACTGTTCACGAGGCGCACATGTCGGACCGCCTCGATGATGTCGCCCGTGCCGGCCTCGCCCTTCGTGCGGATCATTGCGGCCCCTTCCCAGATCCGCCGCACGGCTTCGCCGAGGTTTCGGCAGCCGCAGACGAACGGCACGCTGAAAGCCCTCTTGTTCACATGGAAGAACGGGTCCGCGGGGGTAAGGACTTCGGATTCGTCGATCATGTCGACGCCGAGGGATTCGAGCGCACGCGCTTCCGCTTCGTGGCCGATCCGGCATTTCGCCATCACGGGCACCGTGACGGAGTCCATGATTTCCTGTATCTTCGTGGGGTCGGCCATCCGGGCCACGCCGCCCGCCGCGCGGATATCCGCGGGGACTCGCTCAAGGGCCATCACGGCAACGGCGCCGGCCTCCTCGGCGATCGCGGCCTGCTCCGCGTTCGTGACGTCCATCACGACGCCCCCCTTCTGCATCTTCGCGAACCCGCGCTTCAGCAATTCCGTCCCGAATCGGAGCTGTTTCAGGTCGAGGTCCAGGGGCATCGTCGGCCTCCCGCTCGACCTACGGGCCGTGGGTATTTCTATTTTGCTCTCGGGATTTCACGACGCGCGCCCGGGGTCGGATCGGGTTTGGTCAATCACTCTCGATTCCTCAGGGGAATGGGACGGCCTGCAACGTTTTCGAATCCGCTCAGGAAACGCTTAAGTGAATCGTCCCTTTCATCGCGGCGCGTGAAGGTCGTTTGTGTGACCGGCATGCCGGGATGCGGGAAGGACGAGCTCCTGGGCGTCGCGAGAGACCTCGGCTTCTCGATCGTCCGAATGGGGGACGTCGTCCGAGAGGAGGCCACGAGGCGGGGCCTGCCCATCACCGACGAAGCGGTGGGGGGAATGGCCCATGCGGAACGGCAAGCATACGGGTTCGGCATCTGGGCGGAGCGCACCCTCCCTCGCATCCGAGGCGAGCACGTCCTCGTCGATGGCCTCCGCGGTCGAGCGGAGCTCGATGTCTTCCGGAAGGCGTTCGGCGAGGGCCTTGTCGTGCTCGCCGTCCATGCGTCTCCAAAGACCCGGTACGAGCGCATGATGCGCCGTCGCCGCCCCGACGACGCGATGAGCGTCGAGGCCTTCCGAGTGCGGGACGTGCGGGAGCTCAGCTGGGGGCTCGGGGATGTCATCGCGATCGCCGACCTGGTCCTCGTGAACGAAGGGAGCCTCGAGGATTTCCGACGGCAGGCCCGGGCAGCCTTGGGGCGGCTCCATGGTTAGCCTGCCCATCCGACGAATCGAGGCCCGCACGTTTTGCCACGCGACGGAGGAGGAAGCGCGGGTCGCAACCGCCCTCGCATTCGCGTGCCCGGAGGGAGACACCTCCCGCGAATCGCTCGAGGGCTACTTCGGGAACCCGCTCGTCCGCTTGACGCGTCGGGTCGAGAAAGCCGCCGCCATCCGGACCGTTTGGGAGCGGTGGACCGCGGCGGGTCTGCCCTCCTGGATCGTGAAGGACGTCGAAGCACGACTCGACGAAGATGGGTTCCTGCACTTTCGGCTCGACAAACAGGCGGCGTACCGGGAAACGTTCGAGGTGGCCGGCGATTCCGACACAATCGACATTCGCGTGAAGCTCATCGCGTACCCCGCGAAGCCCGACGAAATCCGACGCGTCGCGCAATCGGTCCTCCAGGGGGCGACCTGAGTGCGCCTCACGCAGGCCCACCGCCGGCTTCTCGAGGCGGGGACGAATGCGCAACGCACGTCCCTCCGAATTCTCGAGACGGTCGCGCGGATTTCCGAAGCAGAGCGCCTCGTGCCGATTGCCTCCGCCCACGTGTCCGGGGCGTCCTACAAGCTGATTGGGGATGCCGGCTTGGACTTCCTCGAGGATTTCGCGCGCGACGCAAAGGTCGCGGTGCCCACGACCGTCAATCCACTCGGGACGGATCTCGCCCAATGGCGGGACCTAGGCGTCCCCCCCGAGTTCGCGGAAAAGCAAGGTCGCATCGCCCGCGCCTACGTCGCGATGGGGGTCCAACCCATTTTCTCGTGCACGCCGTATCTCGTCGGCCTCCGACCGAAATTCGGCGATCACCTCGCGTGGGCCGAATCAAATGCGGTCTGTTTCGCGAACTCCGTCCTCGGCGCCCGTTCGAACCGCGAGAGCGGGCCCTCCGCGCTCGCCGCAGCGGTCGTCGGAGCGACGCCGGATTACGGGCTGCACACGGATCGGGCTCGGCTTCCGACGGTCGTCGTGACCGCGGACACGAAGCCTCGGGGGATCGACTACTCCTTGATCGGCCTCGTCGCGGGCGAACAGGTGGGAGACGGCCTCCCGTTCTTCCGCGGCTTCCGCGGGAACGAAACGGAGCTGAAGTGGTTGGGGGCCGCCCTCGCCTCATCCGGGAGTTGTGCGATGTTTCATCTCGAGGGAGTCACTCCAGAGACTCGAAAGGTCCGGGTCAGAGGGCTGAAGTCCCTCCGGATCACCCGCGCTGACCTGACGGCCGCGAAGCGGGCCCACACCGACGGAACGGAAGCGGAGATGATCGGCCTCGGCTCCCCGCAGCTTTCCGCGGAAGAGTTGAAGGAAGTCGCGCGCAAGGTCGAACGGCGGCCTCCTCGTATCCCGGTCTGGGTGTTCACGAGCCGAATCGTTCGGGATGCGAACCCCGAGGCGGTCGCCGCACTCGAACGGAACGGCGGCCGGGTCCTCGCCGACACCTGCTTGGAGGTCACCCTCCTGGAGCATCGGTTCGGGACGGTCGCGACGCCGTCGGGCAAGGGAGCGTACTACTTGCCAAGTCTGTGCAAACAGAAGGTCATCTTCGACGACCTCGATAGGCTGCTGGAGCGGTACGCGTGAAAATCCGCGGGCGGGGGATCGTGCCGGGGCATGCCGCGGGAACGGCGATTGTGAGTCACGCGCCGTTCTCGTTCGTCGGGGGCGTCGACCCACGGACGGGCGAAGTCCTCGACCAAGCGACCGAGACCATGCGCCCGCGCCTCCAGGGGCGCATCTTCGCCTTTCCCAGCGGCAAGGGGAGCACGGTCGGGTCGTACCTGATCTACGGCCTCGCCAAAGCGGGCAACGGTCCGGCCGGAATCGTGAACGCTCGGACCGAGGCGATCGTCGCGGTCGGCGCGACCCTCGCGGGCATCCCGCTCGTGGACCGCGTCGATGTCGGAGGCCTCCGCACCGGGGATCGGATGACGGTCGATGGCGATCGCGGGAGCGTCGAGCTGCCGGATGTCCGGGCGACCCCCGTGGTCTCGGTAATCCTCCGAAACCGAGCGCGCATCCTCATCGTGCGTCGGAGCGAAGACGTCGGAAGCTTCCGAGGTCGGTGGTCCGCGGTCTCCGGCTACCTGGAAGGGAGAGAAGATCCGAAGCACCGCGCAACACAAGAAGTTCGGGAGGAGACGGGACTGAGAGGCCTGACATTCCGTGCCACAGGTGCTCCCATTCTTGCCCGGGATAATGCGCGAATGTACGTCGTCCACCCGTTCCTCTTCGATGCGCCGAACCGGCAGGTGCGGCTCGACTGGGAGAACGTCGAGCACCGCTGGATCCGGCCGGAGGAACTGGACCGCTTCGACACGGTCCCCCGCCTCTCGGAGGTCGTCGCCACTGTCCTCGGACGGGCATCTGACGCCGCCGGCTAGCCCGATCCCGTGGACGGCGGGCCTGCCGACGCGTCCACGACCCGGTCGACCTCGCGTTCGAGCAGCGTCATCTGGTGGGCGTCCAACGTGGACGGGTTCACGGACAGGAGGAGGACGCCGTTGTTGACGGCGGCTTGATCCCGCACGGCCTGCACGAGCCTCAGGACCGTGAGGAAGTTGTTGTTCGTGACCAGGTACTCGACGGCATCCAGGAGGATCACGCCCTTCTCGCGGACGAGGAACTGCTCCGCGGACAGGGAGAGCTTCTCGAGGTCTTTCGGCCGGACCGAATCCTCCTTGCCGACGTTGCTCAGCCAGACGATCGGAAGGTCCGACAGGCCGAACCGCTCCCGGACCTTCGCCGGGAAGAGCCGCGTGATCACCATCCCTTTCTTGCCCGCCCGCTGGGCGATCAAGAACAAGCGGTACGCCTCTTCGGGCGTCGATTCCTTCACCAGGTACGACGACGAATCCTTCAGAAGGGGCAGCGTCTCGTCTTCATCCGACCGGGCTCGTTCCATGGGACGTACCTGGGGGGCCCCGCAGGACGGACAATCGACGGAGCCTGCGGGAATCAGCTCCCCGCACGCGATGCATGCGACCCGAGACGGGGCGCTGCGGGGGGCCGAGGCCGCGAGTGCGTAACCGCAGACCGGGCATTTGTCCGCGCCGGGCGGAATCGAACCCTGGCACCGTGGACAGGTGGTCGATTGGGTCGCGATGGGTTCGCCGCACCGTGGACACCGGCGGGCCGTCGAGGGAACCGAGGCCCCGCACGTCGGGCACTCGACGGGTGTGTCCTTCTTCGCCGCGAGCGCGGCCAGGATCCGGTTCACGTCCTCGGCATCCAGGCCCTCCACCTGTGCAAGCTCCTGCTTCGTCGCTCCGCGGAGCGCTGCGACGCTCTTGTAGCCCGCATCGAAGAGGGTCGTCGCCTTCGCGCGGGAGATGCCAGGAATCCGCGTGAACTCGCGATGCGCCTCGGACATATGGAGGGGCGTCAGCCCAATCGTCACGGCGTGACCGTCCACATCCCGCCACTCCTTCGTATACTCCGACTCGAAGGGCTTGTCAGCGAACGTGAGGGTGCGAGAGTGCGTTTCTCGTGCGATGAGCGGGGCCTGTCGTTCCAGCATCGCCGCGAACTCTTTCTTTGTCTTGACCACCGTCAGGATGTAGTCGTCGACCTCGAGGTCGACCTCCTTTCGCATCTGTTGCACCCGACGGATGATCTCCCGCCCATAGGCCTCGGCCTGCAGCTCGGGCGTCACTCGTAGGTCGAGGAACATTTGCCCATGGGGCGTGTCGACTCGGACGACCTCCGCCGGCATCGTCGACTCGAAACGGATCATTGATGGGTCGATCGTCACGACCTGACCGTCCACGTCGACCGTGTAGTGGCCTTTCGCCAGCGCTTTGCGGATCTCCTCCGCAGGCCGCGCCTCGAGTGCTTTCACGATCTTCCGCTGCAACGCCTTGTACGCCTTCCCGATTGCCGCGGGGTCCGGCTTCGCGCGGACGACGACGCCGGGGAACTCTCCTCGCGGCCCGAGGACGACGAGCTCTTTCGCATTCGCTTGCTCGAGGAAGATGTCCCGGAGTTCCGCGAGGGCCGACGCCGCCTCGGGCGTCGGGTCCTTGATCGCGATCTGCTTCATCGGCCATCGGAGTTTTCGACCGCCCCGCTGCCGCTCCTTGGAGACCGTCTCCACGAGCTCCTGGACGACGGCCATGGACCGTTCGAGCTCCGGCTGGATCCGTTCGCTTCGGGACGCCGGCCAGTCGAGCATGTGCACGCTCAGCTTGCGGCCGTCCAGTCGTTGGTACATCGCCTCGGCGATGTGGGGTGCAGCGGGGGCGAGCAGGATCGCGAGGGTCTCGAGGACCTCATGGAGGACCCGATACGCGGCGACCTTTCCTCGGTCCTCCGATTCGATCCACATGCGCTCCCGGACGAGCTTGACGTACCACCGCGAGAGGTCGTCGAGGATGAACGATTCGACGGCGCGATACGCCCGATGGAGGTCGTAGGTCCCCATCTCGGTCTCCATGGTTCCCTTGAGCCCTTCGAGCCGCGAGAAGAGCCACCGGTCCTCCGGCCTCAGGTGGCGTTCGAGGGAGGCGAGGTCCGCCGCCGCGGGATCGAACCGGTCCAAGACCATGTACGTCGTCGCGAATCGCAGGACGTTCCACAGGATGTTCAGCGTCCGCTGCGCGGTCCGGATGCCGTCCTCTTGGAACGTGACGTCGTCCCACGGTGCGTTCACAGAGACCAGGTAGAACCGCAACGGGTCGACGCCGAACTTGTTGATCACGGTCTCTGGCTCGACGAAGTTCCCGAGGGACTTGTGCATCTGACGTCCATCGGCCCCGGTGACCCAGCCGTGCAGGAGCACGCGGTCATACGGGGCCCGGTCGAATGCGACGACGCCCGCCGCAAGTTGCGAGTTGAACCAGCCGCGCGTCTGGTCGGGGCCCTCGACGATGCAGTCCTGCGGCCACCAGCGTTTGAATTCGTCATCGCGCCCAGGATAGCCTAGGCTCGCCCAACTCGAGACCCCGCTATCGAACCACACATCGACGACGTCGGGGACGCGATGCATTTCGCCGTCGCACTTTTCGCACGGCAATGTGACGCGGTCGATCCCGGGCCGGTGGAGGTCCATGCCGTCTTTGTAGCCTCGGCCGTTTCTCAGTTCCGCGGAGGACCCGATCACGGTCCAGTGACGGCACTTCGCACACCGCCAGATCGGGAGGGGTGTGCCCCAATACCGCTGCCGGGACAGGCACCAATCGCGGAGGTTCTCCGTCCAGTCGAGCTGCCTCGCGGAGCCCGCCCAGTCCGGGAACCACGTCACCCGACTGACCTCTTCGATCATCTTCGGTTTGATGTCTTTCACATTCAGGAACCACTGGACCGTCGCGCGGAACAAGATCGGGGTCCGGCAGCGCCAGCAATGGCCGTAGGAGTGGACGAGCGTTTCCTCGGCGAAGAGCGCGTGAGCCGCGCGGAGGTCTTGGATGATCAGCGGGTTTGCTTCTTTCACCGACTTGCCGGCGTACGTCCCCGCGTCGTTGGTGAAATGGCCCCGTTCGTCCACGGGCGAGAACGGCGGGAGCCCGAGACGCTGGCCGAGCTCGAAATCTTCGGGCCCGTGGCCGGGGGCGGAATGCACGAGCCCCGTGTACTCTGCGGCGACGATGTCCGAGGGCACGACCTTGTGGACCCACGGACCGGCGACGGTGCGCTGGTATGGGAGCTTCGGACCTAGCGGGTGTGTGTACTCGAGTCCGACCAGCTCACCCCCCTTCTTGGTCTCGACAATCGTGTACTCGGCGACGCCCACGCGAGGCAGGATTGTGGAGACGGCGGATTCCATCATCCAGATGTACTCCGTCTTCCCGTCGTGGCTCGCCTTGACCTTCGCATAGGTGAGTTCGGGGTTCGCCGCGATCGCGAGGTTCGCGGGGAGCGTCCACGGCGTCGTCGTCCAAACAAGGAGGGACTCGTCGGGCCGCTTCACGAGCGGGAACTGGACGTAAATCGAGGGGTCCGTCTCGTCGGCGTACTCGACCTCGGCATCCGCGAGAGCCGTCTCATCTCGCGTGCACCACTGCGTGGAACGCAGCGCCTCGTAGATCCAACCGCGCTCGTGGGCCCGCTTGAGCGTCCACCATGCACCCTCGATCCAGTCGTTCCGGATCGTCATGTACGGGTGCTCCCAATCCAGCCAGATACCGAGGGACTGGAACTGCGCCGTCATCTTGTTCAGCAGGTCGAGGGCGAAGGTCCGGCACGTGTTCACGAACTTCTCAATCCCGAGGTCCTCGATCTCCTTCTTGTTCGTGATGCCCAGGGTCTTCTCGACCTGGACCTCGATCGGAAGGCCGTGCATGTCGTAGCCCGGCTGGTCCCGGACGTGATGTCCGCGCATCCGTTGATAGCGGACCACGAGATCCTTGATCGTCTTGTTCAGGACGTTCCCGAGGTGAATCGTCCCCGACGTGAACGGAGGTCCGTCACCGAAGTAGAAGTCTTCATCTTTCTCCCGGGCGGCCACCGTTTTCGAGTAGACCTTCGCCCGCTTCCAGAATTCCTGGACTTGCCTCTCCACCTCGCGTGGAGCGTACGTCTTCTCCGCCTGCTTGATCATCGCAGCCCCGCTCCCCGGGGACGACGGGCGACCGCGGGGCTTCTTCATCGCCCCTCGGAAGCGAGTCACTCATTCGACTGGGTCTATAAAAACGTGCGGTGGCACATGCCGACCCGGCGAAGGTCGCCGCGGCCCACCGGAGCGGCAATGAGGGCCGGGAGCGAGATTTGAACTCGCGTCAAGGGATCCACAGCCCCCTAGCATAACCAGGCTAGCCCATCCCGGCCGCAGGACGGCGGAAGAATCGCGGAGAATATAGGGTTTTGGTCCAGCCACGTCGATGTGTTCGGCCCATTCTCACCAAGGCGGACGGAGGCCGAGGAAACCGCGGTCTGCGTCCCCGCCCAAGCACGCGTCGACGCGCTCGATGCACAAGCATTTTGTATCGCGCGGAGGATGGTCTGCGGCGATGGTGGGGAAGCGAGACCTCGTCTCGATGCTCGATGTCCGCGAGGATCTAGTTGGCATCCTCGAGCTTGCCGGCAAAATCAAGAATCGGACGAAAGCGGGCGAACCGTACGAACCGTTGCGGGGCAAGAGCCTCGCCATGTTGTTTGAAAAGGCATCCACGCGCACCCGTGTTTCCTTCGAGGTCGGCATGACACAGCTCGGCGGCCACGCGCTGTTCCTGAGCCCGAACGATCTCCAGATTGGCCGAGGCGAAACGATCGCGGATACGGCCCGCGTCTTGAGTCGATACGTGGACGGCATCATGTACCGGGCATTCAGGCGGGACAACGTGCGGGAACTCGCGGCGAACGCGACCGTCTCGGTCATCAACGGCCTCGACGACAAGGAGCACCCATGTCAGGTGGTCGCCGACCTCTTTACAATACATGAGAGAAAACGCGGACTCAAGGGTCTCCGGCTCGCGTATGTCGGGGACGGAAACAACGTTTGTAATTCGTTGCTCCTCGGGACGGCCATCGTGGGCATGCACATGGCCGTCGCTTGTCCGAGCGGCTACGAACCCGACCCGGAACTTCTCGCGAATGCACGGCGCATCTCCAAAGACACCGGCTCCTCGCTCGAAATCGTGCGCGATCCCGCCGCTGCGGCGAAACGGGCGGACGTCCTGTACACCGACGTCTGGGTGTCGATGGGCCAGGAGAAGGAAAAGGACGAGCGGGAGAAGCTGTTCCGGCCGTACCAACTCAACGAGAAGCTGCTGAGCTTTGCAAGCGAGGATGCAATCGTGATGCACTGCTTGCCGGCCCATCGCGGCCTCGAAATCACGGACGAAGTGATCGACGGGCCCCGATCGATCGTCTTCGACCAAGCGGAGAACCGTCTCCACGCGCAGAAAGCGATCCTCGCCCGGTTCATCGCCGGCGTCTGAGGGCGTTGCGCGATGATCAGTGTTGAGGCGAGCTGTTGGCCATCCCATCAACGACTCGTCTGGAACAAAGACTTAAGCGGCGTCCGGCCGAATGTCCAACCCGTGGTGGGCAGAATCCATGTCGCTCCCTCCGGTCATCGAAAGGCTGAAACGGAAGGCAATCACATCGGAGTTGAGGGACTACTGGCAGGGAATCCTCTTCGACCCTCGCGTTGTCGAGATTCAGCCGAACGCCGCTCTGTTCAATGATCTCCGTGTGCGAATGCGTGACTGTCTCCTGGAGTCCTCGGTCAAGCTGGCCGAAAAATCCGTTGATGACCCGTACTGGAAGAGCGCGCCGATGTCGCAGGCACTCGATCCAGTCCTTCAACACTTCCTACTGAAGGAACTCGTCGAGCGACCAGGGGATGAACGCATCCTTTGGAGCCTTGCTAGTTTGGATGTCAGGCACAGCGTCAATGAATTCGGCCGGGAATACTGGGTTCCACTCTGTGTCAAGGACCCGACGAACCTTCGCTGGCTTGTAGAATCAGCATTACGCGTGGCGTGGGGCACCGGCCTTGACACTACGAACGGCCTCAGCCAAGCCCTTCGCGAAGTCAAGGGGCATCACGAAGACCTCGATGCCATTCTGCATCGATTCGCGAATGGACCGGATGAAGGACTGGCTCGAGCGGCGCGAATAGCCCAAGATGTCGACCGTGGGGGGAGTGTCTTCCGATGGCTCCCCTAAGCAATTGAAATCAGTCCCTGCTGGCATCGAGTAAGCGGAGAAGAGCCTCCCGTTAACCTAACTGGACCGAAAGTCTTCAAAGCCGCCTGTGGTGCATTGCCATCCCGTCAACAAGGACGACTGCGACTCATCGGGGGATAATTAAGGAAGCAGTAGGGAACGAGTGATCAAACTTCGTATCGGCCGAAAGTGTAAGGTGCCCGCCCGCAGGGGCGGGCATGATGGGAACGGGCGACGGCGAGGCGCTTGCGCTTCCTCCTGTTTAGGCGCGGGTTTCGCTGACTCAACCCGTAAATAGGCCCCGTCCTTTGCGGGCGAGGATGCGCGGCCTCCGCGGGTGGCTTCGGATCCTCGCGGGCATCGCGATCCTCGTCGCGATTGTGGTGGCGATTGTCCTCCCTCAGGCGGCCTGGAACGCGGCCCAGCTCCCTCTCCTCGCCTTGTTCTCGACGACCCGGATGGTCCTCGCCTACCTGTTGTCCCTCGTCTTCGCGATCACGTACGGCGCGACCG
>Ga0209237_1000820_pt1 | contig 17868 bp, 18 predicted proteins | sample GraSoi013_1_40cm_2_FD_185820 | JGI IMG/M metagenome (GOLD analysis project Ga0209237, IMG submission 185820) | Grasslands soil microbial communities from the Angelo Coastal Reserve, California, USA - Sample 10_02_2013_1_40cm (SPAdes) (version 2) | ecosystem: Environmental > Terrestrial > Soil >... | reverse complement strand
GCAGGCGATACCGCGGTCGATGTCGATGTACGTGCCGAACGGGACGGCGAACACAGTGAACGCGTCATCGAGGTCGTGGAGCCGGACCCCGATAAGCGGGCTCGACTTATAGGCGATGGGCCGGAGGTAGGCGTCCTCACGGTAGCCGCACTTACGAAGGAGCTCGAGGGTGATGCCGACCAGATCGTCGACCGTGTATGGGAGCGCGATGCGCATGATCCGGCACGAGCGGTGGAGCCGGGCGTAGTGCTCCTTTAGATGGAGTGCGTAGAGCTGCTCGTCCTCGGCATTCCAGTAGGCGCGGATGCCTTCGAAGACGCCGGTGCCGTAGTTGAAGGCGTGCGTCAGCACGCTCACTTTGGCCTCGCGCACCGGGACGAACTCGCCGTCGAGGAAGGCGAATGCCGTTTCGGGGGCCGCCCCGCGACGTAGCGAGGTCGGTCTGGTCAGCTCCTGCACCGTGCGAACTCCTTATGCAGCTCGGGGGGCCGGGAGCCCGGGGGCCGGGGGCGGAGCCCCCGACTGTGCCGACCCGCTTTCGCCATTGTGACAGGATTGGTAGCGGTCAGACCGGCGGTGTGACCCCTTCGACACCGTCGGCCGTACCTGCTCTTGGAGGTGCGTATGGCAAGACGTGCGACGGTAGGGTTTCTGGCGACCGCGCTCATCACCCTTACGGCCTGCGCCAGCCCGGCCGCAAGCCCCAGCCCGACTGGCGGGGGCAGTGCGGCGGCTTCGGTGCAGCCGACCCATCCGGTCGAGTTTGTGATCAGCACCGCACCCGGCGGCGGCTCGGACGTGTACGCGCGCATATGGCAAGGCATCATCGAGACCCAGAAGCTTTCGCCTCAGCCCGTGCAGCCACTGAACAAGGAGGGCGCCTCTGGCGCGGTGGCGTTCACCTACATCTATGACCACAAGGGTGACATGCATTACATCTTCGTCACCCTCAACTCCTTCTTCACCACGATCATTACGCAGAAGCTTCCGTACAAGGCGACGGACTTCACGCCGATCGCGAACCTCGCCCTTGATCCATTCTTCCTCTGGGTGAACGACGACAGCCCGTGGAAGACGGCGCAGGACTTCGTCAATGCCGCGAAGGAAAGCTCGGTCACGGTCGCGGGCACCGGCGCGAAGCAGGAGGATGAAGCGCTCTTCCGCCGCATCGAGGACACGATGAAGACGAAGCCCTTCACCTACATCTCGCAGACCTCCGGCGCGACGGTCGCTGCGGCGCTCGCCGGCCACCAGGGCGGCGTCGTCGCGACGGTCAACAACCCAAGCGAGGGGCTCCCCCTCTACAGCGGTACCCAGAAGAAGCTGCGGCCGCTCTGCGCATTCACACCGTCGAGCCCCACGAAGGGCGTCTACAACGGTCTCGCGACGTGCGCGTCGCAGGGCATCCCGATCGACGACTACTACATCATGCGGGCCGTCATGGGCCCGCCCGGCCTCTCACCGCAGCAACAGGCCTTCTGGGTCGACGTCTTCAAGAAGGTCAACGACTCCGCCGAGTGGAAGGCGAAGATCGACGAATTCTTCCTATCGCCCGATTTCAAGTCGGGACTCGAATTCCGGCAATTCCTCAGCAAATACCAGCAGCTGCATCAGGACATCGCCACCAAGTTCAAGTGGGTCCAATGATCCGCGCGTGCGGCCCTACCAAGTAGCGACGGCGGCGGCGATCGCGCTGATCGCCGCCGTCGCCATGTTCGACTCGCTCGCCGCGTTCAATCCCTCGGCCGGTACGGCTCCCGGTGACGTCGGCGCGCGCTGGTATCCCTTCTGGGCTGCGGCGATCATGGGCATCGCGGCCCTCGTCGTCGCCTTCCGCGTTCTCACGACTCCGCAAGCGGTCGAAGGCGTGTTCGCGGGACGCGCGAGCATCTTTTCGGTCCTCAAGCTCGCCATCCCGATGTTCGCCTACGCAACGCTGATCGGCGGCATCCGCTGGAGGGACGGCGACATCAACTACACGGTCATCCCGCCGCTCGGCTTCTACATCGCGACCGGTCTGTACATGGGGGGATTCGCGTGGTGGCTCGGGCGATACAAGATCTGGTGGGTCGCCATGATCCTCGTCGCGTTCCCGCTGGTCATCTTCGCGGCCTTCGAGCTCGGCTTCCGGGTCAGCCTACCGAAGAGCTTCCTCTACGAGCAGGGGGCCCTCCCCTTCTAGATGGAGATCTTCGGGCAGCTCGCGGGCGGCTTCGCGACGGCGCTGCAGCCGATCAACATGCTCATGCTCTTCGTCGCCATCGTCCTCGGACTCGTGATTGGCGTCCTGCCCGGACTCGGCGGCACCAGCGGCGTCGCGATCCTTCTGCCCATCAGCCTGTTCATCAAGAACGGAGCGCTGCCCGGTTCGAACGAGGTGACCGCGATCATCTTCCTCGCCGGCATCTATTGGGGGGCGCTCTTCGGCGGCGTGATCACCTCGATCCTCTTCAACATTCCCGGCGAGCCCTGGGCGGTCGTCCTCCTCTTCGACGGATTTCCCCTCGCAAAGAAGCTCAGGCGTCCTGGCCTCGCGCTCGCGAGCTCCTTCGTCTCGTCGTTCGTGGGTGCTCTCGTCGCGACGGTGCTGTTCACGTTCTTCGCTTTACCGGTCGCCGAACGCGCGCTGCAATTCGGGCCGGCGGAACTCTTCGCCGTGTTCGTCCTCTCGTTCGCGACGCTCATTGGTCTCGGCGCGGAGGCCCCGATGAAGAGCGTCGCGATGCTCGCCCTGGGCCTGCTCCTCGCGGCGGTCGGCTTCGACACGATCACCGGCGAGCAGCGCCTCAACTTCGGACTGGTCCCGCTGCTCTCCGGCATCGGCTTCGTGCCGGTCACGATCGGTCTCTTCGGGATCGGCGAAATCCTCGCCTCGGCCGAGGAGCAAGGCATCGGATACGTCGAGCAGATCAGTGCCCGGCTGGGCCTGCGTGACGTCCGTGAGGCGTTCGTTGAGCTGGGGAAGCGCATCCGCCTGGTCCTGTCTAACTCGATCATCGGATTCTTCTTCGGCGTTTTGCCTGGGCATGGCGCGACCGCGGCGTCTTTCCTGGGCTACGGCCTCGCCCGCCAGTACTCCAAGAACAAGGAGAACTTCGGCAAGGGTGAGATCTCCGGGATCATGGGCCCGCAGTCCGCCGCCGATGCGGCCGGCGTCGCGTCGCTGGTGCCGATGATCACGCTGGGGATCCCAGGATCACCGACGTCCGCGGTCATGATGGCCGGACTGTTCATCTGGGGCCTCACGCCAGGTCCCGTCCTCTTCATTCAGCACCAGGACTTCGTATGGGGGCTGATCGCCAGCATCTACCTGGGCCACTTGATGACATTCATCCTGTGTCTGCTCGCCGTACCGCTGCTCGCGATGATCATGCGCGTGCCGTACGCGATCATCACGCCGTTCATCATCGTCATCTCGATCATCGGGTCGTACTCGCTAAACAACAGCATGCTCGACGTCTTCATCACCGTCATCTTCGGCCTCATTGGGTACTGGCTGAGGAAGCTGAAGTACCCGCTCGCGCCGCTGGTCGTCGCGCTCGTGCTCGGCGACTCCACCGAACGTGAGCTGCGGAAGGCGCTGATCGCGGGCCACGGCAGCCCGCTCTACTTCTTCAACAGCCCGCTCTCCACCATCCTGATGCTCGGCGCGCTCGTCCTCGTCCTCATCCCGCTCGTGCGCACCATCCGCGCCCGTCGTCGCGGCGCCGTCGCGCGCCCCGCCGGCGTGGCCCACTGATCCCGGGGTCGAACCGCGATGAGCGCCATCGACATCGCATTGATCGTCGGCGCCTTCGTCCTCATCCTGGTCGGTGCTGAGGTCTTCACCAACGGCGTCGAGTGGCTCGGCATCAAGCTCCGCATCAGCGAGGGTGCCACCGGGAGCATCCTCGCGGCGATCGGGACCGCGACTCCGGAGACGCTCATCCCGGTCGTCGCGATCCTCTTCACCAACACGCCAGACGCGGACGAGATCGGCGTGGGCGCGATCCTCGGCGCCCCGTTCATGCTCGGTACGCTCGTCATGCTGCTCATCGGCGTCACCGCGTTCGCGCTCCGAGCGCGCCGCAAGCGCAACACGCTCCACGTCGACGCGCCGCACGCCTTGCGGGATCTCTCCTTCTTCCTTGTTATGTACACGATCGCGCTCGCGCTCGCGCTCATCCCCCCTGAGATCCACTTCGTCAAGTCGTATCTCGGCTGGATCTTCATCCCGGCCTACTTCTTCTACCTCTTCCTCGTCCTGCGCAAAGGAAGGCGCAGCGCCGAAGACATCGAGGAGGAGCTTGAGGAGCGCGAGGCCTTCGATCAGCTCACCTTCGCGTCGCTGCTCGGTCGGACCGGCGTTCGCTTCCTGCCGTCCTCGCCACCCCTCTGGCTCGTCCTGGCGCAGACGGTCATCTCCTTCGGCGCGATCATCCTGGGGGCGCGCTTCTTCGCGGACTTCGTCGAAGACTTCTCGCACGCCATGGGCTTCAACACGCTGCTGGTGGCGCTCATCCTCGCGCCCCTCGCCACCGAGCTCCCCGAGGCCGCGAACAGCCTCATCTGGACGCGCGACGGCAAGGACGTCATCGCGCTTGGCAACGTCGCCGGGGCAATGGTCTTCCAGTCGACGATCCCGGTCACGATCGGCGTGCTGCTCACGCCCTGGCAGCTCGGCCAGTTCGGCACGGTCGCGGCGGTGTTCGCGCTCCTCTCCGGACTCCTCATCTACGTGCAGCTGCGCGTTCGCGCGCGGGAAAACGCCCTTCCGCTCTCGTCGCTGATGCTGGGAGGCAGCCTGTACGTCGTGTTCCTCGGGTACGTTCTGTGGAGCGTTCTGGGCTGACCTAGAATCCGCCGCGTCGTGCGCTTCGGATGTCTCTAGGTGCACGCGACGAAGATGAGGGGAGGTCGGGCAAGACACATGAAGCGTCTCCTCGCGTTCGGTCTCGCCTTCGGGCTCGTGGTCGCGGGTTGCGGCGGCGGTGGGCTCGGGGGCGGCGGCGGGCTGAAGATCGGGATGGTCACCGACATCGGCCAGCTCGAGGACAAGTCGTTCAACGAGTTCTCGTGGAAAGGCGTTCAGGATGGTGCGAGCGCCGTCGGCGGCTCGGCCAAGAACATCGTCACCAAGGACATCGCGGACTACAAGCAGAACATCCAGAGCTTCGTCGATCAGAAGTACGACGTCATCGTCACCGTCGGCTTCCTCATCGGGTCCGACACACTCACGGCGGCGCAGAAGAACCCGGACATCCAGTTCTTCGGCGTCGATCAGTTCATCTGCGTGCCGAAGGATGCGAACGACAAGGAGTGCAAGGGCGACCTCCCCAAGAACTACCAGGGACTGCTGTTCAACGAGGCACAAGCGGGCTACCTCGCCGGGATCGTGGCCGGCACGATCACCAAGAGCAACAAGATCGGTGCTGTGGGAGGCCGTTCGGACGTCCCGCCCGTCGTCAACTACATCAAGGGTTACGAGAACGCGGCGAAGTCGGTGAAGTCCGGAGTGCAGGTCCTCATCAACTACACCGAGGACTTCAACGCGCCGGACAAAGGTGAGGCCTCGGCGAAGACGATGATCGGCCAGGGTGCCGACGTCATCTTCCAGGTCGCCGGGCTCACTGGCGCTGGCGCACTCCGTGCCGCGTGCAATGCGAAGATCTGGGGCATCGGCGTTGACGTGGACCAGTACCAATCGCTGCCTGACGCGAAGGCGTGCATCGTCACGAGCGCCGAGAAGAGGCTGCAGACCGCGGTGCGCGACGGGCTCAAGCGCTTCAAGGACAAGGGCAAGCAGAACGGGAACTTCTTCAACGACGCGACCAACGACGGCATCGGCTACTCGCCGATCCGCAACCTAAACCCCGTTCCGGCGGGACTCGAGGACAAGCTCAAGCAAGCACTCGCGGACATGAAGTCCGGAAAGCTCAAGCCGATCCCGTAGCGCGAGCACATCACCTAGCAAGATCGAGCGGGCCGGCCTCGCGGTCGGCCCGCTCGTCGCATGAGGAGTCCATGACCAAGAACTCCGGGGGCTCCGCCCTCCAACCGCCGAGCGACGCACCCGTCCTCGAGATGCGCGGCATCACGAAGCGCTTCCCAACGGGGACGCTCGCCAATGACTCGATCGACCTGGACGTGCGGCGTGGCGAGATCCACGCGCTCCTCGGCGAGAACGGCGCGGGGAAGTCGACCCTCATGAACGTCCTGTACGGCCTGGTCACGCCGGACGCCGGCGAGATCCGGATCGATCGCGAACGGGTGACGATCCGCGATCCAGCGGACGCCATCGCGCGCGGGATCGGCATGGTGCACCAGCATTTCATGCTCGTGCCGGTGCTCTCGGTCGCGGAGAACGTCGTCCTCGGGCAGGAGATCGTCCGGGCCGGCGGGATCCTGGACCTCGGCGAGGCGACGAAGCGGATCAGGTTGCTGGCCAAGAAGCTGGGCTTCGAAGTCGAACCCGGCAGCCGGGTCGACGAGCTCTCCGTCGGCCAGCAGCAGCGGATCGAGATCCTGAAAGCGATCTACCGGAACGCGCGCATCCTGGTCCTGGACGAGCCGACCGCGGTCCTCACTCCGCAGGAGACGCGCGAGATCTTCGGCGTGCTGCGGCGCCTGCGTGAGGAAGGCGCGAGCGTCATCTTCATCAGCCACAAGCTCGACGAGGTGCTCGAGATCGCCGATCGCATCACCGTGATCCGGCGCGGTCGCGTGGTCGGCAGCCGGCGCCCGGGGGAGACCAACGAGAACGAGCTCGCCGAGCTCATGGTCGGCCGCGCCGTGAGTCTCCGCGTGGACCGCGGCCGCTCCCACCCGGGAGACGGTGTCCTCGAGGTGACCGAACTCCGGGTCAGAGACGACCGCGGTCACGAGGCGGTCCGCGGGGTCGACCTCTCGGTGCGCGCGGGCGAGATCGTCGGCATCGCGGGTGTCGCCGGGAACGGCCAGGACGAGCTCGTGGAAGCGCTCATCGGGTTGCGCCGCCCGATTGCCGGCGCGATCCGCGTCGCCGGCCGAGACCTGACGCGCGCCTCGGTCGATGAACGGCGGGACCGCGGCATCGCCTTCGTGCCTGCAGACCGTCAGCGCTTCGGGCTCGTGCTGACCTACAGGCTCGACGACAACCTCAGCCTCACGCGCTACGCCGAGGTTCCCTTCGCCGGTGGGTTCGCGGGCATCGTCCGCGACTTCCGTAGCATCTCCGCCAACGCCGTACGGCTCATCCAGGAGTTCGACGTGCGCGCTGCCGCGCCATCCGTGAGCGCCGGAACGCTATCCGGCGGGAATCAGCAGAAGATCGTCGTCGCCCGGGAGTTTCGCCACGACCTAAAGCTCCTCGTGCTCGATCAGCCGACGCGCGGGCTCGACGTCGGGAGCATCGAGTTCATCCACAAGCAGGTCATCGCCCGACGGGACGCCGGCGTCGCCGTGCTCCTCGTATCCGCCGAGCTCGACGAGGTCCTCGATCTCTCGGATCGGGTGCTGGTGATGTTCCGCGGTCGCGTCGTCGGCCAGTTCCCGGCCGAGGAGGCGCAGCGCGAGAAGGTCGGACTGCTCATGGCCACTGGGGGTGCCGGCGCGTGAATCGGTTGCGCGAAGTCGCGCGGATGAGATGGCGACAGGCGTCGATCCCGCTCCTCGCGATCGTGCTCGCCTTCGCCATCGCCGCCGTCGTGATCATCGTCTCGAGCGCGTTCACGTCGACGGGATTCGATCCGTTCCTGCCTTTCTCCGCGTACGCGAGCCTGCTGGCCGGAGCGTTCGGCAGCGGCAACGGCATCGCCAACACGCTTGTCGCCGCGGCGCCGCTCATCCTCGGGGGTCTCGCGGTCGGGCTGGGCTTCAAGGCCGGCCTCTTCAACATCGGCGTCGCGGGCCAGTTCCTCGTCGGGGCGTTCGCGGCAGCGGTGGTGGGGTCGGCCCTCGCTGGGTGGCCGACCCTCGTCGGCATGCCCCTCGCGACGCTCGCGGGTGCGCTCGCCGGCGCGGCCTTTGGCTTCATCCCGGGCTTCCTCAAGGCGCGTACCGGAGCCCACGAGGTGGTGACCACGATCATGCTCAACAACGCCGCGGTCCTCCTACTCAACTGGGCAGTGAACGACCTCGTGCGCGCGCCCGGCTTCTCCTTCCCCCGGACGGGCGACATAGGCAACAGCGCTCTCCCTGTCCTCCTCGGCCGCAACCTGCATCTTGGGATAGCGCTCGCGGTCCTCACGGTGTTCGCGGTGCGCTGGCTTCTCGATCAAACGACGATTGGCTTCGAGATCCGCACGGTCGGGCAGAACCCGCACGCGGCGCGCTATGCAGGCATGCGCCCGGTATTCATCACCGCGCTGACCATGACCCTCTCGGGGCTCCTCGGGGGCGTCGCCGGGGCCATCCAGATGCTGGGCGTCATCGGGTTCTACGCGCCCGGGATCACTGCGTCGGTCGGGTTCGACTCGATCGCGGTCGCGCTGCTCGGCCGATCAGATCCGATCGGGATCCTTTTCGCAGCAATCCTGTTCGGGGCCTTCCGCGCGGGCGCGCCCCTCATGCAGATCGAGACGAGCGTCCCGATCGAGGTCATCGACATCATCCAGGCGCTGGTCATCCTCTTCCTTGCGGCCGATCTCATCGTGCGGCGGGTGTTCCGCGTCCGCGGCACGAAGGTCGAGATCAGCGAGCTCAAGACCGTCACCCAGAGCTGGGCGGGCGGGGTGGGCGGAGCGTCGCCGACCTAATGGACGCCGTCGCCACGTTCTTCCGTCTTCTTTGGGAGCTCGCCGTCTATCTCTTCGTCGTCCTGCCGGACCTCCTGCCGATCATCCTCGCGTTGGCGACGCCCCTGGCCCTAGGCGCGCTCTGCGGCGTGCTCAACGAGCGGTCGGGCGTGGTGAACATCGGGATCGAGGGGATCATGCTCATGGCGGCGTTCTTTGGATATCTGGCCGGCTTCGCGCTACACGACTCCATCGGGAGTGGCCCCTCGCTAGGACTGGGGATTCTCGCCGCCGTGCTCGTCGGCGCGATCCTCGGCCTGTTTCACGCGTGGCTGACGGTTTCGGTCCGCGCCGATCAGATCATCGCCGGAACCATGATGAACATCGCCGCGTTCGGCCTCACCGGTTATCTCAACCGCCTCATCATCACGCCATCAGGCCGCGGCGGCGCAGGCGTGATCACGCCCTTGCACATTCCCGACTCGCTCGCGAACCTGCCACTCGTCGGCCCGGTCCTCGCGATGTTCTTTGACCAGGGACCGATCGCGATGAGCGTCTTGTTCATCGTCCTCGTGCTCCAGTTCGCGCTCTTCCGAACGCGCTGGGGCCTGCGCACACGCGCGGTCGGCGAGCATCCGAAGGCCGCGGACACCGTCGGGATCGACGTGTATCGACAGCGCTACCGCGACGTCGTGCTCGGCTGTGCGCTCGCGGGCCTCGCGGGAGCCTTCCTCACCCTCGAGTCGACCGGCTCATTCCAGAACGGGATGACCGGGGGTCGTGGCTTCATCGCGCTCGCGGCGATGATCTTCGGACGCTGGACGCCGATCGGCGCATTCGGCGGAGCGCTGCTCTTCGGCACGGCGACCGCGCTGGGGGTCGTGGTGAACGTGCGCACGCCCGAAGGAGACCTTGGAACGATCTTGCGCTCGATCCCGACTTACTGGTACGCGGCGCTGCCCTACCTCATGACGATCGTGATCCTGGCGGGCGTCGTGGGCCGCTCCACGCCACCCGCCGCGGATGGTGTGCCGTACGTGAAAGAGGGACGCGGCTAGCGGTTCACCATGGCCGGCTCGACCTGTGCGACGACTTCGTAGCGCTCGACGCCGGTGATCTTCGTGAGCGGCGACGCCTGGGACCGAAGCTGCGCCGCCGCGTCTTCGCTCGCCTTGAGCGCCGCCTCGCTTTCGAAGAGCGTCACGCTGAACCCTTTGCCGCTGGCGCGATCGACGAGCCAGTAGCCTCCCTTGAACCCTTGGAGCTTCTTGGCGGCCGGGACGATGGTCTCTTTCACGAGCTTGATGGCCGCATCGAGGTGGTCCGGTGATCCCTCGAACTTGGTGACACGTGCGTGCATGTCGATCCTCCCCTTTTTCGTGACCCGGGAAGCCTACGCCCGGGGTGTACCCGACAGGCTCACGACCCCGTTAAGCGATCCCGAGCTCGTCCAGCGAACGATGAAGGTCCGCCGGGTCGCGATACACCCGGAACGCGCCCGCCGACATGAGCTCGTCCCAGCCGTAGCCGCCCGAGAGCAGACCGACGCTCAACATTCCCGCGCGACGCGCCGCGAGAAGATCCCACACCGCGTCGCCGACGACATAGCAGTCCGCTGGCACCAGGCCAAGCTGCTCCTGGCACTTGAGGAAGAGATCCGGCTCGGGCTTCGCGCGAAGGACATCGCCTCGATCGATGACCACCGTCTCCGGCGGCACGCCGAGCGCGACGAGCGAGGCATCGATCTCGGGGTGGCGACCCGAGGTCGCGATGCCGTGCGGTATGCCGGCATCGCGAAGCCACCGGAGAAGCTCGACCGCCCCGGGCAGCGGGCGGCGCTCCGGCAGGAGATCGCGAAAGAGCGAGCCGTGGCGCGCCTGGATGCTCTTGGCCTCATCGTCGCTGAGCGGACGTCCGGCCTCCCGAGCGACGGCCCGCGTGAAGAGACCGCCGCTCATTCCGATGCGCCGGTGCACCTTCCAGCCCTCGACGCTGAACCCCGCCTCGGTGAGCGCCCGCTGCCACGCGAAGACGTGCGCGTAGACCGTGTCCACCAGCGTTCCGTCAAGATCGAAGATCAGGGCGCGCACGGCCGGCGCGAGCCTACGCCGGCTCGGCGTCCGGGTCTCGGCGGGCGGGCTGGCTCGCGGACGAGCCAGCCACCCCGCTGATCAGAAGATGATCGAGAACTCTCGCTGCTTGCGCGGCCGCTCCGGTCGATCGAGATACGTCGCCATGACGGCGACGACCAGCAGGCACTCGACCGCGAGCGCAAAGGCGCTGCCGGCCGCGACGAGTGCCGGCAGCTCGAGGAGCATGGCGACAGACAGCATCGCGACACCGAGCATCCGTGAAGGCACCCACCAGGCGACAAGGATCGCGAGCGTGGGGGCGAGCGCGCCGGCGATGACCGAGACGGCCGCCGGGCCGGAGAGCTCGGTCGAAGCAAGCGCCTGGGACACGACGTTGGCTATGCCCGCGACGACCGCGAGCGCCGAGGCCATCCGCGGGATGCGACGAGTGGTCCGAAGCTCCATTGCCCACCTCCGTTCGTGCGTGTTGACGCCTCCCAGGTCAGCGCACTACTCTTGCCGCGGCGTGGTCTGACCACCTGACCAGAGCATAGAAAACGGTCCGTTTCGCGACATAGAGCGCCTGGGGAGGCAAGACCTGACCGTCATCGAGCCCATCCGGCGAAGCCGGCTTTACCAGGGGATCGTCGAGCAGATCGAGGGTCTCCTCGAAAAAGGCGACCTGCGCGCGGGCGACCAGCTACCACCTGAGCGTCAGCTTGCGGAGCAGTTCCAGGTCTCCCGGGCGTCCGTACGCGAGGCCCTCCGCACGTTGGAGCTTCTCGGGGTCGTCGAGACCCGAGCGGGCGGCGGTACGTTCGTCCGCCAGACGTCGCCCGACGACCTGGCGCGCCCGCTCACGAGCCTGATCGCACGCGGTCATTCCCTCGCCGACGTGATCGAGTTCCGTGGACTGATCGAGCCTGCGATCGCGGCCCTAGCCGCGGAGCGCGTCACGCAGTCCCAGCTCACCGAGCTCGGGGAGATCTTTTTCAAGCAGGAACGAAAGGTCGAGGTCGGGGAGCCGTACGCGGAAGAGGACACACGGTTCCACGAGCTCATCGGCGAGGCTTCGCGCAACGAGCTTCTCACCACGATGCTCGGCGTGATCTGGGACGTCCTCCGCGAATCCCGCGAGCAGTGGCTACAGACGAACCAGCGCGCGCACTCGTCACTCGACGCGCACCGCCGCATCCTCGCGGCGCTCACCGCGCACGATCCGGATGCGGCGCGCCGCGCGGCCGCCGAGCACATCAAGGCCGTGGGCGAGGGGATCCTTCGCCTGATCGGAGGGAGCAAGATCACATGACACAGAACGAGAGCTCGATCACCGTCGAAGTCGTCTATCGGGGGATCTTCCAGAAGACGCTCGCGCAGCGCATCTGCCGCTCAATCGTGCTCGCCGCGCGCAAGCGCGGCCACACCGGCACCGCGTTCGCGCGCTACGGCGACTCCCCGGAGCGCAACGGCGTGCCGGCCAAGCAGTTCGCGGTCGTCGCGGTCAACGATCTCGAGCTCGAGGCGTCGATGGCGAAGTACGAGCCGGCCGTCGTCGACGTGTCGATCGCCGTCGACGACACGCTCGTCAAGGGTGTCGAGTCGTGGGCCTGGTACGGCCGTCAGCCGATCTGGAAGCCGGTCCGCAAAGACGGCTTCCTGCTCGTCACCAGCGAGAACACGCCTGCCGAGGTGCTTGCGCAGACCGATACGGCCGAGCGGCCATACACGCTCGTCATCGTTCCCGGCGGCGCGTCGTTCGCCGGTCTTTGGGTCTTCAAGGACGACCACACCGACTACCGCATCCTTGGCGCGCTCGCGAAGGTCGTGCCGGACTGGGTCCGCCTCGAAGACGTGAAGGCGCTCATCAAGGAACAGACCAAGGACGAAGGCGCAGTGCAATCGGCGCAGTACGGCTTCGAGGGCGCGAAGCTGCGCGCCGTCAAAGCCGGCGAGGGCACGAGCGGCCACGAGGTGCTTCAGTTCGAGAAGCCTGGTTGGACCACGATGCGCCCGGGCATCGTCGTCGACGCGCGCAAGCCCGGCGAGCGCAACCCGCAGTACAAGAAATACACGGCGCGCACGCTCCGCCCGGTCGTGAACTTCGACACGTGCATCAAATGCACGATGTGCTGGCTCGACTGCCCCGACGAGTGTTTCGAGGTCACGCCGGAAGGCCACTACGAAGTGGTCTACGAGGCCTGCATCGGGTGCGGCATCTGCGCCCAGGTCTGCCCGGTGAAGGACTGCATCGTCATGGTCGACGAGCTCAGGTTCGAGGACAACGACGACAAGTGGCAGTTCTGGAAGAAGGACCATGACGGCTACAACAAATGGTTCGAGGAAAAGAGTGGGGTGTCGGCGAACCCCCAAGTAAGGACCCCTGCTGCCCGCCAGGCGGGCTCGTCGAACGCGAACCCGTCCGCGAACCCCACGTCAGCCTCCGGAGGTGACGACTGATGGCTATCCAGGTCAAAGAGCGCGAGCACATGGACGTCGAGACCGAGCAGCTGATGAGCGGCTGCGAGGCGATCGCCGAGGCCATCCGGCTCGCCGACGTCGACGTCATGGCCGCGTATCCGATCCGCCCATACGACGGCGTGATGCAGGCCGCGGCGAAGCTCATCGCCAACGGCAAGATGGATGTCGAATACATCGTCGCCGACGGCGAGCACAGCCAGTTCGAGATCGTGAAGCACGCGTGCGCCGTCGGCTCGCGCGTGTTCGTCGGCAGCTCCGGCGTGGGCTGGTTCTACGCATTCGAGGCGATCGCCGTGACCGCGGGCTTGCGGCTCCCGGTGGTCGCCATCTGCGGCAACCGCGCGCTCGACGACCCCGGCGCGTTCGGGACGGAGCACAACGACTCGCTCGCGGTGCGCGACCTCGGCTGGCTCCTGCCGTGGGCCGAGACCGCGCAAGAGGCGCTCGATCTCGCACTCATGGCGTGGCGCGTCGGCGAGGACAAGCGCGTGTCGCTCCCGGTCGCCATCGGGCTGGATGGCGCCTTCCTCACCCATTCGCAGCAGATCGTGAAGATCCCGACGCAGGCCGCGGTAGACAAGTTCCTCCCGCCCTTCGACCTCGGTGATCGCCTGCTCCACCCGGACAACCCCATCACCATCGCGCCGCAGGTCGACCAGGACTGGCTCATGGAGATCCGCATGCAGAACGACCAGGCGATGCGGAAGGCCGAGACCGTCATCCGCGAGGCGCACGCCGACTTCAAACGGCTCTTCGGCCGCGGCGGGGAGAGCCCGTTCCTGGACGAGTACATGACCGACGACGCGGAGTTCGTCTTCTTCGGCCAGGGCACGCTCGCCCTGCCGATGAGGGTCGCGATCCGCCGCCTGCGCAAGGAAGGCAACAAGGTCGGCCTCGTGCGGCTTAAGTGGTTCCGGCCATTCGCCACCGCCGAGATCGTGAGGAGCCTCTCGCGCTTCAAGGCGGTCGGCGTCATCGACCGCGACTACTCGTTCGGCTCGCCGTACTACGGTGGGGTGCTTTACAACGAGGTCCGGTCGGCACTCTACTCGCAGCCGAAGCGGCCGGTCGTCGTCGGCTTCATCGCCGGGCTGGGCGGCCGCGAGATCGAGCAGCCCATGGCGAACGAGATCTTCGAGAAGACCAAGGCCGCCGCAAGCGGCGACCTGGGATCCGGTGACATCTGTCACTGGATCGGCGTGCGCAGCTAAGGAGGCAGATATGGCAGTCGATACGACCACGCTCCCCCAGATCAAGGGCGTCAAGGACGTTCCGTACGACGAGCTGTTCGTCTCGGGCCACCGCACCTGCCAGGGCTGCGAGTCGGCGCTCGTGATGCGGCACATGGTGAAAGCGGCGGGGCCGCGGACGATCGTCCTCGGCTCGACCGGCTGCATGTACGTCGCGAACACGACCTACTACACGACGCCCTGGGTCGTGCCATGGATGCACACCCAGCTCGGCGCCTCCGGCTCCGCGGCGCTCGGCACCGCCGCAGGGCTCAAAGTCCTGATGCGCAAGGGCAAGCTCAAGAACGAGAGGATCAACGTCATCGCCTTCTGTGGTGACGGCGGCGGAGCGGACATGGGCATCGGCGCTATCTCCGCGACCTTGACGCACAAGGAATACAACTGCCTCGTTCTCCTCTACGACAACGAGAGCTACGCGAACACCGACATCCAGCTCTCGAGCCAGACGCCGTACGGCGCGGTTACGACGTTCTCGCCGAGCGGCAGCAAGAAGCGGCTCATGCACACGCGGTGGAAGAAGAACGTGCCGGGCATGCTCGCCGCGGGCCACCCGGAGTCCCGATACATCGCGGCGGGATGCGCGGCGTACGCGGTCGACCTCATGAACAAGATCCGCAAGGCCCTCGAGCTCGGTGGGCCGACGTTCGTCCACACGCTCGACCCCTGCCCGAAAGGATGGGACTACCACCCGCAGTATTCGCAGGAGCTCGGTCATCTCGCCGTCGAGTGCGGGATCTGGCCGCTCTACGAGGTCATCGACGGCGTCTGCAACCTCACCGGTCCGACACGGCAGATCGCCGAGGGCCGCAAGAAGCGCAAGCCGGTGTACGAGTACCTGAAGCGCCAAGGCCGCTTCGCCCACTTCATCGACGAGGACGTGGAGCACTTCCAGGCCGAGGTCGACAAGATGTGGACCGAGTGGCTCGTTCCGGGGGTCATCCCCTTCACCGTCCCGGCGAAGGACCAGGCCATCCTGAAGATCGATAAGAAAGCGCTGCACGAGCAGAAGAGCGCGTAGCAGCGGTCCTCCGCTCGCGACAAGAGGCCGGCCCGCAAGGGTCGGTCTCTTGGTTCCCGGGGTATGCGGCGAGTATCATATCCAGATATGCGACTGAACGTGTATCAGCGATGAGCGGTCGAGTACCTGAGATCCGGCCCGTCAGCGACCTCGTGCGCGACGCGCGCAAGATCATCGCGCGCGCCCGCGAACGCCAGGAGCCGATCGTTATCACACAGCGTGGCCGCGACGCCGCCGTCCTTGTCCCCATCGAACTGTATCGACAGACGGAGCGCATGCTCTCGCCGCATCTGCTCAGCCCTCGGCTGGTGCGGCCGGAGGACGCGGAGAAATTCCGCATGGAGATGACCGTCGTCTCCTCCTCCCGGCGTCGCCGCGCGGCCCGCCCGTCCCGCTGAGACGTGCCCGCCTACGAAGCCGCTGGCTTTCAGCCTCCCGCACCGGTGATCCGAGCGCGGGTCATCGGGCCCGCAGGCGCGCGCGCCGACGTCCCGCTGCTGCTCGACAGCGGCGCGGACGTGAGCGTCATTCCGCGCGCGGCCGCAAGCGCTGTCGGAGCTCTTGTCGGTCGATCGACCGCAGCAATCCAGTTCCTCGTCGGCCGGGAGATCGTGCTCGAAGAAGCAGAACTGGCGGTCGAGTTCATGCGCTACCGGTTCCGAGGGGCATTCCTCGTCGTCGACTCGAGCCACGGAATCATCGGCAGGAACATCCTGAACGGTTTCGCGCTGACCCTGGACGGCCCGCGCCTCGAGTGGGCCATCGCCGACGCCGGCGATCACCGCGCCCCGACCCGCTAGCACTGCCCAGCGCATCGCCGGATACATAACGCCGCGTAAAACGGCAACGCCGCGCGCGTCAAGCGGACGGTCGCCTTGCCCTGGTGAGCGTCGTACGTTACCTCCGACTACAAAGGAGGTCCGATGTGGGAAGGCTCGCTCTGGCCGTCACTTTGGGCTCGCTCGCGCTTCTCGCGACCGTGTCCGGTGTTCTGGCGGCGTACCGCGCGGACGACGGCATCATGCACGGCGCGACCCGCAGCACGGCCATGATCGTCTGGGCCGGCGGCGCCAACGCCCGCCTCGTCTTCATCAACGAAGCGGTCGCTCCCGACACCTACGCGGTGGCGCCGATCGATGACGAGTGGGCCACTCTCCGCTTCGCCTTCAGCGCGACCGGTGACGCTGCGCCGGCGACCGGCGTCAGGCGTGCCGACCATGCCGAGCGGTTGCTTCTCTGACCTGACTACCACACAACCACCCCCAACTCCACGCGGAGGCCGGTGAGCAGGTGGGCTCGCCGGCCTCGCGCATTCCGTAGGATTCGCCGGCATGAGCTTTATCACCGGACTCATCGCGGGCATCCTGATCGCGGCCGGCTTCGTCGCAGTTGAGCATTACGGCTCTCTCATCCCGCCGGTCGGGCCGTTCGCGCTCAGTGGGAACGGCGCCCTCGCTGCAACGGAGATCCTCGTGCCGATCGCGATCCTCTGGGGCTGGAGCTGGGCCACCAATCGTTGGTCCGGGCGAAGCCTGATCCCGACGACCCTCTACACGATCGGCCTCGCCCTTGGCGTTGGCGTCGCTGTTCCGATCGACGCGGTTTTCTTCCCTGCCACCGCGGGATCGACGCTCGCGAGCGCGATCCCCGGCCTCGTGGCAACGGGTACGATCTTCGTCCTCGTGCCGGCGATCATCGCCGCCGTGATCTACTTGCCGCTCAAATCGGGACGGATCCCGACGAACGCGATCGTCCTCGCCATCGGGTATCTGATCGGGCTGGCGCTCCTGTTCTTCTACCCGTATCCGATGGTCACGATGGGTACGGTGGCGGGTACCGCCGCGGGTCACGCCTGGACGAGCCCAGGCGCGAAGACGTTCATCGCGATCCTGGTGATCATCCTGATGGCGATCGCGGTCTTCGGGGTCCCGTACGTCCTGAGCGGCGCGCCGCTCCTTCCGCGCTAGCCCTCGTTCGCCGGAGGTTGGGGCGGGGGTACCGGCGCAGTCGGCTGCGGTGCCGGCGCCGGACGCGGCGGAGCACCCGCCGGACGGAACTCCCCCGCGGGCCGGAACGGCGGACGCTCCGGCTTGGGCGGCGGCGGGCCACCCGCCATCGCGCGGGCCTGCGGCGACATCAACCCGCGCACGTGGTCGGCGGTGTAAGGCAGCATCGCCATGAGGCGCGCGCGCTTGAGCGCGGTGGTGAGCATGCGCTGGTGCTTGGCGCATGTGCCGCTCTTGCGTCGCGGGTCGATCTTGCCCCGATCGCTGATGTAGCGGCGAATACGGCCGACGTCCTTGTAGTCGATGCGCTGCACTTTGTCGACGCAGAACGTGCAGACCTTGCGGCGGGGG
>Ga0209237_1000819_pt1 | contig 17878 bp, 17 predicted proteins | sample GraSoi013_1_40cm_2_FD_185820 | JGI IMG/M metagenome (GOLD analysis project Ga0209237, IMG submission 185820) | Grasslands soil microbial communities from the Angelo Coastal Reserve, California, USA - Sample 10_02_2013_1_40cm (SPAdes) (version 2) | ecosystem: Environmental > Terrestrial > Soil >... | reverse complement strand
GCGCGCCGATCTGGTAGATCGCGCCGGCGTCAATCGCCGTCACCGCCCCGCCGTCCGACTCCTCACGCGAAAACCAAAACGACTCGACGTACGGATTCCAGTTATCCGAAGCTGCCGCGCTCGCCGAGACCGACACGACGTGTTGGAGGAAGTGCGATTTGCCGTCGCCGACGCCGATGCTCCCGATCCCATAATTGACGTCGACGTGTCCATGCCGGCCGATGTCCGCGCCGGTCAGCATCGCCAGCGTGTAGTCCGCCGAGCCCGAACCGAGGCCCTTTTCGGCGCTCGCCGTTGGCACGTTGACCGTCGGCAGAATGGACACCACCGGCGCGCCTCCTGGATCAGCCCACAGGCGCAGCTTACCGCCGACCTGCATGTTGCCGATGCCGGTGACGTGCGTGAAGCCGTCGGTCTGGGTCAGCAGACCATCGGTGCCGAACCGCACTTCGAGCCAATCGGTGAGACCGACGCGTGCCGTGAACGGCGATCCGAACGCGCGCTGACCGGGTGTGGCGCGCGTGAACAGAACACCCATCTCGATCTGGAGAAGACCGATGTCGACGATGTGCGTGCCGTTGGTGATGTCAGGCCGATCCGGCTCGATGGTCTCCTGCGCGTGCGCCGAAACCGCGGCGAGGATCACGCACAGCGATGCAGCCGCCAGCGCCCGAATCATTGAGCGTCGATCTTATAGCGCCGCGCTCATCTGCCTCGATCGTGATGTGGCGCAGCCCTTAGGGCTGCGAGCAGACGACGCCGCCCGGTCGCGGATCACGAATGCGCGTTGGAAAGTAATAAGCGACGTCCTCGAACGCGCGCACGCCTGATTTTCGCGATCACGTCCAACTCGTCGCGCGTTAACCGCTCAGCCGCAAAGCCCGCCTCCAAGAGCCCCCGTCCTGATATAGAATGCGTTTTCGCGTAGTTTTCGTGTAGTCAAAAATACGCTTTTGACGAGTGATGAACGCTATGAGGCGACGCATTGCGGTGTTGGTCGCAATCTCAATCGTGCTGCTGGTCGGCGGCCCGGTGTCGGGGCAGACCCCTGATCCTCCCGCGACGCAGAGTCCTGTCGCCTCCCCGGGCCAGACGCGAATCGAGGAGCTCGAGCGCCGTGTCCGAGAGCTCGAAACGCGGCTCCGCGAATTGGAAGCTGCGGCGACCAAGCCGCTCGCGCCGCCGCCGGCACCGCGCGAGCCGGCCCCTGCCCAACAGATGCCGCCGTCGCTGGGGCCACCCACGTCGGTCGAAGAGAGCTCGACGGTCTCGCGCACCGGGCCGATTTCTGGGTACATGGATTTTCATCTCAACAAACCTGAGCACGAGGACGCCCAGCTCGATTTCCACCGGTTCGTGCTCCTGTTCAACCACAGCTTCAGCGACAGGCTTCGCTTCGTCGGCGAGCTCGAACTGGAGCACGCCTTCGTGAGCGGTCTCGAGGCGTCAGGCGAGGTGGAGCTCGAGCAGGCGTACTTGGACTTCAAGGTGAAACCGGAGCTCAATTTTCGCGCGGGAATGGTGCTGGCGCCCGTTGGGATCATCAACGAGCGGCACGAACCGCCGTCGTTCCACGGCGTCGAGCGGCCGTTCGTCGACACGTTCATCATCCCGACGACATGGTTCGATGCCGGCGTGGGCGTTCATGGGACGGTCGGAGCCGGCTGGCAGTACCGCGCGTACCTCATGGCGCCACTCGACGCCACACGCATTACCGCCGAGGAGGGGCTGCACGAGGCGACACAGAAAGGCTTCGCCTCGAACGTCCGCAACGTCGCGCACACGGGGCGGCTGGAGTACGTCGGTGTCCCGGGATTGAACCTCGGAACGAGCTTCTGGCGGGGCAAGACCGGCTTCAACTTTCGCCGCGTCGATTCGCGCGTCGGCCTGTTCGAATTCGACGGTCGCTACCGCGCCGGACGTTTTGCGGCGCGCGGCGAGTTCGCGCAGGTCTTCATCGATGGCGCGGCCGACTTGAACGATTTTTTGCAGCGGACGGCCGGCGTGAGTCCGAACATCGCGCGGCAGATGCGTGGGTTTTACGTCGAGCCCTCGATTCGGCCGTTGCCGTGGATCCGGCACGACGTTGCAGCGTTCGTGCGCTACGAGAACTTCGACACACAATTCAAAATGCCGGAAGGCGTGCTCCCGTTGAAGCAGTTCGATCGGGCCGCCTGGGTGTTTGGCGGCTCGTACTTTCCCGATCCCGACGTCGTCTTCAAGATCGACTACTCGATCATCCGGAATCGCAGCTCCCTGTTTCGGAGCGTCGACAGTCTCAACATCGGTCTCGGCTGGTGGTTCTGATGACCAGGACAACATGGTTGCGCGGCGGCTCGCTCGCCTGTGCGGCGCTGCTCGTGGTGTTGGTGTCGCCTTCCAGCTTTTCTCAGGATCCGACGGTGATTCGAGTGACCGCCGAGCGGTTCACCTTTACACCGTCGCACATCAAAGTGAAGCGCGGGACGATCGTCGAGCTCCGGTTGCGAAGCGAGGATACGAACCATGGGTTTCGCATCGTCGGCTCCAACTTCAACGCGATCATCCCGAAGCGCGGCCGCGGTGAGGCGACGCTGATTTTCCGCGCCGATACGCCTGGCCGTTACACGTTCGAATGCTCGAAGATGTGCGGCGCGGGACACACCTTCATGCGCGGGACGATTACCGTAGGAGAGTGAAACGGTGAAGCGCCTGATTGCGTTGACAACCTGCGCGTACGTCGCGTGGCTGTGGATCGACGTGGCAGGCCAGAACGGCCGGCCACTGCCGGGAGATCCCTTGCCGGGCATCAACGGGTCGGAATTCGAGGAATTCAGGCTCGGACTCAAGGACTTCACAGAAGTTGAAACCGCCGAGGATGGGCTCGGTCCGGCCTTCAACGGTTCGAGCTGCGCCGTCTGCCACAGCGTGCCGGCCATCGGCGGCGCCGGCGTGGTCGCCGAGGTCAGGGCCGCGCGTCGCGACGAACGAGGCGAGTTCGTGGAGTTGGCGCCCACCTCAGGTTCGCTGTTTCAGATCTTCTCGATTCCCACCCACACGTGCCAGCCGACTATTCCGCCCGAGGCGAACGTCATCTCCCGGCGCGTGCCGATCCCGTTGTTTGGGGCCGGTCTGGTGGAAGCGATTCCCGACGAAGTCCTGATCGCGCTCGACGATGCAGACGACCGCGATCGCGACGGCGTGAGCGGACGCGCTGCCATCATCGTCGATATCGCGACCGGCCACCGCCGCGTCGGCAGGTTCGGCTGGAAGGCCCAACACGCGACGTTGCTCGCGTTCGGCGCCGATGCCTACCGGAATGAAATGGGCATTACGAACGATCTCTTCCCCGAGGAGCTCGCGTTCGGGATTTCGAAAGAGCAGATGAAGCTGTGCGACCGGATCCCCGATCCCGAAGATCGCCCTGACCCTCGAACTCGGCGCCGCGGCATCGACAATTTCGAATCGTTCATGAAGTTTCTGGCGCCCGTCGGGCGCGGCGTGATTGACGAGTCCGTACGCGCGGGCGAGACGGTGTTCGGCGCCGTTGGCTGCGCCGCGTGCCACGTTCCCTCGCTGCAGACGGGTCCGAGCTCGAACCCTGTCTTCCACCGAAAGACAGTACCGCTCTTCTCGGATCTGCTCCTGCACGACGTTGAGACCGGCGACGGTATTCGGCAGGAGGCCGCCGGACCGCAGGAGTTCAGGACGCCGGCGCTGTGGGGTCTCCGGTTGCGCCGCCCGCTCCTGCACGACGGCACGGCCGCGACGATTGAGGATGCCATCGTCCGTCATGGTGGCGAGGCTTTGTCGGCGCGGAGCCGCTTCCTGTCGCTTTCCTCTGAACAGCGCAATACGCTGCTGGCCTTCCTGAAGTCACTCTGAGTCGTCCATACGAGCTGATTAAGTACTATTCACAACAAGCCTTCAATCGCGGTTTTCGGGCCGCGACAACGCGGGGTCCCCACCGCGCACGCCTGCGCGGTGGGGTGCGAGCGCGGGGTCCCCACCGCGCACGCCTGCGCGGTGGGGTGCGAGCGGAGCGGCCCGCTCGTAATTCGGAAGTCACTCTGAGTCGTCCATACGAGCTGATTAAGTACTATTCACAACAAGCCTTCAATCGCGGTTTTCGGGCCGCGACAACGCGGGTGCGAGCGCGGGGTCCCCACCGCGCACGCCTGCGCGGTGGGGTGCGAGCGGAGCGGCCCGCTCGTAATTCGGAAGACACGCCACAAGTCAGGCGGGCTCGACTTCGACGAGGAGCTTCGAGGCGGCGCGTGCGCCGATCGTGATGCGACGATGGTCTTTGCCGCGCAGCATCACGGAATCGGCGGCCGGATCGCGCGTCTCGACTTCGACGCGCTGGCCCGGTTTGAGGTCGTTGTTCTCGATGAATCGGAGAAACGCCGGGTCCTGGTCGGCGACACGCGTCACTTTCAGCGGCGTGCCGACCGGACACGTCAGCAGGCTGTCGAGATCTTTCGCATTGATGGCGCCATCAGGGTTCGGAATCGGATCGCCATGCGGATCGTGCGTCGGGCGGCCGAGCATCTCGTCGATCCGCTCGATTAATCGCTCCGACACGACGTGCTCGAGTTGCTCCGCCTCGTCGTGGACTTCCGCCCAGCTCATGCCCATCACCTTGACGAGAAACAGCTCGACGAGACGGTGACGTCGGAGCACGAGGCCCGCGAGTTTTTCGCCCGCCGCGCTGAGCCGCACGCCGCTGTACGGCTCGTACTCCGCCAGCCCCGACTCGGCCAGCGCCTTCACCATCGTCGTCGCGGTGCCGGGCGTGACGCCCAGCGCGGTCGCGACCTGTCCCATCGACACGAGCCGCTGGTCGCGCGGCAACGCGGATTGGCCCTGATAGATCGCTTTCAGGTAGTTCTCGACGGTGCTCGAGGGAAGCATTCAGACGATATTATGCGAGCGCCTGCGGCCACGCCAGCACGCGAGCGCTTCGCGCGACGCGTGCGAGGCGTCAGCGAGCGACAGCCGTGAGCCTGAGCGAGCGCGGATGCGCGAGCGAAAGCGCTTGGGGGTGGGGCCCCAAGCGCGATGGAGCATGGCGCGGCCCGCGAGAAAGTAAAAAATGCCCTTGCGGGATTCAATTGCGACGCCCGACGGCAAGCGCCGCTACGTGCGCGTGCTGTTTGCGACGATCGCGGACCGCTATGACTTCATTACGGTGGCGCTGTCGTACGGACAGGATCGCCGATGGAAGCGGCGGCTCGTGGATCTCGCGTCGCCTCGGGCCGGCGCGCGAGCGCTCGATCTCGCGACCGGCACCGGCGACATCGCGTTTGCCCTCGCGGCGCGCGGCGCGAACGTGGTCGGCCTCGACGTCACGCACCGGATGATCGAACTGGCGCAATCAAAAGTAGCGCCGGGCTTTCAGCCCCGCGATCGCGGCCCTACAAGGGCCGCGCTACGTTTTGTGGTCGGCGACATGCTGGCGCTGCCGTTTCCCGACGCGTCATTTGATATCGTCACCACCGGGTATGGACTGCGCAACGTGCCGGACCTCACGCTGGCCATCCGGGAGATTCATCGGGTGTTGAAGCCCGGCGGACAAATGCTGTCGCTCGATTTCAATCGGCCGTCGAACGGTCTCGTGCGCGCCGTGTACTTGATGTACTTGAACACGGTCGGCGCGACACTCGGATGGATGCTGCATCGCGATCCGGATACGTACCGGTACATTCCGGCGTCGATTCGCCAGTATCCCGGCGCCGCGGCCGTCGTCCGACTGCTCGAAGAGCAGGGCTTGAGCGGCGCGCGGTACTATCCGGTGCTCGGCGGTCTCATGGCGATCCATCGTGCCGTCAGAACTTGACACGTCGAAGTGGTCGGGCGAGGGGACGTTCACGCAGCTCTTGATCGAACGGCTGCGCGAGATCGACGGCGTGGCGTTCGTCCGTGTCGAAGACGCGCCGGCCACCCGATCGGAGGCCGACTACAACTTCATCAGCAACGAGGTGTTCGTGGGGTTCGCGACCAGGGATCGCCAGGAGCGCTCGACGCGGTTCGGCTTTTTGCCGACCATGCGTACGGTCACGGAAAAGGCGCTCGACGTCGCGGGTCTCGAGCAGGCGCTCACCACGGTCGCCGACATCGGCGGCCCGGACTATTCCGACGAAGGCATGCTCCAGTACCTGCGCACCGAGCGGATTGTCCCGCCCTATCAAACGCGCGGCTACAAGCTGGTCGAGCTCGTGCGTATTTATGAGGTCGGATCACCACGGCGTGCCTAATGCTCACGTGTATTCGTACCGAAACAACGGGACGAGTGGTGGACTCTGACCTGACGTGCTGTTCTGGATACTGCCGAGCGCAGCGCCCGCGGCATGAGGGAGTGCGAATGCGCGAGCGAGGCGAGCGGGGGTGGGGCCCCGCGAGCATTGGAGAAAGCCTCGAGGGCGTCAGGCGCGGGGCTGGGGCCCCGCGCTCGTCAAGAAAATGAGTATCGTTCCGTCTCTGCTCCAGGCGGTCATCCACGTGGATGGCGAGGCCTTGGTGATGCACGCCGGCGACAAGCCGTACGTGGTCGGGTCCACGGGACAGACCGATCTCGCCAGCCGTGGTCTGACGCTCGATGCCGTCAACGGCATCGTCAATCAGCTGCTGCCCCCGGAGTTCCAAAGCGCCCTCGACGAGTTCGGCGCCGTGCAGTACGAGCTGCAGGCGATGCCGGAGTTTCCGGGTGAGCACTTCACGGTCGTCGCGGCGCGCGGTGGAGACGACGTCTGGGTGGAGATTCGCCGGCGACGTGTGCCAGACGAAGATCACGTGCCGGAGGAATTCTTTGCGCCGCCTCCCGGCGCGCCGTCCGCGCCACAGGCCGCGCAGCCGGCCGGTGTTGCCGCTCCGCCGACGGTCGCTTCCTTCCCACACCACGATGACGATCTCGTGCCGCTGGAATTGCTGGAGGAGACAAAGCGTGCGCAGGCCGTCGAACATCTCCAGGCTCGCGCTGTTGATGAAGCAGAGGCGGTCGCGTCCGTCCAAGAGTTCGACGAGGCCAACGGCGACGACCTCTTGTTGCCTGACGCGACCCAGCTCTGGCCAAGCGAGACGACGACGTCGTTCGAGTCGGAGGACGTCGCGGTGGACGCGGACTCGCCGGCGTACGAACGAACGGCTACCGCGGAGCCGGAGTACGCCGAGCCGGAACCGGAGCACGTCGAGCCGGAGTACGAGGCGCCGCCGCGCGTCGCGCCTGTTGTTCACGACACACCGCCGCTCACGCCGCGCGAGGCGCCGCCGCGCGTCGAGCCTCTCGTTCGCGACACACCGCCGCTCACGCCGCGTGAGGAGTCGCCGCGCGTTCCCGCCGCGCCGCCTCCGCCGATGGCCGCCGCGCCGCCACCACCCGTGGCCGCCCCCCCGCCCCCGCCGGTGGCGCAGGAGCGAGCCGCACCGCCGCTGCGTCCCGCGCAACCGCCGCCGCGCGCCGAACCGCCGCAGCCCGCGGTCGTCTTGCCGATCTCACGGAATCCGATCCGGAGCGATGCGCCCGCGTCGCCAACCGTCGAACCGCCGGTATTCGGCCTCGATCGCCTGCTGCGCGTGTCGGCCGCGCGTGGCGCGTCGACACTGTACCTCTCGTCGGACGCCCAGCCGTCGGTCCGCGTCGACGGCGAGCTGCAGCGGCTTGACGGCGAAGCGGAGCTGACGGCGCGCGACGTCGAGTCGCTGTTGCTGACGCTGATGCCCGAGCGCAGCCACGAAGCGCTGCGGACGGGCGCGACGACGGAATGGATCGTCGACATCGAGGATGTCGGTCGGGTGCGGTGCATGAGCTTCCGCGATCATCGCGGACCCGGCGGCGTCTTTCGCCTCATGCCGATGCGCACGGTGTCGGTCGATCAGCTCGGTCTGCCGCGCGCGATTCAGGCGCTGGCCATCGAGCCGGAGGGCCTGGTGGTGGTTGCCGGTCCCCGGTCGAGCGGGAAGCGCACGCTGATGGCGGCCTACGTCGACTTGATCAACCGGTCACGGCGCGATCACGTGATCACGATCGAGCGCGAGATCAACATCGTCCACGATCGCGGCAGCTCGTTCATCAGCCAGCGCGAGGTGCGCGGCGACGACGACGATCTGCTGGCGGCCGCGCGGGCGGCGCTGCGCGAGGATCCCGACGTCCTGATCATCGAGGATCTGCGCACGGGCGCCCTGATGAACGTGGCGCTCGAAGCGTCGGCCTCGGGCCGCCTGGTCATCGGCGGCTTTTCGGCGCACACGGCCGCGGCCGCGATCGACCGCATCATCGATCTGTACGCGCCGGAGTACCGTCGTCAGGTGCAGCTGGCGTTGGCTGACAATCTCCGCGGCGTCATCGCGCAGGTGCTCTTGCACAAGATGGGCGGCGGACGCGTGGCGGCGCGCGAGGTGCTGCTGAACACGCCCGCGGTGGCGAGCGTGCTGGCGGAAGGCAAGACGTCGCAGCTGCCGATGGCCATCGAAGGCGGACGGCGGCACGGGATGGTGCCGCTCAACGATTCGCTCGTCGGCTTCGTCCAGAGCGGCGCCGTCGACAGCCGCGAAGCCTACCGTCGTTCGAGCGATCGTCCGGGCTTCCTCGCGCTCCTCAAGCGCCAGGGTCTCGATACGTCGTTTGCGGAGCGTCTCGCCTAAAAACCGAAGAACGCAAAGACCGCGAAGACCCCAGAGAAAATCTTGCTTTGCGGCCTTTGCGACCTTTGCGTTCGTCGTGGTGTCACCGCTCGACGCAGAACTCGCTGAATCCGCAGAGCAAGCCTTTCTCTGCGTGTTCTGCGGTTTCTGCGTTTGACGTTGTGTCACCGCTCGACGAACGGTTCCAGTTCCTTCAGCAGAAACGCGAACAGATCTTCTTCGGTGAGCGTCTCCGGCCGGCCGCTTCCAACCACCTGTTCGGCGTCGACGACGCGCCGGCCGCGGCTGTGGCTGATGTGCGCCATCACGCGCGGCTCTGCGTCGCTCGTATCCAGTGCAAGCTCGATATAGTCGTCTGCGCTTCTGTCGGACATCAACCGGACGTTGCCCGCCGGCGTGAACACGGTGAACGGGTAGTTCTCGATCTTGAGGACGTTGGCGATCTGCTTGAACAGCGGAACCGCCACGTGGTCGAGGAAGTCGTTGAAGGCGCGCGTGGCTTCGTCGTTGCGCGCGCGCCGCTCGCCCGCGCTGCGCCTGGCGCGCTCGATGGTTTGCTGCAGTCGTTGGCGGACGTTGGAGGTTTCCATCGTTTTCTTAGGTGTGGCGGGGCTCCACCCCCGCCACCTGTCGGCGCTCGCCTTTGGCTCGCGCCGGTTGCTCGCGACGTCTATCCGCTCAGTCCGCGGTACCAGAAGCCCAGGGCGCCTGTCGCCGCTCGCGCGTGTGCCGTTTCGATGCCGTCCGCCCGCTTAGACAACCTTCTGCGCGCGCAGCCGCGTGATGGCGTCGGTGTCGAAACCGAGATCGTGCTGCAGCACGCTGTCCGTGTGTTGGCCGAGCCGTGGTGGCGGCGTCCGCACGGCGCCGGGCGTTTCCGACAGCTTCACCGGCACGCCGAGCATTTTCAGTGGACCGATCGTCGCATGTTCGAGCTCGGCGATCATCGCTCGCGCGCCGAGCTGTGGATCGTCGAACACCTCTTGCAGATTGCGGACCGATCCGCACGGGACGCCGGCTGCCGTCAGCCGCTCGATCCAGTACTGCCGCGTGTGACGCCGAAGCGCGTCGGCAATCAGCGGGCGCAGCCCGTCGTATTGCGTGACCCGCTGACGATTCGTGGCGAAGCGCTCGCCGAGATCGAGCTCGGCCACCTCGCAGAAGCGGCGCCACAAGTCTTCGTTGCCGACCGCGAGCACGAACTCGCCGTCCTCGGCCGCGAACGTCTCGTACGGCACGATGCTCGGGTGGCGATTGCCGAGCCGCGCGGGCACGTTGCCGCTCGCGAAGTAATTGCCGGCCTGGTACGTCAGCAGCGCGGCGACGGCGTCGAGCATCGCGACGTCCACCATCTGGCCGCGGCCGGTGCGCTCGCGTGCAAAGAGCGCCGTGACGACGCCATACGCGGCAAACATGCCCGACACGATGTCCGCGATCGCGACGCCGAGTCGATACGGCGGACCATCCGGTGCGCCGGTGATGCTCATCAGCCCGCCTTCCGCCTGGATCACCGCGTCATAGCCCGGCTCCGTGCGGCGCGGGCCCGTCTGCCCGAAGCCCGACACCGACGCGTACACGAGCCGTGGATGCTTCGGCGCCAGCGACGCGTAGTCGAGTCCCATCTTGGCCAGCGTGCCTGGACGGAAGTTTTCGACCAGGACGTCGCTCTTGGCGATGAGGCGATCGAGGATCGCGCGGCCCTCGGGATGCTTGAAGTCGAGCGTGACGCTTTCCTTGTTCCGGTTGATGCTGAGGAAGTACGCGCTCTCGCCTTCCAAGCCGGGGTCCCCGGCGCGCGGTTTGTGCGCGCCGGGGTGGAAGCCGGGGTGGAAGCCGGGGTCGCCAGCGCGCGGCTTGTGCGCGCCGGGGTGGAAGCCGGGGTCCCCAGCGCGCGGTTTGTGCGCGCTGGGGTGCAGAAACGGCGGCCCCCACGCGCGCGTGTCGTCGCCTTTACCTGGCTGTTCGATCTTGATGACGCGCGCACCCATGTCGCCGAGCATCATCGCGCAGTACGGGCCCGACAGCACGCGCGTCAGGTCGAGCACGCTGATTCCATCGAGTGACGGCATAATGAACAGATGATTATCGTCTACGCTGGCAGCGCCTGACGCAGCTGCGAACAGGTGAAAGCGTTGCTTTCACGCGAAGGTGTGCCGTTCACGGCGTACAACGTCGACGAGGACGATCGCGCGTACGGCGATCTCATCGCGCGCGGATTCCGTACGATTCCGGTCACGGTATTCGGCGATCGCACGATCAAAGGTTTCGACGAGCCGGCGCTCATGACCGCGATTGCCGACTGGCGCGCGAACGCCGGGGGGTAGGGGCCACCAGATTAGCAATAGCCACTAAATCTGAGACGAGCGCGTAGGCCGTCTGCGTCAGGTTCCCGCCGCGCTGGACGATCGCGATCTCCCGAGTAAACGAGAACGAGATCGAACCTCACCGGGCAACGGTTGGCGCCGTGGTTCCGGTGGTGTCCGGCCTCAGCCGGACCAGCTCCGTCAACAGCTCATCCAGCCGATTCAATCCCTTCCGCAGGTACTCGACATCGTCGCCGAAGCCGATTCGCAGATAGCCGTCCATGCCGAAGTGATCGCCCGGGACGATCAGCACGCTTTTCTGCTCGCGCAGCCTGGTGACGAGATCCGTCGAGTTGATGGGATGGTGGTAGCGGACGTACACGATGGCGCCCGCGTCGGGCGGCGCGTAGCTGAAGAGGCCGCCGTGCGCGTCAAGCCACTGCGCGATGACGGGAAAGTTCTCGTTCAGAATCTTCCGCGTCCGCGCGAGGATGCGGGCGCGGTGCGAGGGCGCGAGCGCGCGCCGCGCCAGGAAATCGCTGAGCGCGCCTGGCGAAATGGTCGTGTAATCGTGATACGACCACAGCGACGCGACGGTCGCGGGCGGTCCGACGATCCAGCCAATCCGGAGTCCCGGCAGTCCGTACGCTTTCGACAGACCGCTCGTGACGATGACGCGATCCGAGCGGCCCCACATCGACGGCGTCTCGCGGCCGTCGAGCTCCGCTCCGCGATAGATCTCGTCCGAGAGAATCCACGTGCCGTGCCGTGACGCAATCGCGGCGATGCCGTCGAGATCCGCCGTGTCGATGCGTGCGCCGGTCGGGTTGTTCGGATTGCAGATGATGATCAGCTTCGTTCGCGACGACACCAGACGAGCGAGCGCATCAATGTCGACCCGCCAGCGCCCGCCTTTGCCGCGTGCGGCTTCGGCGGGGACGAGCGGCCACTCTCTCACGATGCCGCCGAACGCGCGCGCCAGACCCCACGTCTGCATGTAGTTCGGCACCATCAGCACGACTTCATCGCCCGGCTCGACGAGGTGCCACGTCGTGATGTAGTTGGCTTCCGATCCGCCGTTGGTGACCTGCACGCGATCCGCGTCCGCCCCCGAATACAGCGCGGCGATATCCGACCTCAAGGGCACAGTGCCGTTCGACTGTGTATAACGGAGCGCTTCAGTCATCAGCGCGTTGCGTGCAGCCTCATCGTCGACGAGCTCGGCGAGGCGCAGCGGCTGCACGCCGCTCTCCGACAGGTTGAACTCCACCTGGTTTTCATAGGTGGATTGCATGCGTTCCATCGCAAACTGTTCGAGTTTCATGAGCGCAGACTATATACTCACCGCTTTGGACACAAGTGCAGACAGACGGGCGATCACCACGGCCGCGCCCGAAGGCATGATCACGCTCGCGACAACCCCGAACCTCGCGCGGATTCCCGCCGGCGACTTTCTGATGGGCGCGCCGGACTTCGAACAGGACGAGCGTCCCGTTCATCGCATCTTCGTCAGCGAATTCTTCATCAGCCGCTTCGCGGTCACGCAGGACGAGTACGCGCGATTCATCCGCGAGACCGGCTATCCGGCGCCGTCGATCCGCGGCCTGCCGCTCGTGACGCTCGGCGGCCGCGATTCGATGTTCCGCGAGCTCGCGGCGCCGTACGTCTGGGAGGAGGGCAATCCGCCGGCCGGTCACGGCAGTCATCCCGTGGTGCTCACGCGCTACGACGATGCGCAGGCCTACTGTCGGTGGCTGTCCGATTCGCTGGGACGCGTCGTGCGCCTGCCGACCGAAGCGGAATGGGAAAAAGCGGCGCGCGGCGGCCTCGAAGGTCAGCGCTATCCGTGGGGCGACGACATCGATTCGTCGCGGTGCAACTACCTGACGGACCCGTCGTTCAAACGGGAGCGCGGCACGCGTCCGACCGGCACCTATTCGCCCAATGCATACGGCCTTTACGACATGTCGGGCAATGTCTGGGAATGGGTGTCCGACTGGTACAGCGCGGACTACTATGGGCTCGGCGAGATGCGCGACCCTCAGGGCCTCGCGACCGGCAGCATGCGCATCGTGCGTGGCGGTTCCTGGGTGAACGACGACGTGTCGATGCTTCGATGTGCGTATCGTCACAAGGTTCCGCCGGACACCTACGCGCACAGCATCGGGTTCCGGATCGTATGCGGCTCATAGCAGTCGTTTGGATCGCCCTGGCCTGCGCCGTCGCCGCTCAAGAGCCGGCGCAGCCACAGGGTCCGGTCGTCGTGACGGTTGGCGAGGCGACGGTCCGTCGTGCGCCCGACCGCGCGTTCGTCACCGTGAGCGTCGAGACGCGCTCGAAGAGTCCGCGTGACGCGCAGCGCTTGAACGCGGAGGCGATGACCGCGGTCCAGCAGCGGCTGACGCAGGCGCGCATCGCGAAAGACGCCATCCGTACGACCGGCTACGACCTCCAGCAGGAGTTCGACTTCGTGCAGGGCCGGCGCGTGCTGCGCGAGTTCGTGGCGCGCAACGGCATCGAAGTCCGCGTGGACGACATCGCGCGGACCGGTGAGATGCTCGACGCGGTCGTACAGTCGGGCGCCACGTCGGTCAGCGGCATCCGGTTCGATCTGCAGGATCGCGACAGCGTCGAACGCGAAGCGCTGCGACTCGCCGTCGCCGACGCCCGTGCACGCGCCGAAGCCGCGGCATCGGGCGCGGGCCGTGCCATCGATCGCGTGTTGCGCATCGAGGATTCGCGCGATAGCGGCATCATGCCACCGAGGCCGATGATGACGATGGCCCGCACGGCCGAGAGCCCGGCGCAGACGCCGGTCGAGCCCGGACTCATCGAAATCCACGCACGCGTGACCTTGACGGCGTCGATGAAATGACAGAGGCGGATTACCAGCGCGCGCGGCGTCTCTTGATGCGGCGCGATCCGATTCTTGCCGAAGCGATCAAGCGCATCGGGGCGTGTCGCATGGCGGAGCGCCAGCGCAAAGACCATCTCACCGCGCTCATCGGAGCGATCGTCAGTCAACAGCTGTCAACCAAAGCGGCCGCGACGATCTTCGGAAGGTTCGCGGCGTTGTTTCCGGACAACCAAATCACGAGCGCGGCGGCGATTGATGGGCTGGATGACCCGACGCTACGCGGAGTCGGTTTGAGCGGACAGAAGATCGGGTATCTGCGCGATCTGTCCGCGCGCATCGCCGATGGCCGGCTGAATCTCGACGAGCTCGATGCATTGCCTGACGACCTGGTCATCGAGCGGCTGACGTCGGTCAAAGGCTTCGGCCGATGGACGGCCGAAATGTTTCTGATGTTCCGGCTTCATCGCCCGGACGTCCTGCCGGCGGGCGACCTCGGCATCGTCAATGCGATTCAGCGCCTCTATCGGCTCCGCAAGCGTCCCGATCCGAAGCGCATCCTGAAAATGGGCGAAGCGTGGCGTCCGTATCGATCGGTCGCGTCGTGGTATCTCTGGCAGACGCTCCGCGAAACTCCGCCGCGCGGAACTAAGAACTCAAAACTCAGAACTTAGAACTGTGCTCGGTTGGGTTCTGAGTTCGAAGTTCTAGGTTCTAAGTTCTAAGTTCTAAGTTTGAGCCAGAGCAGGAAAAATCCAGCTGCGATGGCGATGAGCGTGCCGCGCTCGCTGAACAGCGTCTCGCGCCAGGAGAAAGCAACCGCGGAGTTCGCTGAGTTCGCAGAGAACACGTTTTCTCTGCGAGTTCTGCGCGCTCCGCGGTTGAACGTGGGCCACCATCGCGGCACGCGCGCGGCGTACGCACGATACTCGTCACCGTAGCGCGCTTCGAGCACCTGCTCCTCCCAGCGCACGATCGCGTGATATTCCACCGCGAGCAGCACGACGATGACCGGCACCAGCCAGAGGAGCCGGGCCGCCATCGCAAACCCTGCCCACAGTGCGATGTTCCCCAGATAGAGCGGATTGCGCACCACTGCGAACGGCCCGGCGGCGATGAGCGGGCCGAGGCGATCGCTTCGCGTCCGCGAGATCGCGCCGATGTGGTGAACGGCCCACAACCGGATCGCTTCGCCCGTCAACGTGAGGCCGATCCCGCTTGCGATGAGCCATTTGGAAGGCGGCGCCTCGCCGATCCGCAGCAGCAGCACGGCGATCGCGAGCGGAAGCGGAATGATCGTACGGTGGTGGAACAACCAACCGCCGAGGTGGGTCATCGACGGGCCGGAGTATAGTTGATACAATCACCGACTCAGTCGGTCGTATATATCCCATGTCCTCATCAGACGCGTCTTCCGTGCTGGACCGAGCGCCCGGCTCGTCCGTGCTCGACATGATCGGGCGCACGCCGCTCGTGCGGCTGCACCAGTTCGAGCGGGAGACGCCCGGCGTCGAGATCTACGCGAAAGCGGAATGGCAAAACCCTGGCGGATCGGTGAAAGACCGCGCCGCGGCGCGGATGATCCTCGACGGCGAGGCGAAGGGCACGCTGACGCCTGACCGCACGATTCTCGATGCGACCTCGGGGAACACCGGCATCGCGTACGCGATGGTCGGCGCGGCGCGCGGCTACAAGGTGAAGTTGTGCGTGCCGGAGAACGCGAGCCCCGAACGCAAGCTGATTCTGCGCGCGCTTGGCGCCGAGCTCGTGCTGACGAGTCCACTCGAAGGCAGCGACGGCGCGATTCGCGAAGCGCGGCGGCTGTACGCGTCGGATCCGGACCGCTACTTCTATCCCGATCAGTACAACAACGACGCGAACTGGCAGGCGCATTACGATACGACCGCGCCGGAAATCATCGAGCAGACGAGCGGCCGCATGACGCACTTCGTCGCCGGCCTGGGAACGAGCGGCACGTTTATCGGGATCGGACGCCGGCTGCGGAAGTTCAATCCGTCGATCAAGCTGATCTCGTTTCAGCCCGACTCGCCGTTCCATGGACTCGAAGGTCTGAAGCACATGGAGTCGGCGATCGTCCCGGGCATCTACGATCCGACGCTCGCCGACGAGGATTTGCGGATCGACACCGAGCGCGCGTATCGCATGGTCCGCCGTCTCGCCCGGGAAGAGGGTCTGCTTGCGGGGATCTCGTCGGGCGCCGCGATTGCCGCGACGCTCGATGTCGCCAAGCGTCTCGACAGCGGCATCGTCGTGACCGTGTTTCCCGACGGCGCCGAGAAGTACCTGACAGAAAGCTTCTGGACCGCGGAGCAACATGGCAGCTGATCGGCGATTGATCATCACGGGCGACGTGGAGCACGCGATTCGCGCGCACGGTCAGGAGACGTATCCGCACGAGTGCTGCGGGGCGCTCGTCGGCAAAGGCGATATCGTGACGACGGTCGTCGCGCTCCCGAACACAACCGAGGAAGGACCGCGGCGCCGGTTTCTGGTGCGACCGTCCGATTACCGGCAGGCCGAGCGGCGGGCGACCGAAATGGGCGGCGAGCTCCTTGGGTTCTATCACTCGCACCCGGATCATCCATCGCGGCCGTCGCAGTACGATCTCGATCACGCGTGGCCGACCTTCGCCTACATCATCGTGTCGGTGATGAACGGCGCCGCCGCGGACATGACGGTGTGGTATCTCAAAAACGATCGTTCGAGCTTCGAAGAGGGCAGTCTCGATCATGGTGAAAATTCTCATTCCGACTCCGCTCAGACCGTACACCGACAAGCAGGACGCGGTTGACGCGTCGGGCGCGACCGTCGGCGAGCTGCTGGCCGATCTGACGCGCCGGCACGCCGGTCTCAAGCCGCATCTCTACAACGAGCAGGGCAAGCTGCGCAGCTTCGTCAACGTGTACGTCAACGACGAAGACATCCGGTACTTGCAGAAGGAACAGACGCCGGTGACCGCGGACGACACGGTCAGCATCATCCCGTCGGTCGCGGGCGGCGCGCCAAGCGTCACGGATGTGGTGTCCGGTGTCAGCCGGACCTTACCGGAACTGACAAACGACGAGATCAAACGCTACTCGCGGCATCTCATCATGCCGGAGGTGGGCGTCGAGGGTCAGCGGAAGCTGAAGGCGGCCAAGGTGCTGTGTATCGGTGCAGGCGGACTTGGATCGCCGGTCGCCATGTATCTCACCGCCGCCGGCGTGGGCACGCTCGGCATCGTGGACTTCGACGTCGTCGACTTCAGCAACTTGCAGCGGCAAATCCTCCACGGAACGCCCGACGTCGGTCGATCGAAGCTCGCGTCGGCGAAAGATCGGCTGCAAGCGCTCAATCCGAACGTCGACGTCGTCGCGCACGAGACCGCGATTTCGTCAGAGAACGCGCTCAAGCTGTTCGAGCCGTACGACGTGATCGTCGACGGCACGGACAATTTTCCGACACGCTATCTGGTCAACGACGCGAGCGTGCTGACCGGCAAGCCGAACGCCTACGGCAGCATCTTCCGTTTCGAAGGCCAAGCGTCGGTATTCGCGACCAAGGACGGTCCGTGCTATCGCTGCTTGTATCCCGAGCCGCCGCCGCCTGGACTCGTCCCGAGCTGCGCCGAAGGCGGCGTGCTCGGCGTGCTGCCGGGCATCATCGGCGTGATTCAGGCGACGGAAACGATCAAGCTGATTCTCGGCGTCGGCGAACCGCTGATCGGACGTTTTCTGATCGTCGACGCGCTGCGGATGAGATTCCGCGAACTGAAGCTGCGCAAGGATCCCGACTGCCCGGTGTGTGGCACGCACCCGACCGTGACGCAGCTCATCGACTACGAACAGTTCTGCGGCGTCAGGCCGGCCGCACCGGAGCCGATCACGGTGAACAGTGCCACTGAGATCACGTCGGTCGAGCTCAAGCAACGGCTCGACCGTGGCGACAAGCTGAAGATCGTCGACGTGCGGGAGCCCAACGAGTACCAGATCAATCGCATCCCCGGGTCCGAGCTCATCCCGCTCGGAGACGTGCCGAAGCGCGTCAACGAGCTCAACCCTGACGATGAGATCGTCGTGCACTGCAAGACGGGCGGGCGGAG
>Ga0209237_1000817_pt1 | contig 17908 bp, 18 predicted proteins | sample GraSoi013_1_40cm_2_FD_185820 | JGI IMG/M metagenome (GOLD analysis project Ga0209237, IMG submission 185820) | Grasslands soil microbial communities from the Angelo Coastal Reserve, California, USA - Sample 10_02_2013_1_40cm (SPAdes) (version 2) | ecosystem: Environmental > Terrestrial > Soil >... | reverse complement strand
GCTAGGATGGCTGGGCATGCGCAATGGGGGCAATATTCCCGAAAATTGAAGATCGGGATCTTGCTTGAACAGTGCCTTCCGCAAATACTGGGGCGTTTCCTGATACCCGAGTAGTTTCTCGAAGAGCCTTCCCTCGCTCTCTGAGCTCCTACCAGTTTCATCGTTGTAGATCACAACTTCGTCGACTCGGAAAATTGCGAGGGACCGTGCGATTAGGCCGACCCGGCTGGTCTTCTCTCTGAGATGAGGCACGTCCTTCGTAAACGATGCTGGAAGTGTAATGGAGAGCCGTTGGAGTCTTCTAGGAACCTCCATCATAGAATCACAGGGCTACGACCATAAGATATTAGCCAATCTCGAGAATCGACAGTCTTAGTGAGGAAGACCTAGGATGCCCGTCGATTTGGACGATTTGAAGCTACTTTCGAAGATAGATCGCTCTAACATGATGAGTGCTGTCGATCGGTTTGCCGATATTTTTCTTCGCTCCAGAGACGAGGGAGAAGTTTCTCTGACGAAAACAAAAGCCTCGTTCCAAAGCCTCGTACTAATGGGGATGGGCGGGTCGGCGAGTGCGGCGGACGTAGTCTTGGATTGGCTCAAAGGGTCCTTGCCCATTCCAGCGTTGGTCCATCGCGAGCCTGGATTGCCTGCCTTTGTCAATTCGAGAACTCTGTTCATCGCGCTGAGCTACTCGGGTGAGACTTCAGAGACGCTGGCCGCGTTTCGAGAGGCGAAGAACCGAGGCAGTTCTCTTGTAGGTATTGGACATGGAGGGTCACTCGCCTCGTTTTGTTATCGCTTCAAGGCACCATTCATTCTCGTCGAAGCCTCGCTGGCTCCGAGAGCCGCGCTTGGCCAATTGATTGTCGCCGCGGCAATTGCTCTGGAAAATGCTAACCTGATTCGCTCAACCACACGAGAGATATCTAAAGCTGCTCAGGAGCTTGTTCGCATCAGGCGCCGCTGCCGCATCGAAACTCCTCTAGCAGACAATCCGGCAAAGAGCCTAGCCGTAAAAATGCTAGGGCATCTCCCCGTGGTGTATTCTCTGCAAAGGATGTCTTCTGTTGCTCGCAGATTCAAGAACCAACTCGCGGAGAACAGCAAATTACTCGCGAAATACGATTTGTTGCCCGAGGCGGGGCACAACGAGGTTGAAGCTTGGCACGAGAAAGATAACATGCTACCGGTGATTATTCGAGACGCGCAGGAGACCGCGTTTGAGCGTTCAATCGTCCGTGCCTTCCGCGGTACAATAAGTTCGGCCAGCCGATCTCATCCGTTGGACGTCCGCGTCGCTAGCAGAGGAAGCCTTTCGAGGCTACTATCTCCAATCTTCTTCCTCGATTATGTGTCCGTGTACCTCGCTATGCTGAGGCGAGTTGACCCGACTCCTACTGGCCTAATCAACGAATACAAGAGACGTTAAGGACGTAGGGTCTTCGACCACGCTCTACCCTTTCGCTACTCCGATGGGAGTCATGCGGACAACTTTCCTCCCTATTCCAAGTTGGTCGCTAACATCGGCGACTCTGTCGACGTCCTTGTAGGCGTCGGGTGCCTCCTCAGCGACAATTTCCATGCTTGCCGCTCTGATGACTATTCCTCGGCTTTCCAGCAGTTTCTTCAAATCTGCCCCCCGCCACTTTCGCTTAGCGGCCGAACGGCTCATGAATCTTCCAGCACCATGGGCGGTGGTTCCGAAACTCAACTCCATTGCTTTAGGAGTGCCTATCAATACCCAGCTGCTAGTTCCCATGCTTCCAGGTATTAGGACTGGCTGTCCAATGTCTCTGTATTGAGCCGGGACATCGGGATGCTCTGGGGGGAAAGACCGGGTCGCGCCCTTTCGATGGACGATGACTTTTGTAGCCTCTCCATCAATGTGGTGCGACTCAATCTTCGCGACGTTGTGACAGACGTCGTAGACAATTCGCATATCCATTGAATCTGCTGATTTCGCGAATACCTTCTCGAACGCCTGTCGCGCCCAGTGCGTGATCATTTGCCTGTTGACCCAGGCGAAGTTGCATGCAGCGGACATCGCTGGGAGATAGTCCTCCGCCTCGGGACTCTTGCTCGGGCAGGCGGCTAGTTCTCTGTCGGGTAAGTGGATGTTGTATTTTCCCGTCGCTCTTTCCATGACCTTCAAATAATCGCTGCATATCTGGTGTCCATACCCTCTGCTCCCGGTATGGATCAGTACCAGAATTTGCCCTTTCTTGTGGATTCCTAGGCGCTGGGCAACTCGTTCATCGAAAATCCGGTCTGCTCTCTCGATCTCGATAAAATGGTTGCCGCTCCCTAGACTTCCCAGTTGTGGCGCTCCGCGCGATCTTGCACTGCTCGATACTTTTGACGGATCAGCTGCTTCCATGCAGCCCTCCTCTTCGATTGTCTTCGGATCTTCAGGCCAAGCGTACCCTTTGTCGACGGCCCAATCGAGGCCGTCAGTAACCGCCTTGTCCAGCTCGATCGAGGTAAGTTTGATCTGTCCTCGGCTTCCGAGGCCTGATGGGATGAAATTGAAAATTGTGTCAACGAGCCGCGACAATGCCGGCCGGACCTCCTCTTCGCTGAGATTCGTCCGAATTAGCCTGACTCCGCAGTTAATGTCGTAGCCGACTCCTCCAGGACTTATCAGCCCCTCATCATAGTCTGTAGCAGCTACTCCTCCGATCGGGAACCCATACCCTTCATGACCATCCGGCATCGTGATAGCATACTTGTAGATGCCAGTTAGATGGGTAACGTTGACGCACTGTTGGATTGTACGGTCAGTGCGCATCTTAGCTAGTAGGTCTTCGTCGGCGTAGATTCGCGCTGGGACCTTCATTCCAGGCTGGTAGTCTTGCGGTACTTCCCAAATGTTTGGGGATATCTGCTTAACGGGGATGTCCGTGCTTGATCTGCTCCAGGAGTTCAAGGCTTGGGTGCTCATTCGCTAACCAAAATGCCGAAGGACGACCTAGCTATAAGTATCGTTGGGTCGGTTGGCAGAATGAGCCAGGTTCATTTCAAAACTGATCCCATAGTGTAGCCAGGTCAAAGATCTAGAATGAATCTAACTCTCGCTTCGTTCGCACTCTCTTGGGTTGTCATAAGGTGGTATGTTACTCCTTTTACTTCCGTCCTAGCCCCATGCTTCCCCCGATCATATTTCTCGCCTCTCAACTTTACGCGAAGCTTGAACGTTGTGGGCGCGTCAGATGCGATGCTGATGTCAAAGGATGCGTAAACCATTTCTTTGATGTCGAACTCCAAGAGTAGTTGTTCAAGCCAATTGTAAAGGAGTTCTTTCTTGTCGTGGCCGTCAACTTGGACATTCTCTTCCATGATTGGGTCGATTTTCTCAAAAATCAACATCGTCTCATAGAATCCTTCCGCGGCTTGAGCAAATGCTCGTCCAAGCGTCGGACCCCAAGCTTCAATGTAAGCATCTGTCGTGTGTTCGAGAAATCTGTGTCCCTCCGCACTCCGATCTTGTACCGACACTTGACTCGAAATAATTGGCTCGCAGGAACCGTTTATTAGGTGAGTTGAAGGTGAGAAGGTTCTTTGACCTGAATGCGGGTTAGCTTGCCGGGATTACGCAATCGATCAGATTGTGTCCCGTGGGCCGAGTGGATTAACCCGTTCGTGTGGGTCCAAAGGCGCAGTTCTCCTCTAGGAGAGCGTTGGCCTTGAGAGCCTGTGGCCCTTCAGGGCCGCGTGGGTTCGAATCCCACTCCCGGCGCCAGAAATACTGGTAGCTGGCTTGAAAGTGCGAAGGATCTCTGGGGTTCTAGCATCCCCCGGGGGGGTCTAGAAAAGAATGTTTGTTCCTATTCGGAGAATGTAGTTTTGCGTCTGTCTGAGACGTTAACCGTATTTCACACTGAATGAGTATGTCTCGGTCTGAACTTGGTTGACTTCTAGAATCACATATCTGTCATGCGAGCAGCGCGCGATGTCAAAATTCTCTAGATCTGCGGGACACGACAAACTTAACAGGAAAGAGCTAGGGTTCACGCGGGTTTGTTGTCGATAATTGTTGAGAATTGAAGTGGCAATAGACAGTTTCTTGGTTCTAAGGCGATTCCAAGGCGTTTTGCAGGGGACGATCAGGTAGCTAGCCCTCACTTTGGGCCCAATGTGTTCAAGAGAACAAGCTGTTTGGAGCATTCGCTGTTTCGGAACGGGCGTGATATTGAGAATATCAGTTAGGCTTTCCGAGCTTACGCGGGAGTGCTCGGAGCTATTGCCGGTTGGGGACAGGTAGCGATGTGCGCGGAATACTTGTCGAGTCGAATGTTCTCGTGACAGCGCGGACACTGGAGTACCTTCATCTCCGATCGGATGTTCCTTCCTTTCCAGTTTCTTCCTCTCAGTTTCTATACACCTCTACTTGTTTCCCTTGCCGTCAGCAGAAATCGGTGCCTGTCAGCGCGGGATTTCTGCATCCAGCAACAGCGTTATATCGACAACACGATATAAGGACTCTTTCACTGACAACCAGAGCCCTGAGTCTCCATCTCCCTCGTCGGAGAGATTATTCGTAGTATTCGGGATGTGCTTTCTCCTTGAAAGCAGTGGCACCTTTCACGAAGTCAGGGCTTGTAATTGTTCTGAAGAGTTCCCTGTGCGCGATGTCCAGCGCGCGTGTCGTGAAGAGACTTCGATGAATGCGTTTGAAGCTAGCGTTTGAGATCGGTGAAACATTACGCATTTCGCTCAAAAGCCGGTCTACGCGTTCACGCAGATGAGTTGTCTCTTCAACATAGTTGACGAGTCCGTGAGATCGCGCTTCGTCCGCACTGATTGGACCTCCGGTCAGGTTCATCTCAACGACCTTCCTGCCGGTCATTGTGAATTGACCTAATGCGGCGGAGATGCAGCACAGCGCGCCGACCCTTCCGCCGGAGAAGGCAAACGTGGACCCAGTCGATGCCGCGACTATGTCAGAAGCTAGCGCGATCTCGGCGCCTGCCCCGTATGCGGGACCATCAACCATCGAGAGAATCGGTTTCTCGGATTCCAAGAATCGTTTCCAAAAAGGCTTGACGAGACTGTAAACGAACTCGCGAGCTTCCTGACGAGACGCGAATCCGCTAACTTCCTTCACGTCTAATCCTGCCGAGAATGCTCTTCCTTCTCCTTTGATGACAATGGATGATACGGCTCGATCCTTCGATGCATCTCTCAGATTCGCTTCAAGCTCTCGGAACATTCCTTTGGAGAGGGCGTTGAGTGCCTTTGGCCGATTCATCGTGAGCCATGCGCTGCGATTTTGAACCTCGTATTCGACATTCTTGTGAGGCAGCCTATTTCACACTCCTGACATAGGTGAGGACGGGGTTGGTCATGAGTATTTTTCGATTGTTCCCTCAAGTTCGAGAACATTTTTGAAGTCCCTCCTCACTAGGCTTGTCCCGTCCGGTGCGAATTTCTGATCAACCTCCCGTATAATTCGAATCTCAAACTGAAGGCGGTCCTGGATCGTGTCAACGGTGACGAATACCTTCAGAGTCTATGGGAATGCATCAATGTTAACGCGGTGAGAAGACTGGGCCTTTCCGATCATGGCCCTGTTCACTTCGCAATAGTCTCAAACATAGCCCTGAAAATCCTACGCAACCTTCTGGAGGCAAACGTCAAACCCAACATAGTTACGGATCATAAGATGACAAACGAGGATGCAGAAGTAGTCGTATTCCTCGGCGCCGTTCTTCACGATCTAGGAATGATCGCCCACAGAGAAAACCATCACATGTTCAGCGTTCCGCTGGCATTTCAATTACTCCCAAAATTGCTGGAAGGGATCTATGATGAAAAGGAACGAGCGATCATTACTTCCGAGACTCTTCACACTATTTACGCTCATGAATCCGAGATCCCTCAGCTGACGCTTGAAGCAGGAGTTGTGAGAGTGGCCGACGCCCTGGACATGAAAGAAGGCCGTGCTCGAATTCCGTTTACCGCGGGGAAGAAAGATATTCACGCATTATCTGCGATGTCGATACGAGACGTCAAGATAAGAAAAAGTAAGCAGAAGCCGGTGATCGTGGAAATTAGCATGTACAATGAATCAGGCATATTCCAGGTTGATCAACTTCTGAGAAAGAAGATCGCAGGGACAAAGTTGGAGGGGTTCATCGAAGTTGTGGCGCAAGTCGAAAACCAGCAAAGGAAGACCGTGCTCTCCAGGTATACGTTGGGCACCGTTGCCGAGACCCCGACAGCCGAGGTCTTCGTTCAAAAATAGACTCGACGAATCCTACGGCGGGAGGATCTGGTCAAAGACCGCTATTGCTAGGTCTCTACTCTACCTTTGCTAGCTTTCCGTATCGTCCGACGTTAAGCTGGAGTTCCCCTCTGAAAGAGTCAACGTAGCCGTTCTGAATTTCTATCGTATCGTTGACTGCAACCTTTGATATATTCTCATTCCATAATGTGACCTTGACCGACCCGGACTCGTCCTGGAGAGTCGCAGAAGCGACCTGGCCGGGACCGAATTTGGTCTGTACTTCTCTCGGGCTCTCAACGTCGACGATCTTTCCTTTCACATCGACTCTTCTCATTCCCGGTTTTAGTTCCGCGATTTTCATTCTGTTGCTCCTGTGACGACCTCTCCGGTTGCGAAGTTGTTCCTGACGCCTGTTATTCGCACTTTGACCTTGTCGCCCGTGTTGGTTCCTGGGACGAATATCACAAAGTTGTTGAAACGGGCGATTCCGTCGCCTCTCCTGCCAACCGAATCAATTGTAACATCGATTTCTTGGCCCTCCTCCACAGGTACCGGGCCACGATCGCGTTCGAAGCCTCTTCCGCCACCCTCGCGGCCGCCGTATCCGCCACCCCTTCCATAACCGCCTCCCCCTCCTCCACGGCCATAGCCTCCGCCTCCACCTCTGCCTCCTCCACTATATCCTCCTCCCCCTCTTCTTCCATAACTGCCTCCTCTTCTACCGTAGCTTCTACGCGGTCTCTCTTCTCCTCCGCCTTCCATTTTTTGGTTCTACTCTTGTTTTTCTAAAGTCGAGCTGAACAATCGATAGGTCAGTACAATAGCAGTATCATAAGCAAAGCTTGCTTTCAAAACTACTTTCAAACCGCCCGAGCTTGTTCCAGACCCGTCCTTGATTTCTGGCGCGTCTGATTCCGTATTAAAGATTTGACCCTGTTTATCAGTCTCAATAATTGATCCCAGTTGATCTAGCTTCTACGATTCCGTCCTGAAACTCTCGCCTCATAATAGGCGACTGCGTGTGGTTATGGCAGGTCAGTCTTTACGCCTTAAATGGGGCAAGGAGCGGTCTCCTCTGCTGGTAATGGCGGATCGTCTAATGCATGAAGAGCCTCAGTCTATGCCACGGTCGTCTTCCGATTCAAAGGAATCTCCGTCTTCGACTCCGATTGTGACAAAGGTTAGCACATCACCATCACCATTTTCCGCATTCACACCTAAGATTGTGGAGAAGAGATGGGACCATAACACGGAACCCCTAACCCAACAATTCTGGGAAAAGGAGGGACTCTACAAGTTCAACGTCAACTCAAAGAAGTCCATCTTCACAATAGACACTCCACCGCCCTATCCTTCCGGGAGACCATGGCACGTCGGAGCGCTAGCCCACTATGCTCAGATAGACATGATCGCAAGGACATCTCGCGCTTTGGGCTACGAGACCCTCTTTCCTATAGGCATTGACAGAAACGGGCTGCCAGTAGAACGATACGTTGAGACAACTTACAAGATCGAGATGCGTTCCCAGGATCGAGAGAAATTCATCGAGCTATGCGCGCATGCGCTAGATGAATTGGAGGCTGAGATGGTGGGACTAATGAAGCGGGAGGGTCTCAGCCCGACTTTTGCTAACAAGTACAGGACAGACGGTGAAGACTATCGAAAACTGACTCAGAGAACCTTCATCGAACTCTGGGAGAAGCATCTCATCTATGAAAGCACGTATCCAAGTAACTATTGTCTCGGATGTCAGACGACAATCGCGGATGCCGAAATCATCTACCAAGAGAAACCCACCAAACTAGTGAGCATCGCGTTCAAGGTCAAAGAGACTGGCGAGGAGCTAGTGATCGCCACAACTCGACCCGAGCTAATGAGCTCGTGTCAGCTCGTTATCGTGAACCCTGAGGACGAGAGCTACAGGAAGCTACATGGATTACACGCGGTAGTCCCAATTTTCGAGAGAGAAGTGGAGATCAGACCACATCCCGGCGCAAAGCGCGAGAAGGGGACAGGCGCAGTTATGATTTGCAGCTATGGCGACTATCACGATGTTACAATATTCCGAGAGATGGGTCTTCGAGAGGTCATCTCGATAGACGAGAGAGGACGGATGACTGAGGCCGCTGGCCAGTTCCGCGATCTCACAGTGGAAGAAGCTAGGCGGAAGGTGGTCGATGAGTTGACCACTAGGGGTTTGGTGAGACGGATATTGACAATCTCGCACGAGGTGCCCACTTGCGAGAGATCGGGGAATCCAATTGAGATAATTCCGATGAAGGAGTTCTACCTGAAACAACTCGAATTCGTTCCACAGCTGACCAAGATCGCAAAATCACTGAAGTTTCATCCTGAAACTCACCGGCAGATCTTACTCGACTGGATAGGGTCCATCAATATTGACTGGCCCATCTCAAGAAGAAGATACTACGGGACTGAGATCCCGATATGGTACTGCAAAAAGTGCGGACGAGCAAACCTACCGAAACCCGGCAAATATTATCGGCCTTGGCGGGATCCACCGCCATTCAAGAAATGCGCTTTCTGCGGCCGCGACGAATTTACAGGAGAGACAAGAATACTAGACACCTGGATGGATTCAGGCATCTCACTACTCTACAACTGTAAGTATGGAGAAAAGGACAAACGATTCTATCGGCGAACCTACCCGGCCACGATTCGGCCTCAAGGGAAGGACATAGTCAGAACCTGGCTCCACTACACAGTCCTACGCTGCTTCCAGCTAACAGGGAAGAAACCCTTCACGCATGTCTGGATCACTGGAATGGGTCTGGACGAGAAGGGCGAGCGCATGAGTAAGAGTAAAGGCAATGTGGTAGATCCAGGACCCGTTCTTGAGAAATACGGGGCAGATGCGTTCAGATTGTGGTCGGCCCTTGAGACAAGCCTCGGCTCTGATTATCGCTATTCTGACGCTAGAGTCGCTGGGGCGAGAAATACACTCACAAAGATCTGGAACCTAGCCAGGTTCATCTCCAGTTTTCCCCAGTCAAAGACGGCCAGACTTCGACCCGCAGATCAATGGATTCTATCCGAACTGTCTCACCTTACGAAGCGTTGCCTTGAAGGTTACAAGGAGTTCAACTTCTTCATTCCAGCAACCGAACTGAGGGACTTTCTGTGGGGAAGCTTTGCATCGCACTATCTCGAAATGGCGAAGACAAGAGCTTACGGGATCGGATTTGATAAGGTGGACCAAAGAGCAGCTTGGAGTACACTTCACACCTGCCTTAAGACGATGCTGGTTCTACTTGGACCGATCGCGCCTCACCTGACGGATAGCATTTGGAGGAAAATCTACGGCAAGAGGAGCATTCACTCGGAATCCTTCCCGAGCACGGTGTGGAAGGAGACTTACAGGAAGTACACTCGAGCCTTGGTAGATTTCAACAGTGAAGTGTGGAAGACTAAGAAAGAGAAAGGGCTCTCCCTGTCGTCACCAATAGACTCGAAAGTCCCATCCGCCCTGCGGTTGTTCGAAGACGACTTGCGAGCAATGCATAAGATTCCTTCCCCTTGACAAGAGTCACGACGGTGTGCCCAGGGGATGCTGCCCTCGCATGGTTGGGCGTCAGAATTGCGGCGGAGGCATTTGCATTATTGTTGGTTGCGTTATGAGAGGTCTTTGTGGCTTGAGCCATCTTATTCCATACACAAAAGCCGCGACTGCAAGAAATAGCGAAGCCAGAACTGCAAGATCCGAGAGAATATTGGAGTAGGGTCCTCCGAGTAGTGCGCCGAAGATTGTGAAGTTGTAGAAATCGAAGAACCAGTGTAGCAAGATGTTTGCGTATGCGCCATACCACAAGTAGACTATGCCAAGGGCAAGACCTGTTAAAGCGGCGGGGAGAGCCTTACCAGGACCCCATCCAGCTCCCGACAAAGAGTGAAGAACTCCGAACCAGGCGGATGATACTACGAGGATTATCCACTCTACCCAATGAATCCCGCGCCATCCGCGGGTTCCGATACTCGGTAGTCCCGCAGCCTCTTTCGCCCTATCGGGAGAAATTACGGCGATGAGCATTCTCTTTGCAACCGTTGCTATCCCCGCACCTCGAAGTCCTCGACCCCTATGCAGTGGCAAAAGCGTTCTAATTACAACGACCAGCCCGATTGGACTAATTCTGAAACCTATTTCCTCGGCGACAGGGGCGAAGGTGACGCTTGCAAATAGCTCTGCAGGATCGTTTTGCGGAATATTTCCAACCGGCACCCCGGCAGAGATCAAGGAGATCGACAAGATTACTGTTAACACTAGAAGAAATGATGACATTAGGGGCATTACGACGAGCCAGTTGGGTGAGGTTGTGGGTTTGGCCTTTCTTGTCAACTCGGCCAAGCTCTTTATGAATGCACCGCGATCCTTTGCTGCGGCCCAAAAACAAAGTGCGAAGATCAGCATGAATCCTGCGACCAGCCCCAAACCGTTGGCGGGCAGGACCCCAGGAATGAGCAGCAAGAATAGTTCTAGTGGGAGAAAGCCGTTGAGAGCGAAAAGGTTAGGCCCGAGTTGAGTTGTGATTATCGTGGCAGATGCGACTACGAAGGATAGAGCGTAGGTTAGAATTACGAAAGCAATCACGATTGCCGTGAGAATGCCTGGTACGCTACGAGGCGCTTGGCTCATGCCCGTGCCCAGGCGAGGGTAGTACTGCTACTTTAGCAGACCGATACTTTGCCTTCAGTCAGACGCTTTGTGAAATCGTTGATACCGTTTAGCTCTGACTTGATAATTTCCGTTGCCTGCTTTGATGCCGACTTGAAGTCGCCACCTCGGTCGAGGATGAGTTCAATGCCTGCGACCTTGGGCTCGTTTATTGGGCGGCCGATTTGACTGAGCAGCCACACGTAGACTTCCTTGATTCCAGGGACCTTTTGATAGACATGATTGGCTATTTCATAGGTTAGGAGATTGTAGATTTTTCCAACATGGCTGACCGGGTTCTTGCCAGCTGCAGCCTCTGAGCAGGTCGGTCTGTTTAGAGGAATGAGACCGTTTGGCCTGTTTCCTCGCCCGACTTGTCCGCCATCGCCGTCATCCGCGGACGTTCCCAACACTGTAAGATATATTCCTCCTATACCACGTCCCCGCTTGTCTAGGGTGTTGATGTTGACGTTGACAGAATCGAGTTTCGCCCTGCTTCTCACGAAGCGGTTGACGTCTTCGGTAACCTCCGCTTTTCGTTTGAAGTATTGGTTTTCGTTTTCGACGAGTTTGTCTACGAAGGCGAGAGCGATAGTAAGGGTGAGATCCTTTCCTTCGCGAGCGCCCATTATCTTGACATCTTCTCCGGTCTCGGGAAATTCCTTCTTGAAACTGGGTGAGTTGATGTAGTGTTCTGTCTGTAGCACCATTCGTTCGGTGATTGTGAGAGGGGCGTATCCTACTGCTGCTGAAGTGTCGTTGGCGCCATAGTATTTTCCCTTCCTTTTGAAAATGTCAGTCAGGGCTTGGGAGCCTTTTTTCAGCTCGACTTGATACCTCATATGTTTCTCGGGATCGACAAATCGAAGGTGGTTTTTCAGCCATTTCTTGGCCGTGTTTACTGCTAGCTCGTCGACGGGAAACGGATCACCATCAACGTCGTAAGTGGCCCGGTCTCCGAAGACCATCAGCATAGGCCGTTTGACTTCACCACCACCGAATCGGGTTTTTACTTCGCCGGCGGCGAGGAGAGCTTTGTCGATGTTGTGGTGCATCACGTGTCCGTATCGTTTCAAATATTCTTTGGAAAGTGCGACTGAGACTTCGTTCATTACAGCGTCGCAGATATGGTCGGGGTGTCCGACCCCTTTCCTTTCAACGATTTCGAGATCTTGCTCTTCGATGGGAACTTGGAATAATTGGTTGACTCTTAAGCCCATGTCCTTTTCAATCTCAGAACGACTATTGTGGCTAGCCGGGAATTTCCATTATTAATGTTTCCTTTGATTATTCCTAAAGGAATAGCACTAAAAACCTACTTCTTACGCGCGGTTGTTACGATCGAGATGACATCGCGATCTCTGAGCTCAGAGTCTTGGGGCAACCGTAGACCATTTCTAGCATCGATCGCATGAAGCATTCTTGTAGCAAGCTCTGAATGTATTTCTCTGGCCAAGTCCTTCGCAACATATCCTTTCGGAACTAGGTATACGTCCGGTAGAATGTTGCCCCGTTTATCCGACAATGTCTTAGGATCCTCAACGGGATAAACGGCGTTCATTCCTAGAAGCTTGAAGACGGCGGCATTGAGTGCGAACTGGACTCCAGTTCTCATCCATTTCGTCATGACCTTCTGCTGAACATAGGCCAGCGCCCAGGCTTGATCCTTGGTTAATCGGGATTCGTCGATCACCTTGAAGGTCTCTTCCCCAGGGACGTACTGAATGAATCCCTTCTTCTCAGCTCTGTTTAGCGCGACTTCGGCTTCGCTGCAAACTGGTATGACTAGTTGTGATTTGAATTCTTCACGGAGCTTCTCGAAATTCTTTTCGGAATAAGCCAAGTCCATCTTGTTGGCAATAATCACTGTAGGTTTCGCGATTGTCCGAAGCGTTTCCGAAAACAGTCGGGAATCTGCATCTTTCCATTCCTTCGGATGTGTCTTCGATAAACTCACTTGTTCGAGGGCCTTTGAGACGTGTTCTAGTTTGACTCCGATCCCCGCCATTTCCTTTGATATTGGTTTGTCGAAGGATCCCGTCTTGAGTGATTTCTTCTTGGTTCTCTGAAGTGCTCTGTCGACAGCTACTTTGAACCAAAGGATCATTTCCTCCTCGATATCGTATATGTCAATCATTGGGTTTCCCATTCCTGGATGGGTAATTTTCCCCTCTGCGTCAATACCACCGGACGCGTCGACTACGTGCAGGATCGCGTCAGCTTGAGATACTACGTTCAAGAATTGAGTCCCTAGGCCTTTCCCCTCAAAGGCTCCTTTGATCAATCCGGGGAGGTCGATGACCTCGATTGGGATGAATCGCCAGCCATCTATGCACATGGAGTTTCGTGGTTTGTCGGTGACTCCGAGCTCTCGGCATACACACAATGTCTGAACTTGGCCCGTTGCGGTGTTTGGTTTCTTTGTTGTGAAGGGGTAGGTAGATACCTCTCCCGTGCTGGAGGTTGCAGCGTTGAAGAAAGTCGTTTTTCCGGTGTTTGTCTTTCCGATTATTCCAACGCGAATCATTGTGAAGCCTTCTGGAATTTGATCTCGATACTGATATTAGAGCTGATCACGACTAACACTGCTAGGCTCTTACGCCCAGCGTTTGCCTCAGATAGGAAGCAACTAGTCGAGGGAACGGCGCAATGGTTTATAGTAGGACGATCTCAAATCCCATACTGTCCACCGATGCCCGCTGAAATCACCAACACTGACGAGTTTGTCGGGCTCTCAGAAACAGCGCATGAATGCCGAGTCAAACGTTCCAAGGACCTCGTCAAGCTGAAACTTAGAACGCCTAGCCAACTGTATACCCTCAAGGTCAAGGTCGACAGGGCTGACGACGTAATCAAGCGCTTGAAATGCGAGATTGTTGAAGTTTAGCCCCCGTGCGCGACGGGAATTATCGTAACTATTGTTTCTGAGTCAAGTATTGTTCGTAGGCCTTGAAACAGGTTACAGTCTTGCTCGTCAAGTAGCATGATGACGTTGGGGAGAGGATTGTTCGTGGCAGAGTCGATTAGAAGTTCTTTGAACTGACGCTTGTCTATTTGCGCGAGGAGATTCGAGATAACGTCTGCGAGAGCGAGTTCGCTATCCGAACTAATTGATACTTGTCGCTTACCTGCGGCTGTTGCTAACACCCCGATCAGTTTGATTGTGTAACTGTACCCTCCCGCCAATTGAGTTTCACTCAAATAGGAACACTTCCTCTAGGTATCTTCTGCTGCCTACGTTCGATCCTTCAGGTAACCTCTTGATATGTTTCGAACGAATGTGCTTCACGAACGCGGATTCTGCCTCTGCATAATTCTTGCTCTTCAGCCAGGCCAAAGGAACTGCAATACCAAGTGGCCGAGATGGGATCAAGTGACGGGTTGATTTGGGCGGGAACAGGCTGTGATTTACGCAGCTCTCAATGACCTCGCTCTTCTCGACGCGAATTGTCGACATCAGGAAACTGTTTTTCGAAAGCTCCTTAAGATCATTGCTATCAGTGTACGCTATTTTCAGATGGTTGTTCCGCGCGATTTCTTCTATTCGGAAGGCGTTCTGACAGGCCGCCAAGGCTCTGGGTCTGTTTGCTCCAAACATGAAGCATTCATTCTGGTCGCAAAGGGTCGCGTAACTCGATCGGGAATGTAGGCTGCGGTCGGCTTGCGAAGCTGGCATAGGCAGAGGAGTCGTGCGGTCCTCTATTCGTTTCAAGAAATCATCCAACTTCTCGCCGGTGATTACTCTGAACCACCGGTCGACTTTAACCAACGGGTTCTGGTAGTCGATTAGGGCGGTCGGAATCGTGCTGCACCCAAGTTGTGAAAGAGCTGCTAGTCGGTGTGTTCCATCCAAAACGGCTCCCGTAGCAGAGTCCGCGATTATGGGATGGCGAAGTATCGGATCTTGGTCAAGAGTCGTGACTATTCCACGAAGATCACTAGCTACTGTCTCTTCGTGGGGTTTGAGCTCTTGAATTCGCTTTAGGGTCAGCAGAATGGGAATCTTGCCAGTATTGATTTCGAAGCCTTTTCCCGAGGGGTCTACTTCCAACAGCCCGAATGGACCGCCGGACCGCGTTATTCCCTATCAGATTCTTCGGAGATTTGGGTTGGAGCGGCCGCTCTTCTGATTTCGACTATTTTCAATCGTGTAACGTAACCTACTACGCGATTTCTGAGCCGCTTCGTCTTCGCATCGACTAGATCAGCAAGAACTGTCTTGTTGGACTCATAATTGGTTGTGAACTTGTCCGGATAGCGTGCAACCAGTTCTCTAGCAACCTTTTTGACGGCGGCTATCCGAACCTTACCCACTCTAGCACTCCCAAAGGCTCGGCGAGCCCTGCGCTGGACTTTTAAATATTGGCGTCGAAAACGCAAGTAGGCGCGACTAACTGTTAAATAGACAGTTTTCGGAACTAAAATGGGTCGCATATTTGGCGGAAACCGAAATTTCAACCGCCGCAGTGCATCGGCTCATAAAAAAGGGTGGTGCGGGTAGAATAGGCGATGATGCGGCGGAAGAACTGCGGAAGGTAGTGGAAGAGGTTGCCGTGAGAGTTGGAAAGGAGGCCCTGGAACTGGCGACCCACGCGGGGCGGAAAACGGTGAGAGCTGAAGATATCCGGCTCGCTGTGAAGCGAATCTGGAAAGAATGAGCCGAAAAACCCTCAATCACCTGAGATAAGGTTTTTATCGAAATATTTCCGCATCGCTCCGAGCGAAACCAGATATGTCCTATCTTGCAAATCAACAAGTCATAATTCTGAAAGAAGGATCATCGCGTAATAGAGGAAAGGATGCCCAGAGAGGCAACATCAGCGCCGCACGTATTGTTTCTGAGGTGGTAAAGACCACCCTGGGTCCGCGTGGAATGGACAAGATGATGGTAGACAGCCTGGGAGATGTGACGATAACGAGCGACGGAGCTACGGTCCTAGACGAGTTAGACGTACAGCACCCGGCTGCGAAAATGCTCGTCGAAGTGGCCAAGACTCAGGACGATGAAGTCGGAGATGGTACTACTACCTCAGTCGTACTCGCCGGTGAGCTTCTGAAGAGGGCAGAGTTCTTGCTGGACCAAGGAGTCCATCCGACGGTGATCAATGCAGGCTACAAAAAGGCTGGAGAAAGAGCGAAGGAGATTCTGAATGAGATCTCGAAACCTGTGGATCTAAAGGATACTGAGACTCTCAGAAAGGTCGCAATTACAGCGATGCGCGGAAAGAGCCTTGGAAGTGCTACCGAGCATTTTGCAAAGATAGCTGTCCAAGCTGTCAACCAGATTATTGAGAAGAGAGGAGACTCGTTCGTCGCTGATATCGATAACATTCAGCTCGTCAAGAAGGAAGGGAAGAGTCTGATGGACACGGAACTTGTCAATGGCGTGATTATTGACAAAGAGGTCGTTCATCCTGGAATGCCAAAGCGGATGCAAAAGGCCAAGATAGCGCTGTTGGATACGGCGATGGAGATTGAGAAGACGGAATTTAGTGCGGAGATCAAGATCAGCAACCCACAACAGATGCAGTCGTTTCTGGATGAGGAGACGAAGTTGATGAAGGACATGGTGGATAAGGTCGTCGAGGCTGGCACTAACGTGGTCCTGTGCCAGAAAGGAATTGATGAGGTAGCTCAGTCTTTCATGGCGAAACAGGGAATTCTTGCCGCAAGAAGGATCAAGAAATCCGACATCGAGAAACTCTCCAGAGCAACTGGCGGCAGAATCATCACTAACTTGGAGGATTTGCGGGCGAGTGATCTTGGAAACGCGGGCCTTGTGGAGGAGCGAAAGATCGGGGATGACAAGATGATATTCATTGAAGACGCTAAGGACCCCAAGTCGGTAAGCATTCTCATCCGCGCTGGTCTAGAACGTATGGTGGACGAGGCAGAGAGATCGCTCAAGGACGCACTATCAGTTGTCATCGATGTGGTCAAGAAGAACAAGATAGTCGCGGGAGGCGGAGCAGTCGAGACCGAGCTGGCTAAGAGGATTCGAGACTATGCGACCAAGATTGGGGGCAGAGAACAGCTCGCCGTGGAGGCATTTGCTGACGCAATGGAATCGATCCCTCGCACGCTATCCGACAATGCTGGCCTGGATCAGGTTGACATTCTCGTCGCTCTCAGAGCCGCACATGAGACAAAGGGACTATGGAGCGGCATCAACGTCTACACGGGCGAGATTACAGATATGATGAAGGAAGGAGTCTTGGAACCGGTAAAAGTGAAGGAGCACGCGATCGGATCTGCCGTAGAAGTTGCCTCGATGATTCTCCGGATCGACGACGTCATAGCGGCGGCCAAACCTCCGCCGATGCCAAAGGGCCAGGGTCCGCCGCCCGATTAGATCGCTTCCAGAAAAAGCTTAACTGAAACATATTTTCCCGGGGCGTCTGCTCCGGTAGTATAGACCGGTCTGCACATTGACCGAAAGTATGCCGGACTCTCGATCCGGCGACCCGGGTTCAAAAGCTTCCATAGGGCGGAGAGTCCCGGCCGGAGCACCAGAACAATCCTTGGAGAAGATCATCATCGTGACCGGGACGCCGGGAGTAGGAAAGACAGTTTTTGGTAAGTTCCTTGCAGAAGAGACTGGGTCTAGCTTTCTGAGCCTAGGAGACTTGGTGAGGGTACAGAGACTTCACAAGGGATTCGATCGTCAAGCCGGATCCTACATCATCGATCAGCATGCATTAGAACGCGAGCTCAAGGGCTACTTCGCAGGTCATCGGGAGAATGGAATTGTGTTTGAGACTCACTTTGTCAGTTCAATTGTTCATAAGACTCGTGGAATGGTTGCAATCGTTTTGCGTCTTGACCCGATCGTTCTGGCCAAGCGACTAAGGGCGAGAAACTGGCCGAAAAGAAAGATCTGGGACAACGTAGAAGCGGAAATGATCGATCTTTCTCTCTATGATTCATTGAAGCTTCTAGGAAAGACAAGAGTATACGAGATTGACGCGACCGGGAAGACTCCCCGTGAACTGGTACGTGAAATTCTCAGA
>Ga0209237_1000816_pt1 | contig 17920 bp, 20 predicted proteins | sample GraSoi013_1_40cm_2_FD_185820 | JGI IMG/M metagenome (GOLD analysis project Ga0209237, IMG submission 185820) | Grasslands soil microbial communities from the Angelo Coastal Reserve, California, USA - Sample 10_02_2013_1_40cm (SPAdes) (version 2) | ecosystem: Environmental > Terrestrial > Soil >... | reverse complement strand
GCCCCCTCGCTCTCCGAATCGCGGAAGTCCTTAGCGGGTCAGGTGCGATCGGGCAACATCCTTTACGTAGGCGGAGCGGATGGCGCCTGCATGACGACCGTCTTTCTCCAGACGACGATGGGCGATGTGAAGATCGAGCTGCTCGACAAGACGATGCCGATCACGGCGGGCAACTTCCGCAAGCTCGTCGGGCAGGGCTTCTACGATGGAACGATCTTCCACCGCGTGATTCCGAACTTCATGATCCAAGGCGGCGACCCGGAGGGAACGGGCATGGGAGGTCCGGGATACACGATTCGGGACGAGCTCCCACCCGAGAATCGAAACGCGCGGGGAACGATCTCGATGGCGAACGCGGGTCCGAACACGGGCGGGAGCCAGTTCTTCATCAACGTCGTCGACAACCTCCGGCTGGATCGGAAGCATCCAGTCTTCGGCCGCGTGGTGAGCGGAATGGAAGTCGTCGACGCAATCAGCCGCGCGCCGAAGGATGACAAAGACCGTCCAAGGACGAAGATCGAGATCCGGAAAGCGAGCATCCTCCCGTGACGGGGGCGCGACGGCTTCTTCGCGAGTGATCTCTAAACTTTCGTCGCCCGGGTCATCAGGAAGTCCTGGCGGACGACGTTGCCGTCGAAGTACTGGCTCACGAGTTCGTCGTAGTCGCGGCGGAAGTGGGCGAGGCGCGCCGGATCGTCTTTCAAGGCCTGAATCAAACGGACGATGGGCCCCCCGGCTTGCTCGAGGAGGTGGCGGTAGTGCTGCGGACTCAGAGCCGGCGTCACCTGCGTGCCGCGGTCGAACGTCACATCGCGGACCGCGCTCCCGAGACGCTGCTGGACGACGTTCGGATCGCCCCACTGGGCCGGCGGCGCGGGTCTCGGATCGGGCGGCGGCAAGTAAGAGGCCGTAAGCGCGAACATCCGGCCGATGAACAACTCCGGAGGCCACGTGTTGAAGCCGATTCGGCCTCCCGGTTTCAGGACCCGGAGCATTTCCTTCACCGCGACCTCCGGGCGGGGGGCGAAGATGTGCGCGAACTGGCTCAGGACGATATCGAACTCGCCGTCGTGGAAGGGGAGGTTCTCCACATCGCCTTCCTTCCACGTGATGTCGTCCAGCTGCGCGATCGCGGTATTCTCCTTGGCGATCGCGAGCAATTCCGGGGTGAGATCGAGGCCCGTGACGACGGCACCCACGCGCCGCGCCGTGATCGCGACGACGCCCGTGCCGCATCCCACGTCGAGCACTTTCTGATTCGGACTCACCCCCGCGAAATGAACGAGCTTCGCGGCGGTTGGCGTGGTGGTCATCGCAAGGGGAGCAAACGACTTCCATCCCTCGCGCTGGGTCGCCTTGTACGCCGCGAACGGGTCTGATGTCATAGGTGCACGCCGGCTTCCAGGAGGACTCACCGCTTGATAACATTAAGTCTGGACCCCTCCCCGCTAATCGAGTTCGCGCCCCAAATCCACGGGGGCAGCCAAAGCTGGCCCGGTCCGATGGTCTCCGAGCGACCGGAGGGTTTGTGTTACGAGGGGCCGATTGCGTTCCACGATGAAGGGAACACTGCCGCGCAGAGTCCTCGGGACCTTGCTGTCCGCTGCCCTCGGTTTCATCGTGGGCTTCGTCCTCACAATCGGGGTGGGCGAACCCACTTGGTGGCTCGTTGCGGGCATCCTCGGTGCGGCATTTTGCGGGGGATATGCGGCACTCTTCGGGACCCCTTGGATGTGTGACTCGTCCCGGGGTGGTCACTGAATGGCTCACCGGGGTCATCCAGAACTGGAGACGCAGCCGAGTGCCGACGCGAACGGAGGGAAGCGATGCCCGTTGGGACTTATCGTAGACCAACGAATCGCTCCACTCGGTCTACCCTATCTGGCGGTGTAGAGTTACTGAATCCACCGCTTTCGATGATGCCATCTCTTGGTCCGACGAGTATCCGGGGAGTGCCCCCGGCCCCGGATCGGCCGGAAGGGCTATGCGGGGACCGATCGATGCGGGGGAAGCGGGGAGGAAGGAGTCTTGTGGAGACCGATGCCCCCGACGAGATGTCCCGTGAAATTGAGGCTCGACTCGGTGTGCGGCGGAGGTTCTACGAGCGAGCGCTCGTGGTGTTCGCTCTTGTGGAGGTTGGCATCTCGGCCCCTGCTGCCTGGTTGAACCCTACCCTTTCGGGGTACATCCTCGCGGGATGTGCCTCGGCGATCCTTGGCACCGCGGTGGTGGCCTGGTGGGCGTACAAGGTCAGGGAGTCCGCGCTCTACGAGAGGGCCGGCCGGACATTGCTCCGCAACAGGTGAGTCCCGCCGCCAGCCTGGGATGAAGGTCTATGTCTCTCAAAGGCGACACAGCACCTCGGGAGCAACCCACACGCGCCTGAAGAGCAGTGGGAGCCAAGAATAATCACGAAGGCAACGGTTCGTCAGAAGCTGGTCCCCCGTGTCCGTGAACTGACGGGCGGGGTGTCATCTGCGGGGAATCGGCACTGTCCCCGGATCGGAATGGGTCCGTCCGGATTTGAACCGGAGTCGCCAGCACCCCAAGCTGGTAGGATTTCTTGTGAGCCGGGAGGATCCCCGCGCCCAAACCAAGCTACCCCACGGACCCGCGGCGCCGTCGAAGGACTGCGGACGTAAAAATGCTTCCCCGGCTGCTCATCCGAACGGCAGGACTTCGTCGATGAGCTCTGCATGAGAGAGGATCATCCGGCGGCAACAGTACCGCTGTAGGCCAAGTTCATCGAGGACCTTCCTCGGTTCCTCGCCTTGGCGCGTCCGCTCGACGAAGGTCGGGAATGCGCTCCCGACGACCTTGCCACAGGTGAAACATCGGACGGGGATGATCATGCCGTCACCGGTACGACTTCTGTCGTTTCTTCCGCGCGCCTCGGCCGAGCGGTTTCTTCGGCAGCTTCCGACGCGTGTCCGGGACGATCAGCGTCCGATCGTACTCGCGGAAGAGCGTCTCCAGCTCGTTGTCGTTCAGGTACTGGACGAGCCCGCGGGCGATCGCCGTGCGCACCGCGTCCGCCTGGCCCATGATGCCGCCCCCTTGGACGTTCACATCGATGTCGATCGAGTCAACTTTCCTCCCGGCGAGCTTCAAGGGCTCGAGGATCTTCAGCCGGCCGAGTTCGAACGGGTAGATCTCCACCGGGACACTGTTGATCCGGACGACTCCCCGCCCTTTCGTCAAGGTCGCGCGGGCCACGGCGGTCTTCCGCTTCCCGCTGGCCACGATCGCCTTCATGCGGAGCCCTCGAACTTGGACCCTAAGAGTCTCGAGATCTCCCCGAGGCTGATGTACGGCCCCTGGGGGGGTCGTTTCGCCACCTCGACGATCTCGAGAGGCTTGTCCTTGTACGCGTCCGGCAAGCTTAGGTACACCCGGAGGCGCTTGAGCGCCTCTCGACCTCGCGGTTGCTGGTACGGCATCATGCGGGAGATCGTGCGCCGGAGGATCATGTCCGGCCTCCGCGGATAGTTCGGCCCGATGCCTCGCATCCGGCTCGCGGTGCTCCCGCGTGCATGGCGCGCGCGATACTCTTCGAACACGACCTGCTTACGGCCCGTGACGATCGCCTTCTCCGCGTTCACGACGACGATCTCCTCCCCGTTCAGGAGGCGCTTCGCGAGGATCGAGGCCAGGCGGCCGACCACGTGACCGGTTGCATCGATCGTCGCCATCGTCACCCCATGATGCGGATTCCGGAGCCTTTCGGATTCTGGACCGCGAGCTCGAGGAGGGATACCGCCTTTCCGCCCGCGGCCTCGATTTTCTTCCGCGCCGCGCCGGACGCCCGGAACGCCGCGACGGTCACCGGCGTCGAGATTTCGCCCGTGCCCAAGATGACGCCCGGCACCACGACCTGCTCCCCCTTCGTCGCATAGCGGCTCAGCCGAGAGAGGTTGACCTCGGACCAGTTCTTGCGGGACCGTTCGAGCCGGTCCGCCACGTCCCGCCAGATCGCGGATCCCGCCTCGCGGGAAACATCCCGGAGTCCCTGGACCACGCGTTGGAGGTTAGGGTTCGTCTTGGAGGTCTTGGCCATGGAAAACGGGCCTCGGCCTCGCGTTGTAAAGTTGGGACCGATTTAAACGTTTGGATGAATCGCATCGACGCTGGCGGGTTCGCGTCGGCTTGGTGGGTTCCAGGCGAGGTTGACCGCCGTCGATTCTCGCCCAGGCCCAGGCGCCCGACCGTGGGCACAAAAGTACTAATATCAGGGCCTACAGAATAATAGTGGTTGCGGGTGCGTCCCCGGGCGGTGCAGTTGTGATCCGTTTTGGTCCGTCGGGCATCCCCTTGTCGTGCAAGGGCCGAACGTTACGGGACGGCATCGAAGATATCCACAACCTCGGCTTGACGGCGATGGAAGTCCAGCTGGTCCGTGTAAACCTGAATGAACGGTACGCGGGCGACGAGGACCTCGGCCGAACCCCGCGGGAGATCCCGGGCGAACTCATTGTCCAGATTGGCCGCAAGGAGGACCGCAAGGAGGTCCTCGTGTCGTCCCTCGACGAGAAGATCGAGAAAGGGGACGTCTTGTACAGCCTCGCATCGGGGATCGCCGGGGACTACCACGAACTCGAGGAACTCGGCATACTCGCTCGGGAGCTCGACATCGAGCTCTCGCTGCACACGCCGTACTACATGGACCTCGCCGACGCGGATGGCCTTTCGCAGAAGAGCGTCCAGAGCGTCATCTGGGGCGGCATGCTCGCGGCGGCGATGGGCGCTCCGATCGTCGTGACGCACCTCGGCATGTTCGGCGAGCTCGAGCCGAAGGAGGCGATGAACCGGATCGCGAAGAATTTGCGTGCGATCCGGGATGCGTACAAGAAAGGGAAGATCAAATCTCGGCTCGGCATTGAGGCAAGCGGGCGTCAGGAGGTCGTCGGCAGCCTCGACGAGATCCTCACTTTGGTCAAGAATGCGAAGGGAATCCTGCCCGTCCTGAATTTCGCCCACGTCCACGCCCGCGGTTTCGGCCTCTTCAAGCGGCCCGAAGATTTCGACGACGTCCTGTCGAAGGTCGAGAAGGCCTCCGATGGGGGACACATCCACGCGCATTTCAGCGGGGTCGAGCACGCCGACGGGAACGAGTTGCGGTACACGCCGATCAAGAAAGGGGACCTTCGATTCGAGCCCCTGGCCGAGTGTCTGCTCGACGACGACTACGATCTGACGATCGTCTCATCGTCGCCGCTCCTCGAGCACGATGCGATGTACATGAAGGTCATCCTCGAGCGCGTGTTGGCGAAGCGGCTCGTGCGGCCGACGAAGCCCGAGAAGCCGGAGAAAGAGAAGGAGGAGAAGGGGGCGAGACGCCGGTGAAACGCGGCGCGTCCGCCGCGGCGAACGCGACCACGGCGGCGGAGTCGACGGCCTTCCTTCTCGAGAACCTCGCGCGGATCCTCGCAGTCGAGCGATCCAAGGAGATCGGCGAGTCGGTGGACATCCTGACGTCCGCGAAGAAGCTGTTCGTGTACGGCGTCGGTCGGAGCGGGCTCGCGGCGCGGGCCTTCGCGATGCGGATGGTCCAGCTCGGGATCGACTGCTACTTCATCGGGGAAACGATCACACCGGTCGTCAGCGACGGCGATGCGGTCCTGATCGTGTCGAACACGGGCTCGACGATGAGCGCGATCCAGGTCGCGAACATCGCGCGACGGGTTGGCGCGAAGGTGATCTCCGTCACCGGCCAGCGGACCTCGAAGTTGGGCCACGCGAGCAACGTGGTCTTGTTGATCCACGCGGACGAGGCGACTGGACAGGCCCGACTCGCTCCCCTCGGCACGCTGTTCGAGGACGCGACGGTCCTCCTCCTGGACGGCCTCGTGGCCCAGGTTATGGAGCGACTGGGACAGACGGAGGCGGACATGCGGGGCCGCCACGCCATCATGGTCTGACCCGGCGGGACGATGGCCGAACTCAGTCGTGCGATGATCGTCTTCGGAAAAGCGTACGTCGTCGCCGTCCTCGCGCTCGGCATCCTCGCGTTCGTCGCCTCGCGGTTCGTGACGACCGACGCGCTCGACCTGTACCGGCTCCTCCTCGGCTTCATGGGCGTCGGGTACGTGTTCGCCTCGATCCTCTCGTGGACCGGTTTCGGAAACCTCTATCGGTATTCGCCGACGCTGTTCATCGGCTCCCACAGCTACCGACGGATGATGGTGCAGGGCACGATCGCGAAAGAGGGCCGGGATCGCGGCTCGCTCGGAATCGGAATCTTCTTCGGGCTCGCGTTGCTCGGCTCGGCCTTGGCCCTCTTTGGATGGATCTTCGCGGGCTTGGTGCTCGCTGCAGCGGTCGGCGCAGTCTTCCTTGTCCGATTGTTCGAGAAGCCGGCCCCGAAGTCCGCGTGACGACCCGCGAGCCTTTATCCCCCGGGCCGGAATACGCGGCCGGAATGCCCGAGGACTTCGTGGTCACACCTTGGGACGTGAAGGGGACGGTCGATTACGACCGGCTCGTAACCCAGTTCGGAACGGAGCGGATCACACCGGAGCTCCTCGGGCGAATCCGGAAAAGCGCGGGCGAGCTCCATCCGATGCTCCGGCGGGGCGTCTTCTACAGTCATCGCGACCTGACCGGGATCCTCGATCGGTATGAGAACGGAGAGAAGTTCGCCCTCTACACGGGCCGCGGCCCCTCGAGCGGGATTCACATCGGACACATGCTCCCGTGGTTCCTCACGAAGTGGGTCCAGGAGAAGTTCCGCGCCAAGCTGTATTTTCAGATCACGGACGACGAGAAGTTCCTCTTCAAAGACTTCGACGACCTCCACGATGCGACGAAGGTGGGCTACGAGAACATCCTGGACATCATCGCGATGGGCTTCGACAGGAAGCTGACCCGGATTTTCATTGATACGGAGTACATCCACCACCTATATCCGATCGCGGTGGAAGTCGCGAAGCGAATCACGTACTCGACGACGCAAGCCGTGTTCGGATTCGAGAACGCGAACAATATCGGCGAAATCTTCTACACGAGCATCCAAGCGGCGCCTGCGTTCCTCCCCACGGTCGAGGAGGGGAAAGACGTCCCGGTCCTCATTCCCTGCGGGATCGACCAGGACCCCCACTTCCGCGTCGCACGGGACGTTGCCCCGAAGCTTGGGTATCCGAAGCCAGCCTTGATTCACACCAAGCTGCTCCCGAGCCTCCTCGGCCCCGGCGGGAAGATGTCCGCCTCGATCCCGGAGTCGAGCATCTTCACGACGGACACCGAGGCGCAGGCGAAGAAGAAAGTCATGAACGCCTTCACCGGTGGGCGCGCGACGGTCGAAGAGCAGCGACGCCTCGGGGCGAACCCGTACATCTGCTCGATCTTCGCGCAGTACAACTACATCTTCGAGCCGGACGACGGCCACCTCGCCGAAGTCGAGCGGACGTGCAAATCGGGGGAACGGCTGTGCGGCGACTGCAAGGCGGAGCTCTGGGAGAAGATCCGACCGTGGCTCAAGGCGCACCATGCGGCCCGCGAGAAGGCGAAGGACCGCGTCGAAGAGTTCGTCATCCGCGATTGATCAGGCGAAACCGCGCGTGACCCGAAATCCGTTGTCGAAGACGAGGGCGTGGTAGCCGGTGTCGTGCCGCGTCCCGCGCATCTTGACGACCCGGAGCTGGCGTTGCATCCCGAACTCGCCCTGCCGGACGAGCCGGAGGTGGACGATTCCGTCCACCAGGTAATCTTCTTTGTGCTTGGCGTACGCCGCGCGGCGGGGGTCGGCCCCGATGATTCGGTCTGCCGGGAGTTCCCCGAGCAGGAAGGTCGTGCACCCGAGGTCGCGGATCCAGCGGATCAGGGAGAACATCTCGCGGCGGGGTTCTCGGAACTTCGCGAGGATCTCGAGGGCGTCGAGGGAATCGAGCACGAGGACTCGGTAGTCGAACGACTTGCGGATCCCTTGGGTATAGAGCTTGAACAAGTCCATCCACGGTTGCTCCGCGGAGCCCGTCAGCTTTTTCCGGAGGGTGCCCAGGTCGAGGATGCTCAACTTGCCGCCGGTGTCGTCGAGGCGGTATCCTAACCCCTCCGTGTGGTCGAGCAGGCTCGCGCGGTTCTGCTCGAGGGACACGTACAGGCCGCGGACGCCTTCGAGGGCATGGGCGTGGAGGACGTGGTACGTGAGCGAGGTCTTCATCGTGCCGGGCGCACCGGAGACGAGCACGATATTGCCCTCCGGGACGCCGCCTCCCAGGACTTCGTCGAGGCCGTCGACGTTCGTGGGCAGGCGCTTCATCGGTTCGCCTCCACGATCAGCTCGAGCCGCTGCCGGATCGACTCGATTTGCTTCCGGATTCGGTCCTTCTCCTCTGGAATGTCGACGACGTCGGAAAGGCTCCCGAGGTCGATGCTCGCGCGGTCCGCGATCCGTGCGAGGTCCGCTCGAGTGAGATCCTCGGGCCGCTTGCCCAGGCGCGCGAGCTGGGCCCGGAGCAGGCTGTCGCCCGCGTCCCCGAGCTGCTCGACAAACACCGCTTTCGCCTTCTCGAACAGAGGCTCGCGCTCGCTCAATTGGTCCGCAGCCGCGAAGAGCTCCTCCATCTCCTTTCCCTTCCAGTACTCGGCCGCGGTGACGAGCAGTTCCGTCTCCGTTTGGGAAGACGTGTGCGACGGCCACTTCCCGTGGGCGACTTCCACTGCCCCCTGATCCGCGAAGGCGCGCAGTACGCTCGCGGCGGCTTCGAGCTGGGTCCGTAGGCTGTGTCCCGCGATCCCCGCGACGACGCCGGACAGCTCGGCGAAAGCCCCTTGAAGAAATGCGATAAAGGTGGGCACGTGATCCGGCGTTAGGTCCTCCCGCTGCAGCCCGCGGGAGCGACAAAACGCCGCGAGCAGGCGGGCTCCGCCCCCGCCGAACGACTGCGCGAGGATTGCCTCGATCTCTTGCGCCGGGTCCGGCAGCGTCCACCACGAGAATTGAAGATCCCGGAGGGCCCGCCGTTCCGAATCCGTAAGACGGGACGTTGAGACGATGACTGTCGAGCCGGTGCTGCGCGCGACGTGTCGCAGCCGGACCGCCACCTCGAGGGTGGGCGCCCATTCGGAAAGCACTGCGAGGTCCGCGAGCCCCTCGAGGACGACGAGGCCGCCTCGTGTCGAGCCGAGGAACTCCGAGGCGGTTGTGAGGGCCTGGGCCGCCGCGTTCCGGGATGGCGTGATCGTGGCGTGCGCGGCTCCGCTCGGCGTCGAGGCGGGTGGTGTCCTGCCGATGACGAGGGTCGCACGGCCATCCGCCGATTCCGCTCGCGCCGCGCCGACTGCATACTTGGGGCGCGTCTCCTCGAACGCGATGGCCTCGCCGGAAGGGATCCGGCCGAAGCCCGTTCGCCCTCTGGCGGGACGGGAAGTGATCCGGAACGGGTCTGCCTGGAGCGCGACGAGGGCGAAGCACGCCAGGGCAATCGGCGATGCGATGTTCGCGCCCGCGAGGGTTGTCCCTTGCAGGAGGTCGACCTCGTACGAGTAGACGGGCCCCGCAATGATCAGCGAGACGATTCCCAGGATGAGCCGGAACGCCTGGGTCCCGAGGAGTCGGCTGGTAGTGCGCGCGTAGATCGATTCTGCGAGGGCGATTCCGATGCAGACCACAAGGAACCCGCCAACAGCATTGCCATCGTAAGCGGTGGCGGGAGTCCAGCGGGCCACCGGCGCGAGGGCCGTGAGCCCGGGGACCGGCACGAGCAACAGAAACGCGATGGATCGTTGCCGGGTCAGAGTCTCGCCATGAATCAGGCTGAGGACGAGGATTGCCGTCAGGGCGTTCGCGAGCAGCATGACTCCGAGGACGGCGGTCCCGTCCAGCGAGCCGAGGACGTGCTCGTTCGTCCCAACGTATGCGGCGCCGAGCACGAGATAGGACAGCGCGCAGGCCGCGTACGTGGCTTGGAGCCAGGGTCGTCGTCCGCGGAGTCCGACGAAGGCGATGAGCCATGCGTCGACCACGATGCCGGCGAGCACCGCGACGCTCGAGAGGTTCAACGGCCGACCCCCAGCGGATGGACCCGCACGATCGTGACGATATCCGAGGGACGCCATCCCCACCGCGCATTCCCTGCGTTGCGGAGTTCGGCTGCGGACCGGAACCCCGCTTGTCGTGCGTCTTCCTCCGTGAGGTCCGCGACGTACGCGCGGCGCGCGTCTTCGATCAGGAGCCGGCCGAACTCGGGGCCCGTCTCGTACTTCGCGCGGACCGTGTAGCCGACGCCCGGGACCGAGGTGCCTTCGGCTGGGCGGACGACGAGGCGCGCGAGGTCCTTCAGGAGGCGATCCCCCTCCTCGACGGAGAACGCGAGTTCGCCCCGTGGCCGGCCCCGCGGCAATTCGCCGGAGAGTGCGAGCCGCGCCGCCCAGATCACGAGAAACGTGACGACCCCGCCGATGATCAGGAGGTTCGCGAACCCGATCTGGTAGAACTCGCGGTGGAACCAGAACCCCGCGACGAGGACGAGGGAGAGCAGGAAAAGGAACGCGGATCGGATCAGGGGAGTGCGCAACCGATCGCGCATCGAATCACCCGATCGCCCGCGCGACTTCGAACCGCCCGTTCTCGAAGAGCAGGGTGTGGTCGTCGCTGTTCTGGTTCACGCTCCGCATCTTCGCGCATTGAACGCGTCGCTGGAACGCCGTTTCCGAGATCGGCTCCAGGCGCAAGTGGATGATTCCATCCGCGAGGAACTCCTCCTCCAGGGCTGTCGGGGGCGCCTCGAGCGCAGGCTCTTCCGAGATGAGGAAGCTCGTGACCCCGAGGTCCCGCAGCCACTCGAACCACCCAAAGGTCTCGGCCCGGCGGTCCGCGAACTCGAGGATCAGCTCGAGCGCGTCCCACGAGTCGATCGCGAGGAGACGGAAGTCCCGCTTCTTGCGGAGCTCGAGGATTTTTCCCTTCAAAACGGCGAGGAGCGCTTCGCCGGGGGTCGCGGTCTCCGGGGACAAGGCGCCGACCTTGGCGATCATCTCCTCCAGGTACTCGCGGCCGCGGCTCAGGTCGAGGATCGGGAGCGCGTCGGAGACGGATGTCGCCTTGAGGCCGAGCGAGGCGATGTGTTCGAGGAGGCCGCCCGCGCTCTGTTCGAGGGTCACGTACAGGCCCGGCGTCCCTTCGAGCGCGTTGTGGTACAGCACGTAGTACGCCAGGGAGGACTTCATCGTCCCGCTCGCCCCGCGGATGAGGACGACGTGACCTTCGGGGATGCCGCCTCGGAGGACGTCTTCGTCGAAGCCCCGGATATGCGTCTTCACGAAGGCCCGCGGCATCGCCTTCCCCTCACGAGCTCATCGCCCGCGTGACCCGGAAACGTCCGTCGTCGACGTCCATCGCGAGGTATCCGGTCTCGTGTTTCGTCCCGCGCATCTTGACGACCCGCAGCCGTCGTTGCGCGGTAAGGTCCGTAACGAAATGCATCCGGAGGTGGATGACGCCGTCCGCGAGGAAATCCTCGTCCCATCGGCCCTGGAGGACGTGCCCGGCGATGAGCCAATCGGGACGCTCCGTGACGAGGAAGCTCGTGACGCCGAGATCCCGCAGCCACTCGAACAATCGGTACATCTCCCGGCGGCGATCCTTGAACTTCGCCAGGACCTCGAGGGCTTCGAGCGAGTCGATCACGATCAGGTCGAGTCCCCGCTGTTCCTTGATCGATCGGATCGCAGCTTGGAGGCTCGCGAGCCAGTCCGTCTTCTCGGCAAAGAGGTTCTTGGCGGTCCTCGGATCCAGGACGACGAGGGAGCCTTTGGGGACTTTGAGCGGAAGGCCGAGGCCGCCCATCTGTTTGAGCAAGCTCGACGCCCGTTCCTCCAGGCTCAGATAGAGGCCGTGGAGTTCCTCCTGCACGGCATTCTGGACGATGATCGAGAATCCAAGGGACGATTTCATCGTGCCGGGGGCGCCCTCGATGAGGACGACGTTGCCGCGGGGGATCCCGCCTTCCAAGGTCTCGTCGAGCCCTTCGACGAAGGTCCTGACCCGCGGGAACAGGGTCTCCGCCTGCTTCGGAGGAGGCGCGGCGTTTGGTCTTGGCGGTTGGGGGGCGGTCGCCTCCAGCGTGAACGCGTTCTCCATCTCGTCGAGGATACCGCGCTCGGCTGTCGTCTCGGGAGGACTCGCTTGTTCGGTCGGCGTCGCTGCCCGAGCCGAGGCCGCGGACGGCGCGGTGGGCGCCGGGCTCGGCCCCAACTTCGACTCGAGCTCCTGCCGTTTCACCGCCGCGAGGCGATGGTCGGGGCGAAGCTCGAGCACTTTCGCGAAGCTCTTCGAGGCTTCCGTGAGGTTCTGGAGCGCCTCCAAGACCATGCCGCGCTCCACCCAGGTGTCGACGAGCTCCGGGTGGAGCATCGTGGCGCGCTCCAAGACCGCCGCCGCGGCGGGCAAGTCGTCGAGCACTCCGAGGATACGTCCGAGTCCGATCCATCCTTGGTCGTCCTTCGGGCTCAGCTCGAGGGCGCGTAGGTAGCCGACGGCCGCTTTGTACGGCTTATTGAGTCGCAAATACGCTTCCGCGAGGAGGATCCACAACCGCCGGTCTTCGTCGTCGCGGGAGATGCCTTTCAGGAGCGGCTCGATCGCCGGTTCGAACCGCGACTCGCGGAGGAATCCAACGGCGGTTTGGAGAAACGTCGCCGCCTCCTGCTTCGCTTGCGGCGTTGGCGGCTTGCGGCCCGGCACGGGGATGTACGGCTTGAATCGGTGGCCTTGGGCCTGCGCTTTCGCGCGGATTCGATCCACCGCGGCGGCGATCGCGTCCGAGTGGTCCTCGACCTCTGGCTCGGTCGGAGCGACGGTTGCGGGCGTGTTCCGTTCCGGCGCGAAGGACTTTGCGGGTGGTCCGGGTTTTTTCGGGACCTCTCCTAGGATGGCGGTGAAAATCTCGCCGCCCATCACGCGCTGCAGCACAACCGGAGGGCTCGACCGAGGCCGATCGTCCCCAGCGCGGAGCTTCCGTCCGCACACCCGACAGTTGAACGCATCCGGCTTGTTGGGGGACGCGCAGGTCGGGCACGGGATCGTGTTCGGCATGGACCCCCTACGGACTGATGACGGGCGTGACTTGGAATCGTCCATCCTCGAAGACGAGCGCCGAGAACCCCGTCCGATGGTGCGAGCCGCGCATCTTTAGGATCCGGACCCGCCGCTGGACCTCGACGTCCGAGATCGGGTGCATCTTGAGCTCGAGGATCCCGTCCGCGAGGAACGTCTCGTCCCGACGGGGTTGCGGCGGTTCGAGCCCGAGGAACGGAGCGTCAGACGACGCTTCCGCGAGGACGAGGGTCGTCCCGCCTAGGTCCCGCAGCCACTCGAAGAACCGGAACAGTTCCGTTCGCCGGTCCTCAAACTTCGCGAGGACCTCGAGCGCCTCGAGCGAGTCGATCGCGAGCAGGTCCACGCCGTCGATGTCCTTCGTCGTCGTCAGCGTTCGGCGGAGGAACTCCATCCAGGGCTTGGACGAGCCTTTGCCGATCTCTTTTTGGATCGTCCCGACGTCGACGATGTGCAGGTCGCCGCGCACCGCCTCGACGTCGAAGCTCATCGAGGCCATCTGCCGCTCCAAGCTCGGGCGGGTCTGCTCAAGGGACACGTACAGGCACTTCGCATGCCGGTGCCGCGCGTTCCCATGCAGGATCGCGTACGTCAAGGTCGACTTCATCGTCCCAGGCAGGCCGGAGACGAGGACAACGTGGCCAGGTGGCAGACCGCCACCGAGCAGCTCGTCGAGCCCGTCGATGAAGGTGGGGATTTTCTTCGGCTCCAACGCAGGCTACCCCCAACGCGTCCGGGAGAGCGGGATCCGACACGGACGACCGTTCATTCGCCGCCCCCGCCTCCGAGGATCGTCTCGACCTGTCGGGCGGCGCGTTCCATCGCCATGAGCACCAACCCCAAGTTCGCGTCGTCGTACACGAGGGCCACGAGGAGCGCCTCGTCACCGGCCCCGAGGCTCAGGAGCTTCCCCTCGTCCGATTCGATGATCGCCCGGACGAAGCGGCCCTGGTCGAGCTGGATGGTCGCCATCTCGGACGTGCCGACGATCGCGGCGGTCATCGCGGCGACGATCTTGGGGTCCACGCCGTCGGGGAGGGTGTGCGTCACCACGAGACCGTCCCGTCGAACCACGGCCGCCGACTTGATGTCCGTCACCCGAGAGAGCTCCTCGATCGTCTCCTCGAGGCGGCCCCAGACATCCCTCATGCGGACACCTCCTCGGTTTTCAGGATGGCCGCGATCGACTGCACCGCCTTGTCGACGCTGAGCAGGACGAGGCCCATGTTCGCCTCGTTCCGGACCATCGTCACGAGGATCGCCTCTTCCCCCGCGCCCGTCGAAATCATCTTCCCGATCGGGGTGTCGACGATCGAGGAGTTGAACGACCCGAGGCCCATTTCGACCACGGCCATTTCGGAGGTGCCGACGATGGCGGCTGCCATCGCGGCGATTTTCTTCGGATCCATCGTCTTCGGGAGCACGTGGGCGATGAGGATGCCATCGCGTCGGGCGACCGTCGCGCCGAGCACGGCCGGAAGCCTCCGGAGTTCCGCGAGGATCCCCTGGAGCCGTCGGGTCACGTCGGCGAGCATCACCGCACCCCGATGATCATCTCGGCGAGGATCAGGAGGGCGTCCCGCACGCCCTTGTTCTCCGTCGCCACGGTGGGGATCACGGTAACGTCGGGGGGCAGGCCCATCCGGTGCGCGATCTCGTCCGGCGCCAGCGCGCCCGCCAAATCGCTCTTGTTGGCGAGGATGACGTACGGGATCCGAGGACCGACCAGGTCGAGCATTTGTTTGGCCCTCGCGAGTTCGTCCGGATGGTTCGCGTCGACGACGAGGAGGACCCCGCTCACCTCCCGGGCGAAGATCTTGAAGATGAATTCGAATCGTTCTTGGCCCGGCGTCCCGAAAATCTCCGCTTCGATCCCGGTGACGTTCACGTTTCCGTAGTCGAATGCGACCGTGGTCCCCATCCGGTCGATGCTGATCGATTTCTCGGACAGCGCCTTGACGACCGTCGATTTCCCCGCGTTGAACGGTCCCGTCACGAGGATTCGCGGGAAGTACACGGTGAGCCCGACGAGGTCCCTGAACGCGTACGGGATCCAGTTCGTCCGAATCCCGTCCGAGGCCATTTGTGAGATCCGCATCGAGTTCCGGATGATCCCGCCGCGGACCGAGGACTGGAACTCGACCACGAAGTCGGACATCGCCCGGATCTCCTCGAGGTCCCGCTCCATCAGGGTCCAGTTGATGAACAGGAAACAGATCACGGCCCCGGTCGCCCGCGCGGCGTCGATCAGCTCGCGCCAGAGCCGGAGGACGTCCTCCTTCGGGAAGCGGTCCATCAGGAATTCCATCGAGTCGACGACGATCCGCGCGGGACGTTCCGCCTCCGTGGCAGCGATGATCGTCTTGCGGATATTCTCGAGGCTGTCGATGTCGTCGATATGGTATCGCTCCCGGCTCGGGAGCAGCAGCTGGGACGACGTCGCGTCGACGAGGACGAGCCGCGCCGAGTCCGAGGGGCCGAAGCGTTTCAGCTCCCCGCGCGCGAGCTGCGGGGCACGGAAGAAGTCCACGTAGAGCGACGTTTCCCCGGCCTTCACGCCTTGGATCGCAAAATTCTCGCCGAAGAGGCGCTTCTCCGTCGGCTTGTCGCTGAACAGGAGGAGCGTCGAGGGGCGCGGGAACCCTCCCTGGAGCCGATCGTCGAGGACCTGGATTCCGGTCTTCGCGCGCGGAGTGGTGGCGCGCGGCGGGGCCTGCATCATAGCCGGACCACCGCCTCCGGGAGCTGCACGAACGGGTGCCAGGCGGCGTCGACCTGGTAGCCTCGCATGTGGTGGACGCGCATCTCGGGGCCCATCGTGTCGGTGAAGCGCATCTCCATGACGCCGTCCACGAGCGAGCGAAGGAGGTTCATCGTCATCGGCTCGTGCACGCCCTCCTGGACCGCGTACAGGATGAACCCGAGGTTCGACTTCACCCGCGCCGTCACGATCTGGAAGAACTTCGCGATCGCCTGGGGGGAGTTATGGAGGAAGAGCGTGGACACGGTGTAGAAGTAGATGCGGACCGGCGTCCCGAGTTCCTGGGCCGCCTTGCTCATCGCCATCCCGATTCCCTCGAGGTTGCTGAAGCTCGAGACGAGAAACGTCTTCTTGCCGGGCGCTGACTCAGGACGCTCCGACGAGGTCGCGCTGTAACAGTCGACGAAGACGAACGTCTTGCCTTCCGCCGTGTCGAGGTCAAGGTGCAACGCTTTGGCCCGCGCGCGGATCTCGTTCGGCGGCATGTCCAGGGTGACGAAGACAACGCGTTCCCCGGAGCGGAGGTCTTCTCGGATCCGCGCGATGAGGTACTCGAACTTCCCGACGCCGGGCGGGCCGCTGAGGAGCATCGAGTAGTTCGCGGGTAATCGGTCCTCCATTCAGGGCACCTCGGTCCGGGCTTCCGCTCGTCCGCTCGAAGGCGTCGGCTGATGCACCGGGCCGCTCGATGTTCCGTTTTGTCATATATAGGACGTGCCGTAGTTCTCAAGGCTGAGAAATCCCCGCGCCACCGGGAGGGAAACGGGCTTGCGGTCGCGACAAAAACATATAACGAGACGGTCCCATGCGGCGCGGGATGCCTCCTTCGGCCACGGATCTCAGCTACCTCGAAAAGAAGGTCCTCCTGGCCCTCGAGAAGCGGATGAAGGCGTCACCCGAGGAAATTCGTATCGCGGGAAAGTTCCGCGAACTCGTCGAGGTCATGAACGCGGCCTCGTGGTTGCAGGCGAAAGGCCTCGTCACGATGAAGGAGCGAATCGCGCATTCGTACCGACTCACGAAGCCCGACGTGGCCCGGCGTCCGTTGCCGGAGCGGAAGGCCCTGAAGGCCGCGATGAAGGTGGGAGGACGCATTGCGGTCCCGAAGCTCAAGGCCGCCTGCAAGTTCGACGAGTCCGAGCTCGCGGTCGCCCTCGGTTGGCTCCGGAGAAAAGGATGGGCCGAGGTCACGAAAGGTCCGGAGGGCAGCTTCGTCGTCGTCGCGCCCGCAGGCCGGGCGGCAGCGGCTTCGAAGTCACCCGACGAACTCCTGCTCGCCCGCCTCTCGAAGGGAGAGCTTCCGGAGGAGGCGATCGATCCCCACGTCGTCCGCGACTTGAAATCGCGACGGGAGCTTGTGAGGGAGCGGGAATCCGTGCAGCGGGAGATCGCCTTGACCGCGGCGGGCCAGAAGGTCCTCGCCGCCGGGATCGAACTCAAAGAGGAGGTCGCCCAGCCGACGACCGAACTCCTGCAATCCGGTCGATGGCGTGGCGTCGACTTCCGCCGGTACGACACGAAGGCGTTCGCCCCGCTCATCCACCCCGGGAAGCGGCACGTCCTGAGCGCCTACATCGAGAAGGTCCGGCGGATCTTCCTGAGCATGGGCTTCACGGAGATCGAGGGCGACTTCGTCCTCCCGGCGTTCTGGAATTTCGACGCGCTCTTCCAGCCGCAAGACCACCCGGCGCGGGACGAGCTCGACACGTTCTACCTCTCGAAGCCCGCGACGATGCCCCTTCCCGACGCGGACCTCGTACGCCGGGTGGCGAACGTCCACGAGACCGGCGGTGCGACCGGCAGCACGGGATGGCAGTACAAATGGGACCGCAAGGAGGCGGAGCGCGCGGTCCTCCGTTCGCACACCACCCCGATCACGCTGAGATGGTTGGCCGAGCATCCGGAGCCGCCGCAGAAAGCGTTCGTCGTGGGACGGGTCTTCCGTCCCGACGCGGTGGACTGGACGCACCTTCCCGAGTTCCACCAGATCGAAGGCGTCGTGATGGAGGACGGAGCGAACCTCGCGCAGCTGATCGGGATCATCGAGGAGTTCTACCGACGGCTCGGCTTCACGCGCGCGAAGTTCCGGCCCGGCTATTTCCCGT
>Ga0209237_1000812_pt1 | contig 17976 bp, 15 predicted proteins | sample GraSoi013_1_40cm_2_FD_185820 | JGI IMG/M metagenome (GOLD analysis project Ga0209237, IMG submission 185820) | Grasslands soil microbial communities from the Angelo Coastal Reserve, California, USA - Sample 10_02_2013_1_40cm (SPAdes) (version 2) | ecosystem: Environmental > Terrestrial > Soil >... | reverse complement strand
CTCGAAGATCCGCCTAATCCAACCTTTGGTCACCTGGCGAGCTCGCTAAGCTTCGAATTGGCGAAGATCCAGAAGAGAAAACCAATCGAAGTCGCTACGACTCTAGCGGAGACAATTCGGAAACTCGCCAAACTGGACCTTATTGAATCAGTTGAGGCGACCGAGCCTGGTTACGTGAATTTCCGGGCGAACCTTGCAAGACTCACGGAAGTCACTCTGAAGTCGGTTGAACAGGCCGGTTCAGAGTATGGACTCCTCAAAACACATGCTCCAGAGAAGACGATTGTAGAACATACTAGCGCAAACCCCGCGAGACCTATTCACATAGGTACCGCCAAGAACTCGATCTTCGGCGACACTATAGCACGTCTGCTAAATGCCCGAGGACACGTTGTCCAGACCCATTTCTACATCGATGACACAGGCAGACAATGCGCTATCATGGCCTACGGCTACAAGATGCTCAATGAACCAGTTCCGAAAGAAAAGCCAGACCATTTTATCGGAAAAATCTACTCGGTAACCGCAACGCTCGTTGAGATAGAGGAACTGAAGAAGCGGCTCGCTCTCCTCAAGAAGACCAACGCCGCAGACACAGATATCGTTGCCACAACCAAATCTCTCGACAAGTGGGTCGGTACAGCTGCAGATCTTCAAAGCAAATACCCCGCAGAATTCGAGCAACTAAGCAAGCTGATCTCTAAGGACCCCGACCCTGAGAATTCGATTAGCGAACTCATCAGAAAGTACGAGAAAAAAGACCCCGAGACTACCGCTAGGATGAGACGTGTCACCCGGATAGTATTGAGTGGGTTCGAACAGACCCTGCAGAGGGCGCGCATCCACTTCGACCATTGGGATTGGGAGAGTGACCTGCTCTGGACTGGACAAGTCGCTGAAATTGTAGGCCAGCTCAAGGAGTCAGGTTTCACCTTCACCAAGGGAGGAGCACTTGAGCTCGATGTAGCCAAGGCAGTTGAGAAATTTGGATTACGGGACAAGCTAGGCGTTAGTCCCACGTTCGAGTTTCCCTCGCTCACCCTGACCCGATCAGATGGGACTTCTCTCTACCCGACACGGGATATTGCTTACACGCTTCACAAGTTCAGGATAGGCGAGAGGGTCATCAACGTGATCGGAACTGAACAGTCTCTTGCACAGTTCCAGGTCAAAGTCGCATTCTGGATTACCGGGCACCGGAAGCAGGCTGAGAAATTCATCTACTTCCCCATCGGCCACCTCTTGCTCGAAGGACAAAACATGTCGGCCCGTCGAGGCCGATTCGTAACCTTTGACCAGGTCCTAGACGAGACGGCCACCCGCGCCAAGTCAGAGGTCGACAGACGATCACCAAACATCCCGGACGAGATTCGAAAGCGAATAGCCGATAGAATCGCGATTTCAGCCGTGAGATACGCCATCCTCTCGGTAGACGCCATCAAATCCACGAATTTCGTCTGGGACAGGGTTCTCAACTTTGAAGCGAACAGTGCCGCCTTCATCAACTACGCCTACACCAGAAGCTCAGGAATCCTCAGGAAGCTGGGGAAGCTAGCGGAGCCGAAGAAGCTCGATCTCCTGAAGGACCCGGTCGAGCAGGCATTGGTTCTCGAGCTGTCCAAGTTTCCCGAAACCTTCGCCAGGGCAGCTGATGACCTCAACCCGACCTTGCTATGCCTATACGCCAACCTGCTTTCCCAGAGGTTCCACGAGTTCTATGAGAAATCCGACATATCTCACGTCAGCGACCACGAACTCAAATGGCAGAGGGTGGCACTTGTCCTGGCTGTCAGGACAGTCTTGAAGACTGTTGCTGGGCTTCTTGGGCTAGAACTCGCAGAACGAATGTAAATCCTACTTCAAGGACACGACTTTCTCAGCTATGGCCTTGCCAGTGTCACTGGTTCGCGCGTTTCCGCCAAGGTCGTAGGTCAAGACCTTTCCTTCCTTCAATACCTGAGTCGTTGCCTTCTCAACTAGATTCGCGGCCTTGCTCTCACCTAGATAATCAAGCATCATTCGCGCCGCCTCAATAGTCGCGACTGGGTTCACCTTGTTCTGGCCAGTGTACTTCGGCGCAGAACCATGAACAGGCTCGAACATGCCGTAGGTCTCACCAATGTTCGCGCCGGCAGCAACCCCGAGACCTCCTACCGCTGCCGCGGCCTCGTCGGAGAGAATATCTCCGTAGAGATTCATGGTCACTATTACATCGAAGCTCTCCGGCCGTCTGATCAGCTGCATGGCTGCAGCGTCCACATGGAGATCTTCAAGCTCCACGTCTGGATACTTCTTAGCGATGTCGAGGACTGATTGTTTGAAGATGCCATCGGTAATCTTCAAAATGTTCGCCTTATGAACGAACGCGAGCTTCCTTCTCCGTTTCATCGTCAGCTCGAGAGCGAACTTCGCGATTCTCTCCGAGGCGGCTCGGGTAATAATCTTCATTGCCACACCGACCCCAGGGGTAACTTCGAATTCCTTCCCAGAATACAACCCTTCGGTGTTCTCCCTCACCACTATCAAGTCAATCCCGGGATTCAGAGCGGTTACGTTTGGAAGGGTCCGCGCAGGGCGAACGTTGGCGTACAGATTGAAGAGAGAGCGCATCGTCACCGCAGCGCTCCGCGGGGTTCCAGGCTCCTCCGGAGTCGTCATTGGGCCCTTCAGACAAGCAGACGTTCGTTTCATCATCTCAACCGTTTTCTCCGGCAGGTTCGTGCCGAATTTTTTGATGGAGTCGAATCCGGCATCGCCCTTCAGATATTCCAAGTGTACTAGTCCCGTTTTTTGGACAGCGTCTAAGACCATAAGCGTGGCATCGACGACTTCGGGGCCTATTCCATCTCCAGGTAGAACTGCGATCTTGTGCACTCTTGTCGTCATGGAAGTTCTCTCGGTGGGAGGGTCGTCGAATTGCCGTTGAAAAAGGCTTTCTCAGCAACAGTGGCCGAGTCGAAGCTTCGACGCGTTCTTTGTGTCATTGATATTCCTTAACTAGGACTAGAACCCATGCTACCAGCAATACCATTCCAACGGTTCGATGGTGAGACTGATAACAACTGAGATCGAGAAGGGCCTGGAAGGGGTTGTTATTGCGAAAAGTTCTATCACGTTCATCGATGGGCAGCAAGGAATCCTCCGGTATAGAGGGATTGATATCAACGAGCTTGCTGCGAAATCGAACTTCGAGGAGGTCACCTACCTGCTCTGGAACGGAAGCCTTCCAAACAAGGCCCAGTTTTCAGAATTCAAGCGACAACTCGCCGCTCGTCGTCCCCTTCCGCTACAAGTCCTGAAACTTCTAAGGGGCATACCGAAAGGCGCGATCCCGATGGAGGTTGCCCGAACAGCTGTCTCCTACATGGCAACGTTCCCCAGGAAAAAAGGAGAGACGTTTGACCAGTTTAACCGACGCGAATCTCTACAACTCACATCTACTCTTCCGACAATTGTAGCCAGCTACGAACGAATAAGAAAAGGAAAGACCCCCATCAGGCCTGACCCACGACTGGGACACGCTGCGAATTTCCTCTACGGCTTGTCGGGAAGGAAACCCGATGAAGTGTCAAGAGCCGCCTTTGATACGCTCTCCATCCTCTACGCGGACCACGAAATGAACGCCTCTACCTTTGCCGCCGTCGTCGCAATCTCCACTCTCGCCGACCTCGGAGGAGCAGTCACAAGCGCGATCGCAACTCTCGCAGGTCCCCTCCACGGAGGCTCAAACCAGCGCGTAATGGAGATGCTCGAAGAGATCGGGACAGTGGAAAAAGTCGAAGGATACGTCGACAGTGAGCTAGCAGCGGGCAGGAGGATAATGGGGTTCGGCCACAGAATCTATCGGACCTACGATCCAAGAGCCAGAATACTAAAGAACATCGCAGAAAAATTGGCTGAAGAACGCGGTGGAAGCAGAAAGTGGCTCGATATCGCCGAAGAAGTGGAGAGGATCGTTATGGACAAAAGGAAGCTATGGCCTAACATCGAATTCTACGCGGCGGTCGTCCTAAACGCCCTCGGAGTGCCCAAGGACTTGATGCCAGCCGTCTTTGCCTGCAACCGAATATCCGGTTGGATCGCGCATATCTATGAACAGTACGCCGACAACAGACTCATCAGACCTCTAACAGAATACGTAGGCCCTGCTCAAGTTCCATATGTGCCAATAGATCAGCGATCTTAGAAGCCTACCTCTTAGCGGGAACCCATTTCTCCGCCTTCCAATCCCAAATGATATGCTGGTTTGGGTCGGACGCTTCAACCCTAGGCCTCTTCTCCGTCACAGTGTCCATGATAAACGAGGCACCGCATGACGGACACTCCGCGAGCAATCTCATCTCTGAGAGCTGAGTCAATTGGAATTCTCTCTTGTCACATTTCGTACAAGTGAACATTCTAAGCCCAACTATTGCTGGACAAAGTTCAGTCTCTTATCAATTTGCCCCTCGATTCAACGAACGTAGAGGGCCTGTGGCAACTTTCAGACCCATAGATGCTCCCGTTCTATTTTGACCCCAAGATCGGCGACAAGTTCGGATATCTCCCTGTAGAGTCTCTCAGAGGAAGAAACCACTTCTTCTACGGTAGTCGGGACGAATCCACAAATCTTCTTGATGAGTGCGTTGAAGTCTTTCGGTTTCTCGGATAAGTCGAAGAGGATCTTCCAGAACCAGCTAGTCGTTGTCACGTATTTTCGGTTCAAGAGATAGACAATTCTCGCAGCGTCTTCCGCGACCACGCGTCGGCTCGAAAGTACTCCGATATTGTCGTTTGTCAGTACCGCGTTCCTCATAGCGGCTATGGACTCGGTCATCATCGTGAACGACTTTCGAATCGCCTCAGCAGAATCCTTCTCGTCGTTCTTCGCTACCGCCTCGTCGAGCCTTCTGAACCATCCATCTCGCTCGTAGAGCTCGATCCTGTTCCTGTACTGGTCCGCTACCCAATGCCAATCCTTGGTAAACTTCTCGGCATCATCTAGAGTGTATGACGACGTGGGATATTCGATGTTTATGATGAGGCCTCGGTGAAGATAGTATTTCATCGGGATCTTAACCTGATCACGAACCACAACGATCAGCTCCAAGTCAGAGTAAGCACGGTCAAGTCTCTTTGATGTTGACCCGCAGACGTAGACAGCGAGGACATCCCTTCCATATTTCTTGACGACGCGGTCTGAGATCAGACGAGCGATCCTCAACCGGTATTCGTGCGTGTACTTTCGTAGTTTAGGGACCAAGAAAGATCAATCCTTCTTGCGAGCGATTTTACCTATTTACGGGATTACTTTCACTCCTCACTGCAAGAGATAGTGAATATTGCGACAGAACGCTCGAGTGAACAGGCATTGAAGATTGGACTCTTGGTCTTTATCGCGAACGACCGCGAAAACTACAGCAAGCGCCCTTATGATTCGATCCGCGCAGTCGCGCAAAAGGCCGAAACGGATGGCTTCGATAGCATCTGGCTCCCTGACCACCTCTTCTATCGCAATCCCGGTGAGCCGACCCGGGGTATCTGGGAATGCTGGACCATGCTAGCGGCCCTGGCCGAAGCGACACGGCGCGTAGAACTCGGCACACTGGTGACGTGCAACTCCTTCCGCAATCCAGCGATCCTAGCGAAAATGGCGACGACCGTCGACGAGGTCAGCCACGGCCGCTTGATCCTGGGTATCGGCGCGGGATGGAACGAGCCGGAATATCAGGCGTTCGGGCTACCCTTCGACCATCGCGTAGACCGCTTCGAAGAAGCCTTGCAGATCCTCATGCCACTATTGCATGACGGGCACGTCGATTTCGCAGGACAGTATTATCAGGCGCGAAACTGCGAGATCGTGCCGCGCGGTCCAAGGTTGGAAGGGCCACCGTTGATGGTCGGAAGCGAAGGGGGCCCGCGCATGCTCAAGCTGACGGCACGGTATGCTGACCTCTGGAACACCGGCTACATGGGCAAACCTGAAACACTGGCCGAGCGGCGCACCAAAATCGAAGCCGCCTGCCGCAAAATGGGACGCAACCCGGCGACACTAGGCATCACAGCATTAATCGGTCTATGGTTCCCCGACCTCCAAGAAAAGAAACCGAAATTCTTCGACAATCCCCTGACGGGCACAGCGCACGAGATCGCGGCGGCAATGCGCGGCTACACGGAACTCGGCGTGCAACACATCATGTTTCAATGCGAGCCCTACACCCCGGAAGCGCTCAAGCGGCTGACCGAGGCGCTCCAACTCTATCGCGCCGGGGAGCGAAATCTCCGTTCCTCAACCGGCGCTCGTGTATGAGCAAAGCTTCAAGCAACGCTTACTTCGCCTAGGTCGGAACGTCTTATCGTCGCCGCGTCGCGAAGTACCAGAGGTTCCCCTCCGGGTCCCGGGCAGCATACTCCCGCTGGCCGTACGGCTGGTCTGTAGGCGGAGAATCGATGGTAGCTCCTGCACTTCGGGCATGATGGTAGTGAACGTCTACATCCTCGACGAAGACAACGAGACCGCCTGGTTGCGCCGGAAGGGACCGGGCTGAGACTAGGCCGTGTTTGGGGTCGACGCGGTGAATCCAGATTACGGAGTCCCCATTGGATACCTCGGCGTGGACCGGCCGACCGCTGGGATCTCGATCGAGTCGACCTTGCTTGAATCCAAAGACGTCCACGAGGAACCGCTGGGCGGCCTCCATGTCGTCGTATACTCGCAACGGAATGATTGGTTGGGGGTTCAAGCTACAACCGCCTTCCCCGATCTGTAGCCCACAATTCTATAAGGGCACCGGTAAGCCCTAGCGTGGGAGGACGGGTCGGTTCCAGTTCCGAGTTCGCCCTCTCTGGGCCCACTGAAGGTGCTCGGAATAGTTAGAGGGGACTTTCCACGCCGGGCTCACAGTAACAGCGGTAGGATACTTCAGGACAGAAAAGTGAATCCTAGTTTGTCTGAGGAATAGAGACAGGGACGCGTTCAGTTCGAGGTGATATGCCCCCAAGGGGGGCCCGCATTACAGTTGAAGGGATACCAGAAGATACGAACGCCTCTGCCTTGGATTGGCTCTTCCATTCTGGACCAGCATTATGGCGAACGAGCGCTTTCGTAAGTGCTCTCGCTAGCTCGAGGTTGGTCACGATCGGAATCCCAAACTCAGCCGCCTTCCTTCTAATGAGATACTCGTCTTTGAGTATCCGATGGGATGCAGGGTCCCCTTCGTGGCTCGGAATGTTGATTACGAGTCGAATCTCTCTGTTTTGGAGGTAGTCCATTATGTTCGGTTTCTTCTTCTCGCTTACCTTGTATAGTATCCTAGATTCGATTCCGTTCTTCGAAAACTCTTCCGCGGTATGCTGTGTCGCGAATATCCTGTAGCCTGCTCGCGCCAGCATTCTCGCGTACGGAATTATTCCCTTTCTCGTTTCACCCATCGAGATGAGAATGGCGTCGTCCTTCTTTGGAATGTAGAAGTTGCTCGCAATCAAAGCGTTGATGAATGCCTCTTGGAATGATTCGCCGAAACAAGCTACTTCTCCGGTGGAGACCATTTCGACCCCTGTCACGGGGTCCGCCTTGTCCAATCTTGTGAAGGAGAATTGAGGCACTTTCACTCCAATTCTTCGGTGAATTCCCTCGCCCTGCTTTATGGTCCCGTTAGTTATGGCCTCCGCAGCCAGATCCATTAGGTTTGTTCCGATTGTCTTGGATACGAATGGCATGCTTCGAGAGGCTCTAAGGTTGCACTCGATAACCAGCGTCTGTCCATTTTTGACGAGGAACTGTATGTTAAAGGGTCCTCGGATGTTGAGGCTTCTAGCGATCCTCCGCGAATATGATAGGAGTTTCTTTCTTACTGTTCCCGTTATTGAGAGGGTCGGTATGGTCATGGTCGCGTCTCCGGAGTGGACCCCGGCATTTTCCACATGCTCGATAACTGCACCGATGAAGACTCTTGAGCCGTCGCAAACCCCGTCGACTTCAACCTCTCTCGCCCCCGTCAGAAACTTTGAGATGACAACCGGATTCTTCCGGGAAACGCGTGCTGCCTCTCGAATGTAGCCAGTAAGCTGTGCCTCGTTGAACGCGACGTTCATCGCCGAGCCCGAGAGAACATAAGATGGACGGATGAGGACAGGATATCCTATTTCCTTTGAGAATCGTTTGGCGTCCTCAAGAGATCTGAGTTTGTCCCATTTGGGTTGTTCGATCTTGAGTTTGTCCAATAGCTGGCCGAATCTTGAGCGGTCCTCCGCAGTATCAATGCTGTCCGGGGTGGTGCCCAGAATCGTTGCGTGCTCGGATAGTCCCTTGACTAGATTGTTTGCGGTTTGTCCGCCGACGCTTACAACTACTCCGCGTGGGCGTTCCTTGTCCAGTATGTCCAGGACTCGTTCAAGGCTCAGTTCCTCGAAGTAGAGCTTGTCCAGTATGTCGAAATCAGTTGAGACGGTCTCAGGGTTGCAGTTTACCATGATGACCTCTGAGATTCTCTTTTTCAGGGCTGTAGCCATGTTCACACAGCACCAGTCGAACTCCACGCTTGATCCGATTCTGTAGCAGCCGGAGCCCAAGACCATCACTTTGTCTCTGGGCGCGTATTCGAAATCGTCCACTTCACCGCCGTATGTTAGATAGAGGTAGTTTGTCGCAGCAGGCCACTCAGCGGCCATCGTGTCTATCTGTTTCGTGACTGGCAATATGCCGTGGGCTTTTCTGTAGTCACGAACTTGAGCCTCGCTCTTCCCTAGAAGTCTTCCCAGCTTCTTGTCTGAGAAGCCAAATTCTTTCGCTCTTCTAACAACGTTAGGATTGATTCTCTCTTTTACGATCCTTTTTTCCATGTCGACGATGTTCTTGATCTTGTCCAGAAACCAGCGGTCGATCCCACTCAGCCTCGTTATCTCGTCCATACTCACCCCAAGTTTCAGACCTTTTGTCACGTAGAAGATTCTCTCATCTGTGGGCTCTCTGAGCTCCTTTCGGATCCTCTCGATACTTCTCCCCGGAATTCCGTTATCCGTCAGCTCCTTCCCGATGTCGAGCATTCTGATTGCTTTTTGCAAGGCTTCTTCGAAGCATCTCCCAATCGCCATAACCTCGCCAACGGATTTCATCTGTGTCCCGATACCCTTGCTGACCTTGCGGAACTTCTGGAAGTCCCACCGAGGAGCCTTGACTACAACATAATCCAATGCGGGTTCGAAACACGCCGAGGTCACCCCGGTTATCTTATTCGAGAGTTCCGGGAGAACGTAGCCAAGGGATAGTTTTGCCGCGATATACGCTATGGGATAGCCTGTAGCCTTTGACGCTAGCGCCGAACTTCTAGAGAGTCTTGAATTAACCTCTATCACTCTGAAATCTTCACTCTTCGGGTCCAACGCGAACTGGATGTTGCACTCTCCAACTATGCCGAGCGCGCGTATGACTTTCTGGGCTGTTTCTCTTAGGAGGTTGTACTCGCGGTTCGTAAGCGTCTGGGAGGGAGCGACGACTATGCTGTCGCCAGTGTGGATCCCCATCGGATCCATGTTTTCCATGTTGCAGATTATGATGCAGTTGTCATCGCGATCCCTCATGACTTCGTATTCGACCTCCTTCCACTTCTCGAGGTATTCCTCGATCAGGATCTGTTTGATCCTACTGTAGGCAAGTCCTCGGAGAGCAATCTCCCCCAGCGTGCGCTCGTCGAAGGCTACGCCTGATCCTTGACCTCCCAGTGTGTAAGCAACCCTGACCATGACGGGAAAGCCTATTTCGCGTGCTGCCTCTAGGGCGGTTTCCAAGTCAATTGCTTTCCGGCTTTTTGGAACCGGGATACCATGGTCGATCATGGTTTTCTTGAACAGTTCCCGGTTGTCAGCGATCTCGATGCTCTCGATTCCGGTGCCGAGGACCTTCACGTTGTATTTCGAGAGAATTCCGCGTTCTGCGAGTTCGACGCCGCAGTTGAGGGCTGTCTGTCCCCCAAAGCCTAGAAGGATGCCGTCGGGTTGTTCTTTGGCGATGATTTCCTCAAGAAAGTCCGTCCTTATCGGAACCGAATATACCTTGTCCGCGAACTTCTCATCAGTGTGAATAGTGGCAATGTTTGGATTGACGACGATTGTTCTAATTCCCTCTTCTCTGAGGGCTTTGATCGCTTGAGATGTTGAGTAGTCAAACTCGCCGGCTTCTCCAATCTTGATCGCACCACTTCCTACAATGACAACCGATTTGATGCCATCTATCTTCAAGACTTCAAAGCCTCCTCAAAGAACCTGTCAAAGAGGAACCGAGTATCGTATGGACCCGGCGAGCTTTCTGGGTGCCACTGAACACCTAAGAATGGTTTCTTCATGTGTCTGATTCCTTCTACAGTCTTGTCGTTGATGTTAACGAAGTTCGCCGAGAAGTCGGTATCTTCCAGGGATTTCCGATCGATCGTGTAACCATGGTTCTGAGTTGTAATGAAACACCTACCGGTTTCAAGGTCGATGCACGGGTGGTTAACAGCTCTATGACCGAACTTCAGCTTGTAGGTTTCCGCCCCAGCCGCCAACCCAAGGATCTGAGCGCCTAAGCAAATTCCCATTATTGGAATCTCGGTCTCCATCAGACTCCTAGCTGTCGCTATGGCAGCAAGGTCGATTTTGGGGTCTCCAGGTCCATTGCTGATAACTACTCCTCGGGGGTTCAGTTCGAGGATCTTGTCGGCAGGAAAGTCGTAGGGGACGCGGACAACTCTCGCCCCCTTGGCGAGGAGACTGCGTAATATCCCGTATTTGACGCCACAGTCCACGATTACGATAGTCGATTGCTCCTTGCCATCGTAGTAGATGGGCTCTTTTGGGCTAACCTTCTGTACCAGGTCCAGCTTGTTTGGGTCTTGAAGTTGGGAAGCCCGGTCAGTTACCACCTGCGTGTTGAATGGCGAACTCGAGACTTTCAAAACCCCCAGCATCGTTCCCTTGTTTCGCAGTCGCTGCGTCAAGACCCTAGTGTCAACTCCAAAGATTCCCGGCACTCCTTGTTCAGTCAGCCATTCATCGAGCGTTTTCTGATTAGACCAGTGGCTAGGTCGGGAGAGAGAGTGGACGACAAATCCTTTGACCTTTACAGAATCGGATTCGAAGTGGAGCGGGACCCCTCCGTCGCCCCGAATAGAGCTAGGCGGTACACCATATGACCCGAGGATCGGGTAGGTCATTGCTACAATCTGTTCTTGGTAAGACGGGTCGGTCAGCAGCTCCGGATATCCCATCATGGAAGTGTTGAAGACAACTTCTCCAGAAATTTCGGTCTCTGCACCAAAGCCAACCCCTTGAATGACGGAGCCGTCCTCGAGGACCAGTATGCCCTTCTTACCTGGTTCCGCCAGCTCCATGTGGTGTTATGGACCCAGAGGAGGGGGATTACACGCGGCCCTTTTCAAAGTTTTACTTTGAGTTCTTCCTTCGCCGTTCGGAGCACAATCATAGTCACAACGCATATCAGAGAAGTCAGTAATGACTGACCGGTCGATCTCTACAAGACGCGTACAGCGTTTTTGCAGTCTGGGCAGTACTGGTATAGTGCTATGAGGTCTTTGTATTCTTGCTCTTCACCCAGACTGTGTGATGTATACACTAAGACGTTCGCCAGCGGTTTCGAACAAGCGTAGTGACGGCCATCCTCGGAGATGGACACCTCGATTCGTGCGTCCGGAATCTTAGCCTTCTTCAGTTCTGCGAGCAGGTGTTCCAAGCTGGTGGCCGTAAACTCTTGGAAGGGCATGTGTGGGATGCCCCCAGCGATCTTACTCTTCACCCTAGAAGGATGCGCCATCTCTAGCAGACCTGAGCCGATTGTTATCGCTTTCTAAGATACTTGGAGCACGACAGCTTCGCATAAGTGCCAAGTATCGTGCCAGAGGGAGTGAAAGTGTCAGAAGGCTTAACACTTACAATTCGCCGAACGACTCGAGTTATCACATCCGCCGAGCAGAGGCTTAGTCCTCCCTTAGTATAAGCTGGGAAGCTAGCCTCAAGTCGCCTATTGTGAAAGGTTTCAAATATTCTAGCACTACACCTCTCGTCAACCGTTATCAAGGATCTCGATAACACAGGGTCGGATACGAGGTCAGTCAATGTGGGGAGGTGATAGATTACGATTTTCATCAGTCTAGCAAAATGGAAGCAGAAACCCACTCCAGAAACGATACGGGAAGCGGACAAACTCTGGGACCAGTTAAGAAAAGAGGGGGGCAAAGTGATCAGCGCTTACTGGACAATAGGCAGATACGACGCGATAGTCACATTAGAAGCGCCCAGCGAAAGAGCTGCCCTGAAAGCCCTGATGCGTTGGGGAGACTATCTCAACACCGAGACACTGGTCGCGGTTCCTAGAGAAGAGGCCGTAAAACTCCTGGGATGACTCGCTGTTTTTCCTCGAGCATCCCGGCCCAATTCTTTCTTTTGCTGCTTTTTGAGATGCTGTCAATGAAAGAGGGATCCGTAGCCTCTATGTCGCGGATAACTCCGATGGATCTCGATTCCAAAAAATGGGTTAGTCGATGGAGTGAACTGGTGCATCCTCGCATCAGACCTCCTGATGACGCTGGAATGGTTAGTACTGTTGTGTCGGTGATTGCCAGTCTTGGCCTGTCTGTCGCGTCGAAGAGCCCGTCGATGATGTGTCTTTTTCCTTCCAGGCTTTGACTGCGTCGATCATGCTCATTCCTTGCGTCATCTTCCCTTTCAGGAAGAGGTTGTATTCACTGGGTTTGCGTTTCTCTTTCTTGACAGATTTCTTGCCAAGCTGTGCGATTGTAGTCTCTTGCTGGGCTATGGTACCCTGTTGTTTCTTGAGCATCTCGGAGTGCGATTTTATCGCACTCTTGAAGTCCTTGATCAGAGAGTTGTGGTTCTTCTCCAGCGATGTCAGTCTAGTCTTCAGTTTGTTTATGTCCGCGAGGATGGACTTTGGTATTCCCGATGTTTTCGGCATAGCTATTTGCTGATTCGATGAGAAGAAAAGCATTCCGCATGGTTCAGAAACCTGTGTTTATCGCATGAAAAGTAGCGTTTGCAGCCCGGCCAGCTGAAAGATCCGACGAGTTCCTAGAGTTTGCGACTGCTCTCAGACTCCCATAATGCTAGGGAAAGATACTGGTAGATTCCGGGAAACGGGCGAGATGGACCGGATTTCAGCATCCGGTACTGGTGAATGCCTGGGTGGTACTGTCGGAAGTTGCCTCAGTCGCGCTGTAGAGGCCCGCCGCAACGGTTGCACCGAGCGACAGAACAAGCTTGGATGACAACGGAAGCATGGTTGGGTTGAGGGTCGGGTGAGTAAGTATCAGGTTGAACGGTACGCTTTGACCAGGTCCAAAGGAGGTATCGCCCTGGGTGGCTGTTCCGATGAGGGAGCCATCGACGGATAGGCTGAAGGTGATGTGGCTGATGCTGGTCTGAACTGACGAAGCGCTCCACATCGCGCCTCGGACATTGTAGTTTAACGTCCTCAAGGAGGATGACTGGGTCGTGCAGTATCTTGAAACGTCGAACATTTTTACCGTAAGCCCGCGGATGGACGTGTCGCTCATTACTCCGTACGCCGCTGCGGCGGAGTACCCTAGAATCAGAACGATGGCAACGATAAATTTCCAACCTCCCAGAGAGCGCCGCTTACGCGGCTTTTCGGCATCATCGGCCATACAGGAATGCCCCGCACTGTCTCTTTATGAAACTTGCACACGCTGTCTTGAAGTCGAGTCGATTGGTTCGATGGTTGAAGTTCCCAGTTCCCATCCCTAATGGGGTGATGGGTCTTCCTCAGGCCGACGCTTGTCTTCGGAGGACTCTTCAACGAACCCTTTCAGGCGTGTCACCAGGCTCGTGAACTCCATTGGGAAGATGAACTTTGTCGCGGGGCTTGCGCCCAGAGCTTTGAGCATGTCTAGGTATTGGAGAGCCATTGTTTTCGCGTCTATGTTTTTTGCTGCCCCGAAGATGAGACCTAGTGCTTGCGCATAACCGTCCGCTACAAGGATCTGGGACTGCTTGTTCCCCTCGGCTACCAGGATCGCGGACTGTCTTTGCCCTTCCGCTTGGAGAATGGCCGCGTTCTTCGCTCCTTCGGCTTTGAGCACGGAGGACTCCCGGATACCGTCGGATTCTGTGACCAGTGCTCGTCTGCTTCTCTCGGCGGTCATTTGCTTGACCATTGCGTCCTGAACGTCTTTGGGAGGTCTGATCTCTCGGATCTCGACGTTGGTCACTTTGATTCCCCAGCGTTCAGTCACTTCGTCCAGTCTTGTCCGGAGAATCGTGTTGATCTGCTCCCTCTTTGACAAAAGCTCGTCGAGAGGTATGTCACCGACAACGGCCCTCAGGGTTGTGGTAGCAAGTCCGACCGAGGCACCGGTAAAGTTCTGCACTTGGACAATGCTCGCCGAAGCATCGACCACCTTGTAGTAGATGAGAAAGTCGATGTCTACGGGTGCGTTGTCCTTTGTGATCGCGGTCTGGTGAGGGACTTCTAGGTATCTTTCTCTAAGGTCGACTTTAACGAGTCTGTTGATGACTGGAAAGATGAGGATAATTCCCGGTCCCTTTGAGCCCTTCAGTCGACCGAACTGGAACTGGACAACGCGCTCGTATTCTCGTATGATCTTGAGGGAAGCGGCGACAATGGCTAGGGCTATGATTATGGCTAAGAGGATTATCGCCAGGTCGACATAGAAGGTGATATCGCCGGCCTGAAGGATGACTGAACTGAAGAGCATTGTTAGTTCTCCGCCTTTTCTACTATCAATCTGAGCCCTTGGACGTCTTTCACTCTCACAAGCGTGCCTTTAGGCATGTCTATTGAGCCAGTCACGGTGAAGTCCTCAGCGCCAATGTTCGCTGTAGCGACTTCGCCGGCTTTCAAATCACTAGTCAGGCGACCCTGCTTTCCTATTATAGCCTTGGGATTTTGCGCTGGCGGCTGGTTCATCAAGGTTTCACGAACCCGGTAAAGGTAGATGCTTCCGAAGACCCCGCCGGCACCAAGTAATCCGAGGATCGTGTATGTGACCAATCCCGCTTGGATGAATGTGCCTGATCCGGACGGGGCGGACGCGGGTGCGGGTGCTGATGAGGGTAGGCTGAAGATCAGGAGGAAGCCAACGATGAATATTATGACGCCGGCGATAGCGCTGACGCCGTGATGCGTTTTCAGTTCTAGGAAGATGAAGAATGCCCCTATTAGCATGAGAACGATCGAGACTATCGGGGCACCGAATACTCCTAGTCCCAAGAGTGCGAGGGCTATAGCAACCGCTCCTACAACCGTCAAGATAAGGGTAGGGTGATACAGATCAGCAAGTATTGCGAACGTTCCAGCGAGGAAGAGTATGCTGTCAAGGTTTGGATCGCTGATGACCGAGAGGAACACTGACCTCGATCCAGCGTAGTGAATTGTTGCATCGCCCGCTCCCATCATAGTGAGCGCTTGCTGAGTGCTGTTCGCATTCAGGACCCGGTTGATCACATGTTGTTGCAGCGCGATGCACGAGTTGACGGTTTGGCAGTCGTATGATACGCCCTTAGTGACCATGAGGGCTGTTGCGTTTGAGTTTCGACCATGGCTTCCTGTGAGTGCAGTCATGTATTGAGTGAAGGCGTTGATGTCCTTTGCGAGGGTCGTATTTTCCTCGCCCGTGGGAATGCCGCTTACGATTGGCGTCGCGGAACCGATGACTGTGCCTGGGACCATGAAGATTGAGCTCGACGACTCGGCAATATATGCGCCGGCGCTGAACGCGTGAGCACTGCTCGGCGCCACTAGTGTGGTGAAATTGTTGTTGCTGACGCCTTCATAGTTGGAGATTGCGCTGATGATGTTCTCCATATTCGAGCCGCTGCCACCGTTAGTGTTGAGGATTAGGATGAACTTGTGAATTCCCGAGGAGGAAGCATCATTGATGGATGAGATGACGAAGTCTTCAGCGCCAGGGTCGATGTTCTGGTATAGGGAGGCTACGTAGACGTTTGGTTGGGCATGGGCCTTTTCTGGGAGAGAGGCTTGGATCGTAAGGATTAACGCTGCGAGAAGTAGCAGTAAGGTGATTCTTTGTCTAGTGATTCTCACCATTCGGTGAATGCACTTCGATAGATCGAAGCTGACGGTCCCGCTTAAGCCTAATCCCGAGACTGATCGTTCTTGGCTAGAGGATATCGCCTCGATCACTCTCGCGTCGTAGAGAGCTTGAAACAGACCTGCCTTTTTCACCAGATTGGTCTCTGTTGCAACGTTGACTCCGAGCGATTCGCTACGGAGAGTAACTGTTCTTGAGAGGATGTAGGATTGTCGAGGTTTATTCCTCGAAATCCCGAGGAAAATCGCCCATAATCAGCCCTGATCTTGAATCTGGGAGGTTACCGCAAGATCACCGCTAGATTCGTTGGGATAGTCCCGTTTTTCGCCGAGCCAGCTAAGCCCAGATTGCGCCTTGAACAGCCTTTGTCGCCCATTATCACAGCCAGACAGCGGGTGTTCTAGAAAATAGGGGGTCTTAGCGACCGAGTCTCGCGTCGCATGAGCGGTCTCTCCGGACAAGGGCGAAAGGAATCGCCTCCAATCCCTCGTTACAAACTCCAGACCAAGCGATGCTACTGGTCCTCTTCTAGCCAGCCCTTGAGGCTAGAACGGCAAGAATTCTACTCCCCGCATCCGCCAAGAAGGTATGTCGGCCAAAGAATCAGGCAGCAACAAGCCATCTTTACGAGGGTGAGAAGGTAATTCAAGACCTTAGCAAGCATTTCGTGCGGCCATGAACGTGCAGATGTCGGATTATTTTGCTAGACAGTCGGCCATCGCGGAGATCGGAGTGTCAGGGTTGCAACGCCTTCAGTCAGCCAAGCTTGCGGTCGTCGGGACAGGAGGTGTTGGGAGCGCTGCCGCCTACTTCCTAGCTAGCCTCGGAATAGGGCATTTGAAGCTCATCGACCAGGATATTGTCGAGGAGAGCAACCTCCACCGGCTCATCGGCGCAGACCCTCAAGATCTCCACCTGCCAAAGGCAGAAGTTCTCGGCCGAAAGCTGAATTCGGGCCACCCTTGGACTCGGACAGAGGGAATAGTCGAAACCCTTCGAAAAGAGAATGCGGAGGAGCTTCTTGCCGACATTGACCTGATTATTGATGGAACCGACAATTTCCGCGCAAGATACATTCTCAACCGGTTTGCAGCGGAGAATAACATTCCGTATCTTTTCACGAGCGGGATCGCGAACCAGGGCCATCTCTCCCTATTCAATCCTCCAGCAACTCCATGTCTTGAATGCTTGATGCCCATGACACGACCAGGGTCAGTGGATACGTGCGAGACTTTGGGCGTCACGCCGACCGTCGTGGGAATGGTCGGGACTCTCGCGGCAACCGAAGCCGTAAAGAAGGTGCTCGGGTTGCCTACAAGAATTCTCGGACACTTGCTGACAGTGGATCTAGCAGGACCCGATTTCCTGTTCACGACGATTACAAAGAGAGAGAAATGTGGAGTATGCAACGGTTCTCCTTCTGACGAGGCACACCATGACAACGCGGTAATGTTGTGCGGCGACAATGTTGCTAACGTCTTGCCTGAGAGAGATTTTGTCGTAGACCTCCAGTCTCTCAACGCCAAGGTTCCAAAGGAATCAGTGGTCGCAAGCTCCGAGTCCGTCTTTGTATACAACCGACAACTTCACAGAGTGTCTGTCTTCAAGACGGGCAGACTGTTGATCGGGAACGTCCATACAGAAGACGCTGCCAGGCAAGTAGCCAACGAAGCATGGAACGAGATACTCGCGTAGACGCGATAGGCACCCTCGATTTTCAACAAGCTTATACGGTTCCAACAAACCCGGTCCGAATTGCCGGGGGAAACGAGGCCGGGGTTGGCTCGTCCACCGAAGGCCGATCGGCTCAGGCGACGGGCTGCAGACACATCTCGTAGCAACCCGTAGTAAGCATCCAGGAATGGATGGCTGAAGTGGGTTCGACTCCCACCCC
>Ga0209237_1000811_pt1 | contig 17978 bp, 18 predicted proteins | sample GraSoi013_1_40cm_2_FD_185820 | JGI IMG/M metagenome (GOLD analysis project Ga0209237, IMG submission 185820) | Grasslands soil microbial communities from the Angelo Coastal Reserve, California, USA - Sample 10_02_2013_1_40cm (SPAdes) (version 2) | ecosystem: Environmental > Terrestrial > Soil >... | reverse complement strand
GTCGACGCCGCCCTCGTGGACGAAGTCATCCTCGGCAACGTGCTCCAGGGCGGTGAGGGCCAGGCCCCGGCCCGCCAGGCGGCGATCCACGCCGGCCTCCCGGGGACGATCCCCTCGCTCACGGTCAACAAGGTCTGCGGCTCCGGGCTCAAGGCCGTGATGCTCGCGGCCCAGGCGATCAAGGCGGGCGACGAGCAGTGCGTCGTGGCGGGCGGCATGGAGTCCATGTCCAACGCCCCCCACTACGTGTACGGGATGCGCGGCGGCATCAAGGCGGGGAACAGTCAGCTCGTGGACGGGATGATCCACGACGGCCTGTGGGACTCGTTCTCGAACACCCATATGGGGAACCTCGCCGAGTACACCGCCAGGAAGGCGGGCGTCTCGCGCGACGACCAGGATCGCTTTGCCCTCGCCAGTCACCAGAAGGCCGTGGCGGCGATGGAAGCGTGCCGCTTCAAGGCGGAGACGGTGCCGGTCGAGATCCCCGGCAAACAGGCCCCGATCGTGGTGGACAAGGACGAGGGGCCCCGCAAGGATACCTCGCTCGCGGCGCTGGCCGCGCTCAAGCCCTCATTCGAGAAGGACGGCACCGTGACGGCGGGGAACGGGCCCGGCCTGAACGACGGCGCGAGCGCGCTCGTGGTGGCGTCGCTCGCGTTCGCCCGGGCGCACGGCCTCGCGCCGCTGGCGCGGATCACCGCGTACGCCACCGGTGGCGGCGAGCCGAAGGATCTGTTCTTCGCCCCCATCGTCGCGGTGCAGCACCTCATGGCGAAGGCCAAGACGACGATCTCCGACTACGATCTGATCGAGGCGAACGAGGCGTTCGCCGTGCAGGCGCTCGCCGACGGGCGCGCCCTGGGATGGGACTGGGACCGGGTGAACGTGAACGGTGGGGCGATCGCGCTGGGACATCCGATCGGCGCCTCGGGAGCGCGCGTGCTCACGACGCTGCTCTATGCCTTGAAGGAACGGAAGCAGGTGACCGGCCTCGCCACCCTCTGTCTGGGTGGCGGCAACGCAGTAGCCCTCAGCGTGGAGATGCTCTGATGCGGGAGTCGTCGCTTGCCTTCGCGCCGGCGCATGTGGCGCTGCGCCGCACCGCGGCCGTGGTGCTCGGGGCGACGCTCGTCGCCGCCGCCGCGCAGATCTCAATTCCGCTCCCGGGCACCCCGGTGCCGATGACGCTGCAGCCGCTCGCGGTGCTGCTCGTGGGTGGCCTGCTCGGTCCCGGACTGGGCTCGAGCGCGTTGATCCTGTACCTCGCCCTGGGCGCCGCGGGTCTCCCGGTGTTCACGCCCTACGGCGTGCCCGGTCTGGCGCGCCTCCTGGGACCGACCGGCGGCTACCTGCTCGCGTATCCCGTCGCGGCCTTCGCGGTCGGGAAGCTCGCACCGGACAGCCGGCGGTTGGGGCGACTCGCGCTCGCCGTGCTCACGGGGCTGCTGCTGATCCACCTGGGCGGTCTGGCGCAGCTGCTCATCCTCACGGGCAGCGGCGGCCTCGCGCTGCGACTCGGCACGCTGCCGTTCATCCTGGGCGACCTGTTGAAGCTCGGGATCGCCGTCCTCATTCTGAAGCCGACCCTGACTCCCCTGCGCGCGCGCCTATGACGGCGCGCGTTTCGTTTGTGGGGTGCGCGTGAGGGTCGCCGTGGTGGGCGCGGGCACAATGGGCCACGGCATCGCCCACGTCTTTGCCCAGCATGGCTGGGACACGGCGCTGCTCGACGTGTCCCGCGCGGCGCTCGACCAGGCGCGAGAGGCCATCGCCCGGAACGTCGAGCGCCAGGTAAAAAAGGGAGCAGTGAGCAGGGAGCAGGGATCGGGCACGTTGGACCGCATACAGATGGATACGTCGCTCGAGGCAGCGGGCAAGGCGGACCTGGTGGTCGAGGCGGCGACCGAAAAGCCCGAGGTCAAGTTTCCGATCTTCCGCGAGCTCGACCGCCTCGCGCCTGAGACGACGCTGCTGGCGAGCAACACCTCCGCGATCTCGATCACGACCCTCGCCGCCCAGACGGGGCGGCCGGCCCAGGTGATCGGGATGCACTTCATGAATCCGGTGCCGGTGATGCCGCTGGTCGAGGTGATCCGCGGCCTCGAGACGTCGGACGAGACCGCACGCCGCACGCTCGAGATCGTCCGCGCCCTCGACAAGACCCCGGTCGAGGTGAACGACGCGCCCGGGTTCGTGTCGAACCGCGTGCTCATGCCGATGATCAACGAGGCGATCTTCTGCGTGATGGAGGGGGTCGCGACCCCGGAGGCGGTCGACACGGTGATGAAGCTGGGGATGAATCATCCGCTCGGGCCGCTCGCGCTCGCCGACCTGATCGGGCTCGATGTGTGCCTCGCGATTCTCGACGTGCTGCATCACGATCTGGGCGACGACAAGTACCGGCCGGCGCCGCTGCTCCGGAAGATGGTGGCCGCGGGGCGGCTGGGGCGGAAGAGCGGCCGCGGGTTCTATGTCTATCGCGATTGAGGCGACGGGTCTCTCCGAGACGCAGCGCCAGATCGTGGACCTGGCGCGCGAGTTCGCCCGCACGCGCATCGAGCCGCACGCCGCCGAGTGGGACCGCACCGGCTACTTCCCCCGGGACGTGCTCGACGAGCTGGGCCGGCTCGGCTTCCTCGGGATGTGCACGCCCGAGGCGTTCGACGGCATGGGGCTCGACACGCTCACGTATTTTCTCGCGCTCGAGGAGATCGCAGCGGCCGACGCGAGCATCGCGATCTCCGTGTCGATCCACAACGCGATCCCCACGACCATGCTGGTGCGCCACGGCAGCGCGGCGCAGCAGGAGCGGTGGCTTCGGTCCATGGCGCGGGGCGAACGGCTCGCCGGGTTCGCGCTGTCCGAGCCCGAGTCGGGCTCGGACGCCGGAGCGCTCGCCGCGCGCGCGGTGCGCGACCGCGACGGCTGGCTGCTGTCCGGCACCAAGGCGTGGGCCACGAACGGCGGCACGGCGGACCTGATGGTCGTCATGGCCCGCACGGAGCGGGGCATATCGGCCTTCATTGTGCCGACCGACGTGCCGGGTTATCGTCCCGGGAGGCCCGAGGACAAGATGGGCCTGCGCGCCTCGAATACGGTCGCGATCGCGCTCGAGGACGTGCGTTTGCCCGCCGATCACCTCTTGGGCGAGGACGGGCAGGGGTTCCGGTACGCGATGGAGGGGCTCGACGTGGGCCGCCTGGGGATCGCGGTCCAGGCCGTCGGCATCGCGCGTCGGGCGCTCGAGCACGCCGTCGCCTACTGCGCCGAACGCCGGCAGTTCGGCGCGGCGCTGCGGGAGTTCGAGGCGGTGCAGTTCAAGCTGGCGGACATGGCCACGCGCGTGGAGGCCGCCCGCGCCCTCACCCACGCGGTCGCTGGTCGCATCGACCGGAGCGAGGGCTTCACGACGCAGGCGAGCATGGCCAAGCTGTTCGCGTCCGAGACCGCGATGTGGGTCACGACGCAGGCGGTGCAGCTGTTCGGCGGCTACGGTTACATGCGGGACTTCCCGGTCGAGAAGCTGTTCCGGGATGCGAAGGTCACGGAGCTCTATGAAGGCACCAGCGAAATCCAGCGGATCGTCATCGCCCGCGGTCTCTATCCTCGAGGCTGAGGTGGGGCGTCGCCCCGCCCGTAAGGTCGGGGCCTCCGGGGGCTTCCCGCTGTTCGACCGGCTCGCGGAGCACGAGCACGAGCAGGTGAGCGCGTACTACGATCCGACCGCCGGGTACCGGGGCATCATCGCGATCCACTCGACGGTGCTGGGGCCCGCACTCGGCGGCACGCGGTTCTGGAACTACGCGAGCGACGAGGAGGCGCTGGTCGATGCGCTGCGACTGGCTCGGGGCATGACGTACAAGGCCGCCGTCGCGGGGCTCAATCTGGGCGGCGGCAAGAGCGTGATCATCGGCGACAACCGCACCACGCGGCGCGAGGCGCTGTTCCGCGCGCACGGGCGGCACGTCGAATCGCTCAAGGGGCGCTACATCACCGCCGAGGACGTGGGCACCACCACCGGCGACATGGAATACATCAAGGCCGAGACGAACCACGTCACCGGCCTGATCGGGAAATCGGGGGACCCGTCGCCCGTCACGGCGTACGGGGTGTACCGCGGGATGAAGGCGTGCGCCCGGCACCGCTATGGCGCGGACAGCCTGAGCGGGAAGACCGTGGCGCTGCAGGGGTGCGGCTCGGTCGGCTACCATCTGGCGCGACTGCTCCACACCGAGGGCGCGCGCATCGTGTGCACGGACATCGACCCGCAGCGGGTAAAGCGCGTGGTCGAGGAGGTCGGCGCGCAGGCGGTGGCGACGGACGCGATCTACGACGTCCCGGCCGACATCTTCGCGCCGTGCGCGCTCGGCGCCGTGCTCAACGACGAGACCGTCCCGCGGCTCAAGGTGGAGATCGTGGCGGGTGGCGCGAACAACCAGCTGGCCGAGGACCGCCACGGCGACCTGCTCGAGCAGCGGCACATCACCTATGCCCCGGACTACGTGATCAACGGGGGCGGGCTCATCAACGTGAACGCCGAGCTCCACGGCTGGGCCCCGGAGCGAGCCCGCTCCAAGGCGGGGGAGATCTACGACACCATCCTGCGCGTCTTTGAGATCGCGCGGGAGGAGGGGATCCCCAGCTACCGGGCGGCCGATCGGCTCGCGGAGCAGCGCATTGCGGCGATCGCCGGGGTACGGCGCAACTTTGTCTGAGCAGATCTACGTCGGCGCCGACCACGCGGGCTTCCGCCTCAAGCAGAAGCTCGTCGACGAGCTGGCGCGGCTCGGCTATGAGCCGGTGGACGTGGGCCCGAAGGCGCTCGATCCGGCGGACGACTTCCCCGACTACGGGCGACCGGTCGCCGCCGCGGTGAGCGAGGGGAAGGTGCGGCGCGGCATCCTCACCTGCGGTACGGGGCTGGGGATGGCGTTCGTGGCGAACCGCTTTCCCCACGTGCGGGCGGCCGTCGCCTGGAGTCCCGAGATCGCGGAGCTGGCGCGCCGCCACAACGACGCGAACGTGCTCGTCCTGCCGGCACGGTTCGTGAGCGAGGAGGAAGGCATGGAGATTCTCCACAAGTGGCTCGACACGACGTTCGAGGGCGGGCGCCACGAGCGGCGCGTCGCGAAGATCGACTCGTGATCGACCGTCGCGCGCCGCTCGCCAAGGCGGACCCGGCCATCTTCCAGCTGATTCGCCGCGAGGTGGAACGGCAGGAGCACGGCCTCGAGCTGATCGCGAGCGAGAACTTCGTCACGGTCGCCGTGCTCGAGGCGATGGGCTCCCCGCTCACGAACAAGTACGCCGAGGGCCTGCCGCGGAAGCGCTACTACGGCGGCTGCGAGGTCGTCGATGAGGTCGAGCAGCTCGCCATCGATCGCGCCAAGGCTTTGTTCAAGGCCGAGCACGCGAACGTCCAGCCGCACTCGGGCGCGCAGGCGAACATGGCCGCGTACCTCGCGGTCGCGAAGCCGGGCGACACGCTGCTCGGGCTCGCGCTGTCGCACGGCGGGCACCTCACGCACGGCGCCCCCGTGAACTTCTCGGGCACGCTGTTCCGCGCCGTGCATTACGGCGTCCGCGAGGACACCGGCCGCATCGATTACGACCAGGTGCGCGAGGTCGCACGCCGCGAGCGGCCGCGCATCCTCATCGGCGGCGGCTCCGCCTACGCCCGCATCATCGACTTCGCGGCGCTCCGGAGCGTCGCCGACGAAGTGGGCGCCATCTTCGTCGTGGACATGGCGCACTTCGCCGGGCTCGTGGCCGCGGGGCTGCATCCTTCGCCGGTCCCGCACGCGCAGATCGTCACGACCACGACGCACAAGACGCTGCGCGGCCCGCGCGGCGGGATCATCCTGTGCCAGGAAGCGTTCGCCAAGGAGGTCGACAAGCAGGTGTTCCCGGGGATCCAGGGCGGCCCGCTCGAGCACGTCATCGCGGCGAAGGCGGTCGCGCTGGGCGAGGCGCTCACCCCGGAGTTCAAGCGGTACGCGCAGCAGGTGGTGAAGAACGCCCAGGCCCTCGCCGCAGCGCTCGTGGACCGGGGCTACGCGATCGTCTCGGGCGGCACCGACACGCACCTGATGCTCGTGGACCTGCGCCCCAAGAACGTCACCGGGAAGGAGGCGCAGGAGTTGCTCGACCGGGCGGCGATCACCGTCAACAAGAACACCATCCCGGGCGACCCGCAAAAGGCGTTCGTGACGAGCGGCATCCGCATCGGGACGCCCGCGGTCACGACCCGCGGCTTCACCGAGTCCGAGATGGAGACGGTGGCGGGCCTGATCGACGACGTGCTCACGAAAAAGGACGACGCCACCATCGCCCGCGTCAAGGCCGAGGTGCGCGAGCTCACGGCGCAGTTCCCCCTGTACGCGCCTCCGCTCCCAGCACGGGCGACCGTCGCTTTGCGCCATGACGGATAGCAGCGCCGGCAGCGGCGGCGGGTCGTCGGGCCGGCCCTCCCGGGGCTCGGGCTCGTTCACCGTGCACCTCGCCGAGGAGCTCGAGGTCTACTTCAACGAGGTGGCCCACGGCCGCCCCGTGGGCTTCGTCGCGTCGGCCAAGTGGAAGCCGCCCACCGACATCTTCGAAACGGACGACGCGCTGGTCGTCTGCATGGACATCGCCGGCATGCGCTCCGAGGATTTCAGCGTCCAACTGGCGGACGGGATCCTCACGATCGGGGGCGAGCGCAAGGTGCGGCGCGACGGCAAGCCGCACTACCACGCGATGGAAGTCCAGGTGGGCCCGTTCGAGCGCCGCTTCCGCCTGCCCGTGCGCGTCGATCCCGAGAGCATCCGCGCCAACTACGAGCACGGCTTCCTCGAGGTCCGGCTCACCAAGGTGCCGGTGCGCTCGTCCGGGACGCAGTCGGTGAAAGTGGAGTAGATGGACCGGCTCCCGGTATTGCCGCTCGGGCAACTGGTCGTCTACCCGCACGTCGTGCTGCCGCTCGCGCTCACGGACCCGTACGCCGCGCAGCTCATCGACGAGGTGGTGCAGGGCAACAAGCGGGTGCTGCTGGGCGTGGTGCGGCCGGTGGGCGGTACGGAGCCTCCCGAGGGCGCGGTAATGCAGGCGCGCGCCGACGAGCTGTACGAGGTCGGCACGCTGAGCACCGTCGTCCGCATGCTCAAGCTCGGAGACGGCTCGGTGCGCGTGATGGTGCAGGGGCTCGACCGGGCGCGGCTCGTCGAGATCACGCCCGCCGAGCACTGGCTCGTGGCGGGCTACGAGACCCTGCCGTCCACTGGGGTCGAGGACGCCCGCACCGAAGCGTTGAAGCGCACCGTCCACGCGCAATTCTCCCGCGTCATCGACATCGCTCCGTACCTGGGTGAGGAGCTGCACGAAGTCCTCGCCGGCATCACCGACGCCGCCAAGCTCGCCGACTTCGTCGCCGCCAACCTGGATCTGGCACTCCCCGCCAAGGCCGAGCTGCTCGCCATCGACGAGGTAAACCGCCGGCTCGAGCGGCTGGCCGAGTTGATGGGCCAGGAGCTGCAGGTGCTCGAGGTCGGGAGCCAGATCCAAGAGAAAGTGCGGACGCGGCTCGACCAGAACCAGCGCGAGTACGTGCTGCGCGAACAGCTGCGCGTGATCCGCCAGGAGCTGGGCGAAGAGGAAGGCGAGGACGAGCTCGCCGAGCTGGCGCGCCGGCTCGAGGAGGGGGGGCTGTCGCCCGAAGGGAAGAAGGTCGCCGATCGCGAGCTCAAGCGGCTGCGCCAGATGTCGCCGCAGTCGGCCGAGTACCACGTGGCGCGCACCTACCTCGAGGTGCTCGCCTCGCTGCCGTGGAGCCGCACATCCACCGACCGGCTCGACCTGAAGGCGGCGCGGGAGATTCTCGACCGCGACCACTACGACCTGAAGACGGTGAAGGAGCGCATTCTCGAGTACCTCGCGGTGCGCACGCTGAACCCCGAGGCGCGGGGCAGCATCCTCTGCTTCGTGGGCCCGCCCGGGGTGGGGAAGACGTCCCTGGGGCAGAGCATCGCCGAAGCCCTGGGCCGCCGCTTCACCCGCGTGTCCCTGGGCGGGGTGCGCGACGAGGCCGAGGTGCGCGGGCATCGCCGCACCTACGTCGGCGCACTGCCGGGACGCATCATCCACGCGCTGCAGCGCTGCGAGACGCGCAACCCGGTTCTCATGCTCGACGAGGTGGACAAGATGGGGGCCGACGTGCGCGGCGATCCGACCGCGGCGCTGCTCGAGGTGCTCGATCCGGCGCAGAACGGCGCCTTCGTGGACCATTACCTCGAGGTGCCGTTCGACCTCTCCGGGGTGATGTTCATCGCCACCGGCAACAGCCTCGCGCCGATCCCCGATCCCTTGCTCGACCGGATGGAAGTTCTCACCTTACCCGGGTACACCCCCGGCGAGAAGCTCGCGATCGCCAAGCGCTACCTGCTCCCGCGCCAACTCAAGGAGACGGGCCTCCAGGCCGAGCGGGCGAGCGTCGCCGACGGGGCGCTCGAGCGACTCATCGGGGAATTCACGCGGGAAGCGGGCGTGCGCCAGCTGGAACGCGAAATCCAAGGCGTGCTCCGCAAGGCCGCGCTGGAGGTGGTGGAGGGCCGGGCTCGGTCGGTCAAGATCTCCGCCAAGAACCTCGAGAAGTACGCCGGCCAGCCCAAGGTCCAGAGCGAGGTGGCCGGGCGCAGCCCCGAAGTGGGCGTCGCGACGGGGCTCGCATGGACGCCCGTGGGCGGGGACATCATGTTCATCGAGGCGATCCAGATGCCGGGCAAGGGACAGATCACGCTCACCGGCCAGCTGGGCGACGTCATGAAGGAGTCCGCGCAGGCGGCGTGGAGCCTGCTGCGCGCCCGCGCCGGCGCGCTCGGCATCCCGCTCGAGGCGTTCACGCAGACGGACGTGCACCTGCACGTGCCGGCCGGGGCGGTCCCCAAAGACGGCCCGTCGGCCGGTATCACGATCGCGGCCGCCCTGGCGTCGCTCTTGTGCCGGCGCCCCGCGCGCCACGACGTGGCGATGACGGGCGAGCTGACGCTGCGCGGGCGGGTGCTCCCGATCGGCGGACTCAAGGAGAAGCTGACCGCGGCGGCGCGCGCGGGCGTGAAGACCGTGCTCGTGCCGGCGCGCAACCAGAGCGACATCGTCGAGGTGCCGGACGAGGTGAAACAGCTGCTCGAGATCAAGCCGGTGGAAACGATCGACGAAGTGCTCGAGCAGGCGCTGCTCGAGTCGCAGCTCCCCAAGCCCGTCGCGGCGTTGCGGGCGCGGCCGTCGGGGCCGGCGGAGGCGCGCCCGTGAGCGACTTCGCCACCCTGGAAGAGGCCTTCCAGCGCATCGGGCAGCAGGACGCCCGCTACCACGAGCGCGGCTACCTGTTCGTGCTCGCGGCGCTCGAGTACGCGCAGGGGCGGCTGCCGGCGCGCCGCCATCTCACGGGCGCGGAGCTCGCGTGGGCGTGCCGGGACTTCGCGCTCGAGCAGTTCGGGCTCCTCGCGCCGACCGTGCTCGGTCACTGGGGTATCGCGAGCACCGCGGATCTGGGACGCATGGTGTTCACGCTGATCGACGTCGGGCTGCTCGCCCGGCAACCGAGCGACAAGCCGGAAGACTTCGATCGAGTCTACGATTTCGCGGAGGTGTTCCGGGCCGGCTACCGCTGGCCCGGCGTGGAGCGCGGGTAGCAGGGGCGGATCGGGTGAAGGGGGGTGCCGCATGGACGACGTGAAGGAATGGCCCGCCTGCAAGAAGTGCCAGCAAGGTCTCCTCATCCCGTTATCGGACTACGGCCGCGACGGAGCGCCGATCACCTACAAGGCCTGGGTCTGCACCAACCCCGAATGCGGCTTCAACATCCGCATCGATAACGGGGAGATCTCGTTCGGTCGCGCGATCGGCCAGAGTTTCAAATAGGCTTGGACGCGGTGCGTGCGCCCGCCGTGAGCGGGCGCTTCTATCCGGGGACGCAGCGCGAGCTGGAGCGCGCCGTGCGGGAGCTGCTCGCCGCCGTGGCGGACGCGCGCCCCGGGCCCGCCCGCGCGGCGCTGGCGCCGCACGCCGGCTACGTCTACTCGGGGCTCACGGCGGCACATGTGTTCGCGCGCCTCGACGTCCCGCCGGTCGTCGTGATCCTCGCCCCGAACCACACGGGGGTATGCCGCGCCCGCGGCGGGGCCTCGCTGTGGGAGGCGGGCGCGTTTCGCACGCCGCTCGGCGACGTGACCGTGGACGTCGCGTTCGCACGCGCGTTGCTCGAGGCGTCGCCGCTCGTGGGCGCGGACCACGCGGCGCACGAGCAGGAGCACGCCGTCGAGGTCGAGCTGCCGTTTCTCCAGATCCGGCGCGCCGATGTGCGCATCGTGCCGCTCGTGCTCGCGTGGGACGCCTGGGAAGGGTGCGACCTGCTGGGGCGCGCGCTCGCGGCGCTCGTCCGGCGCTGGCCCGAGCGGGTGCTGCTGCTGGCGTCGAGCGATCTGAACCACTATGAGCCCGCGAGCGTCTCCGAGGGCAAGGACCGCCGCGCCCTCGAGGCGGTGGTGGCGCTGGACGGCGCCGAGCTGCTGGCGCGCTGCCGGCGCGAGCGCATCTCGATGTGCGGCCGCGCCCCCGCGGCCACCGTGCTCGCCGCGAGCGTGGCGCTGGGGGGGGGGGCCGGGGGCGACGCACGCGCCGCGGTGGTGCATTACAGTCACTCGGGGATGACGACGGGCGACGACGATGCCGTGGTGGGCTACGGAGGGGTGGTGATCACGTGAATCCCGTTCCCGTTCTCTCGGCCACCGAGGCCGCCGCCTGGGACTCGGCGGCGCGCACCCAGTACCGCATTCCGTCGCGTGTGCTGATGGAGGCGGCGGGTCGCGCGGTGGCCCAGGTGGTTCTGCGCGACTTTCCCGACGTGCTCGCCCGCGGGGTGCTGGTCGCCGCCGGAGCGGGGAACAACGGGGGCGACGGCTGGGTGGCGGCGCGGGCGCTGCATGCCGCCGCCGTTCCCGTGTGGGTGGCGGCGCTCGATCCCAAGACCGACGACGCGATCGACAACCGCGCGCTGGCGCGCGTGGACGGCGTGCGCGAGATCGGGCGGGAGGAGCCGTGGCCCGCCGCCGCCGTGGCCGTGGACGCGCTGCTCGGGACGGGCGCCGCCGGCCCGGCCCGCGGCGACGTGCTCGCGCTGGCGCAGCGGCTCGTCACGTACGGGGCGCCCATCGTCGCCATCGACGGACCCACCGGGCTCGACCTGTCGACCGGCGAGGCGCACGGCCCGCTGCGCGCCGACGTGTCGGTCACCTTCGGGGGCCCGCGCCGGGGGCACCTGCTGGCGCGTGACTGGTGCGGCAAGGTGGTCGTCGTGGACATCGGGTTCCCGCCGCCCGATCCCGGCTGGCCGGTGCTCGTCACCGACGCGTGGGCCGGCGCGCGGCTCCCGAAGCTCGCGCCCACGATGCACAAGGGCGACCGCGGCCGCGTGACCGTCGTGGGCGGCTCGAACGGAATGACGGGGGCGGCGCTGCATGCCGCGCGCGCCGCGCTGGCCGCCGGGGCGGGGCTCGTGAAGCTCGTCGCCGGGCCGGAGACCATTGCCGCCGCGCGCGCCAGCCTTCCGGACGTGCTCACGGTCGAGTCCGCGCTCGGCCCCGATGTCACGGCGCCGGCCGCCGAGGCGCTCGAGTGGGCCGACGCGCTCGTCGTCGGGCCCGGGCTGGGCCGCGAGCCGCCGCGCGCCCAGTTCCTCCAGGGCGTGCTCGCCCGGCGCGCGATCCCCACCGTGATCGATGCCGACGCGCTGACGCTGTTCCAGGGTCCCATCGAGCGCCCCGTCGTCCTCACCCCCCACCTGGGCGAGTTCCGTGCCCAATTCGGCGACCAGCTCGCCGACGAGGCGGCGAACGACCGCTGGGCGGCCGCCACGAAGGCCGCCCAGAAGGTGAAGGCGACGGTCCTGCTGAAAGGGGTGCCCACGGTGATCGCCGATCTGCGCGGCCCCATCCACGTAGTGGCGAGCGGTAATCCGGGACTCGCCACCGGTGGGAGCGGCGACCTGCTCGCCGGCTTCATCGGCGCGTTCCTCGCGCGCGGCAGCCCAGGCCCCGAGGCCGCGGCCCTGGGCGCCCACGCGCTGGGGCGCGCTGCGGAGCAGGGCGCGCGCCAGTGGACCGCGCGCAGCCTCCGACCCGCCGATGTCCTCGCCGCCCTCCCCGACACCTGGCGCGCCTGGGCGAACAGCCGGCCGGCGGGGCCGCCGGTGATCACGGTGCTTGAGCCGCCGGAAACCGAATGAAGGCGGATAGGCGGATAGCCGGTTGGGCGGTTAGAACGGCGGCACTCGGTGCGATGTCACTAACCGCCTATCCGCCTATCCGGCTATCCGCCCAGTCTCGCTTCTGGAGACCCGAAGACCGCGCCCTCATCTCCGATTTCTCATACGTCACCGCCGTCGCCGCGTCGCCGTTCACGGTGTTCGGGGCCACGACCCACGGGCTCGTCGTGTACGACCGCCAAGCGCGGACGTGGCGCCTGCCGGTGACGACGCTCGACGGGTATCCCGCTTCCCGCGTGCGCGCGGCGCTCGCCGATGCGACGGGCAACGCCGTGTGGCTCGGCACCACCAGCGGGTGGGCTCGCTACGACGCCGACGCGCAGCGCTGGGATTCGGGGTTCGTGGCCGGTGGCGTGAGTAACCTCGTACTCGACGCGCGCGACGCGGCGAGCGGCGTGTACGTGCAGGGTGCGTTCGGATGGAGCTTCCTGCCCCGGGGCGCGATCGTGCCCGTGGCGGACCGGCCGCTGCCGCCGCCGGGGCAGCGCATCCAGCCGCTCGACGCCGGGACGGCGCTGAACCTCGCCCCGGCGGCGCAGGCGCTGCGCGCGCTCATCCTCACGGACCCGCGGCTCCGCGCCCATCGCTTCCTCTCGGCCGCGCGTTCCCCGGATCGGAGCGACCTGTTCTTCGGCACCGACGGCATGGGACTCGTGCGCGTGGACGCCGCGACCGCCGAGTGGGAGAACCTCTCCTACGGCTTGCTCAGCGCGCGCGCCGGCGCCGTCGCACTCGCCCCCGGCGGCGTGTGGGTAGCTTCGGCGGGGCGCGTGGCGGAGCGCCACGGGCTCGTGTGGGTGGCGGCCGACCTCTCGGCTGACACGACGCTCGCAGGCTCCGGGGACGGCCCCCTCGGCTTCGGTTGCGTTGCGGGACGGCGGCTGGTGGCGACGGGCCGCTGGCTGTGGCTCGCCTGCGAGCGCGGAGTGGTTCGGATCGCGACCGGCAGCTACACCAGCCGCCGCTTCGACGCCGCGCAGGGGCTGCCGGCGGACGACGCGCTCAGCCTCGCCCCCGCGCCCGACGGCTGTTGGGTGGGGACGATGCGCGGGCTCGCGGTCGTCACCAACGGGGACAAGGTGATCCCCGTCGGCAACGTGAGCCAGCCGGTGCTCAGCCTCGTGACCGTGCGCGAGAGCCTGTGGGTCGGAACCGCGGGCGGGCTCCGGCTGCTTGCCCCCGGCTCGAGCGACGTCGCCGTGACTCCCGACGTGGCCGGTCAGCCCGCGCTGCGCGCGCCGATTCTCGCCCTCACCCTCACGGGGGACACCCTGGTCGCCGTCACGCCGGACCAGTTCGCGTGGCGCGATCCCGCCACGCGGGCGTGGACCCTGGTGCACGCGCGCGCCGAGCTGGGTCAGGTGACGGCGCTCGCACCGGATGAAGGAGGCGTGTGGGTGGGCGGGGCGAACGGGCTCGCATTCTGGGATCTGGCCCGCGCGAGCTTCCGGGTGCTCCACGTGCCCGATGACCTGCCCGCGGCCGTGCGCGACGTCGCGGTGGAGCGACGCTGGCTGTGGGTCGCGACCGACAGCGGGCTGGTGCGCTTCGCGCGTGCGGAGGCGCGGGGACAATGAGGAGGGGGCCGCTGGCCCTCGGCCCGGGCGGGGAATTCGACCGACTGCGGGCCATCTTCGCGCGACTCGGCGCCGCGGCGCGCGACCTGGGCGACGACGCGGCGCTCGTCCGGCTGGGCGGAACGACCCTCGCCGTCTCGATCGACCTCTCCCTCGAGGGCGTGCACTTCCGGACCGACTGGCTCTCCTTCAAGGACATCGGGTGGCGCGCGACGGCCGCGGCGCTGTCGGACCTCGCCGCGGAGGGTGCCCGGCCCATCGGTGTGCTCGTCGCTCTCGGAATTCCGTCGGATGACGGAAGACGGACGACGGATGACGCCGTCGACATCATGGCCGGTGTCGGCGCGGCGGCGCGGAGCGTTGGTGCGCGGGTGCTGGGCGGCGATCTGGCGCGCTCGCCCCGCTATCTGGTGGACGTATGCGTGCTCGGGATCGCCGAGCGGCCGGTGCGGCGCAGCGGAGCCCGGCCGGGCGACGGGCTGTGGGTCACGGGCCGGCTGGGAGGCGCGGGTCTCGCGCTGGCCACGTTGCGCGGCGGCCGGCGGCTGCCGCGCGCACTGGTCCGGCGCTTCGCGCGCCCCGCGCCCCGGATCGCCGCCGGGCGCTGGTTGGCGCGCCGCGGGGCGCGCGCCCTGATTGACATCTCGGACGGGCTCGCGGGCGAGGCAGGACAACTCGCCGCAGCGTCGGCGGTGCGCGCGGAGATCGCGCTCGAGCGCGTCCCCTGCTGGCCCGGCGTCACGCCGCGGGCCGCCGCGCGGAGTGGGGAGGAGTACGAGCTGCTCGCCGCTTTGCCGCGGCGTTTCGGGGAGCGTGACGCGCGCGCGTTCCGCCGGGCGACCGGCCTCGCGCTCACGCGCATCGGCGCCTGCACGGTGGGCCACGGACTGCGGATGACGGACCACGGACGACGGATCACGCCTCCCCCAGGCTTCGATCACTTTCCCGCGCGATGATCCGCACCGTCTGGTTCTATCTGATGCTGGTCGTGTCGAGCTTCGTCCACGCCGCGACGGTCATCGTGGCGGCGCTGGTCGGCGTGAAGCGCCGTCCGGGAGGGCGCGGCATTTACGACTGGGGCACGACCGACTGGGCGCGCGACCTGCTCGATGCGGCGGGCACGCCGGTGCGGGTGGAGGGACTCGAGCGCATCCCCCGGGACGGGCCGGTCGTCTACGCCTCGAATCATTCCTCGATGTTCGACATCTGGGCGCTCGCCGCGACGCTCCCCGGCTCGGTGCGGTTCGTGGGGAAGCAGGAGCTCGTGAAGATCCCGCTCGTCGGGCGCGCGATGGTGATTGCGGGCCACGTCGTGATCGACCGGCCGCACCCGCGGCGCGCCGTCGAGGCGTACGCGCGCGCGGGAGCGGTCATCAAGGGCGGCGTGTCGGCCGTGGTGTTCCCAGAGGGGACGCGCAGCCGCACGGGGGAGCTCCTCCCGTTCAAGAACGCGCCGTTCGGGCTGGCGATCGCCGCCCAGGTGCCGGTCGTCCCCGTGTACGTGCACCATACCTTTGAGATCCTGCCGAAGGGCGGGATCCGGCTGCGCCCACGACCCATCCGGATCCTGGTGGGCGATCCGATCGCGACCGAGGGCATGGGCGTCGACCAGCGGCAGGAGCTACGCGACCGGGTGCGCCCGGCGATCCTCGCGCTCAAGGCGCGCGTTGACTCGGGGCCCGGGCGCCGCTAGGGTAGGGGCCCATGAGCACGATCATTTCGGTGCACGCGCGCGAGATACTCGACTCCCGGGGCAATCCCACGATCGAAGCCGACGTCACCCTGGCGAGCGGCGCGGCAGGCCGGGCGGCGGTGCCGAGCGGCGCGTCCACGGGCGAGCACGAGGCCGTCGAGCTGCGCGACGGCGACCACAAGCGCTTTCTCGGCAAGGGTGTGCTCGAGGCCGTGAAGAACGTGAACGAGGTGATCGGGCCGCGGCTCGAGGGGATGTCGGCCGAGGAGCAGATCGCCGTCGACTACGCGATGCTCGACCTCGACGGGACGCCCAACAAGAGCCACCTCGGCGCCAATGCGATCCTGTCGGTGTCGATGGCCGCGGCTCGGGCTGCGGCGCAGGACGCGGGGCTCCCGCTGTACCGCTACCTCGGCGGCCCCGTCGCGAACGTGCTCCCCGTGCCGATGATGAACATCCTGAACGGCGGCGTCCACGCCGCCAACAACGTGGACTTCCAGGAGTTCATGGTCGTGCCGATCGGCGCGGAGAGCTTCCCTGAGGGCCTGCGCGTCGGGGTCGAGGTGTTCCACGCCTTGAAGAAGGTGCTCGCCAAGCGCAACCTCTCGACCGCCGTGGGCGACGAGGGCGGGTTCGCGCCGAACCTGCCGAGCGACGAGGCGGCGCTCGAGGCCGTGATGGCGGCCATCGAAGCCGCGGGCCTGGAGCCCGGAAAGGACGTGGCCATCGCGCTCGACCCGGCGGCCTCCGAGTTCTACCAGGACGGCAAGTACGTCTTCAAGAAGAGCGGGGCGGGGACGAAGACGCCCGAGGAAATGGTGGCCCTCTACAAGAGCTGGATCGACCGCTACCCCATCGTGTCGATCGAGGACGGGCTCGCGGAAGATGACTGGTCCGGGTGGGCGAAGCTCACCGAAGCGCTCTCCACGCGGGTGCAGCTCGTGGGGGACGACCTCTTCTGCACCAACATCGAGCGCCTGGAGCGCGGCATCGAGGAAGGCGTGGCCAACGCGATCCTGATCAAGCTGAACCAGATCGGCACCCTCACCGAGACGCTGCAATGCATCGAGCAGGCGCGCTCCAACGGCTACGGCGCGGTCATCTCGCACCGCTCGGGGGAGACCGAAGACACCTTCATCGCCGACCTCGCCGTCGGGACGGGCGTGGGGCAGATCAAGACCGGCAGCGCGTCCCGCACGGACCGGGTCGCCAAGTACAACCAGTTGCTGCGCATCGCCGAGGAGCTGGGCGACGTGGCCGCCTACCCGGGCCGGCACTTGTACGGGCTGTGACGCGCGCGCAGCTCGCCGGCCTCGCTGCCGCCCTGGTACTCGCGGCGCTCGTCTTCCAGGCGGGGGAGTACAGCACGGTGGACTGGCTCAAGCTGCGGCGCCAGCTCGCCGAGGAGCGCCGCACCGTGCGCGATCTCGAGGTGGAGCTCGACTCGCTCGAGAGGCTGGCGCACGCGCTCGAGACCGATCCCGCCGCGCAGGAGCGTGCGGCGCGAGAGCAGTTCGGGATGATCCGGAAGGGGGAGATCCTCTACCGCGTGGTACCGCAGCTCGACAGCGGCGGCTCGGGGCCGAAGTAATGGCAGCGGGCGCCTCTCAGGACACGACTTGACCGTGCCGCTGCTCTCGCGCTAGCATTTGCCGCGTCGGGCAGGGTAGCTCAGGTGGTCAGAGCACGGCACTCATAATGCCGGGGTCGCGGGTTCGAGTCCCGCCCCTGCTATTTGATGTCAGCCTCCGCGGGGGACGGCGTCTCAGGGCGACGCGGCCGGAAGCGGCTGGACCGACAGCACGACCGCGCGCGTCGCATGGTTGCGGTGAGGGTTGATGAAGTGCGCGAGGTCATCGCCGAGGCTCGGTGAGATCGTGGTTCGGACCACGAGCGTGCGACCGAGCGTACGCTCGAGCAGGGCGGTGTCCGCCTCGAGCGAGTCGCTGTACAGCACCACGTAATTCACGGGCTGTCCAGCCAGGTGGGCAGTGGCGATGTCGGCGGCGAGCCGCCCCCGATCCTCGAAGACGAAGACGGCAGGTCTCGATCTGCCGAGATAATACCCGGGCACCGGGAACCCGTAAGTGAACTGGGCCTCGACGATCCCGGTCGCGTCGTGCCGATGCTCCAGGTACACGAGCGGCGCGACCCGATCCTTCTTTCCGTAAGAGAACACGCCGACGCCGAGTAGCGCCGCGTTGACGACGGCGAAGTAGCCCCACGACCAGTTGGACGCGGGCGTACAACTGGTCGTGGGGCTACTTCGCCGTCGTCAACGCGGCGCTACTCGGCGTCGGCGTGTTCTCTTACGGAAAGAAGGCTCGGGGCCGAAGTAATGGCAGCGGGCGCCTCTCAGGACACGACTTGACCGTCCCGCTGCTCTCTCGCTAGCATTTGCCGCGTC
>Ga0209237_1000810_pt1 | contig 17985 bp, 15 predicted proteins | sample GraSoi013_1_40cm_2_FD_185820 | JGI IMG/M metagenome (GOLD analysis project Ga0209237, IMG submission 185820) | Grasslands soil microbial communities from the Angelo Coastal Reserve, California, USA - Sample 10_02_2013_1_40cm (SPAdes) (version 2) | ecosystem: Environmental > Terrestrial > Soil >... | reverse complement strand
GGGGGGGGGGGGGAGCGTGCAGCGGTTCGACCATGGCTCGAGTCACCGGCGACCGAGGTATCGCGCCGCGAGCACCAGGGCGTCGTCCGTCCCTTTGCCGTAGCGCGCGAGCAGTAGGTCAGCGACCTGTTGGGGCGAATCGCGCCTGGAGATGTCGTCCGCGAACCCACTGCGGATCCCGTCGGTGGCGAAGACGAGCAGGTCGCCCGGCTGCACCGGGATCACCCACGGTCGCACGGGCAGGAGGTCGGGCTGGGCCCCGACAATGCCACCCCGGGTGACGAGGCTGGTGCGCGAGGAGCGCTCGGCCCAGTTCTGGTGGACCACCACGCCTTCGACGTTCCCCAGACCCACCCAGGTCATCGTGTCACGGCCGGGGTCGAAATACGCGACACTCATCACCGCGCCGCGCGTGCCGCGCAGGGCCTCATGACACCGCTGCACCAGGGAGGCGATCGGCTCGGGGGCAAACTGATCGAGCGTAGTGACGGCCAGCCTTGCCGCGGCCGCCGCCTCCTCGCCGTGTCCCAGCCCATCCACCACGGCGACCAGGACACCCCCGCCCACCTCGCGCACGAGGTGTAGATCGCCGGATTCCAGCTGGCCGGCGAGCGTCAACGTGGCGACACCCCACTCCAGCAGCGACGACGTGTCCGTCACCGGCCTATCCATGCGAGCGCTTCCACTTGGCCATCGTGACCGTCGTGCCCTGCCCCGGCGCCGACTTAAGGTCGAAGTCGTCCATCAGGCGTCTGGCGCCGGGAAGGCCAAGGCCCAGCCCGCCGGAGGTGGAGAAGCCGTCTTGGAGCGCCTGGGCGATGTCGCGAATACCCGGCCCGTGATCTTCGGCGATGACGACGAGCCCGTCGCGGCCGGTGTCGGTGGCCGGGCGGATGCGGACCTCACCGCGCCGGGCGTACAACAGGATATTCCGGGCGACCTCCGAGATGGCGGTGGCGATGACCGTCTGATCGCCCAGAGTGAAGCCGTGGGCCGCGGCTAGCTCCCGGCCCTTCTCGCGAGCATGGACAATGTCCACATCCGAGGCGATCGCGAGCCGCAGCTCCTCGGCCACGTCAGGCGCGCTCCCGCGCCTTCGCGTCCAGAAACGCCAGGCCCTCCTCGAGGTCGAGGGCCGTCGCGATCCCCTTGAGCGATAGGCCCAGCTGTACCATCGCGAACGCCACTTCGGGCTGGATCCCGACGATCACGGTTTCCGATCCGCGCAGCCGGGCCATGTGGGCGATGTCCCGGAGCGTACGCACCGCGAAGGAGTCCATCACGTCGAGCGCCGTGACGTCCACGATGACGCCGCGCGCGCGGTACTTGCCCACGCGCGCGATGAGAGCCTCCCGCAGCTGCGAGAGGTCCGCATCGGTGAGCGCCGACTGGATCGACGCGATGAGATAGTGTCCCTGCTTCAGGATCGGGACTTCCATCAGGCCTCCCGGACCACCGCCTCAGGCCGGCTGCGACGGCGCCGCCGGCTCGGCCAGCGCCAGGACCTTGTAGCCGAGCAGCCGCTCCGCTTCCTCGATGCCCCCCTGCAGATCGCCCACGGTCGCCATTTCGCTCAAGTCCACGCCGATCGTGACCAGCGTCTGGGCGATCTCGGGCGACAGACCGGTCACGATTACCGTCGCGCCGAGGAGCCGCGATGCCTCGACCGTCTGCACCAGGTGGTTCGCGACGTTCGAGTCCATGGCGGCAACGCCCGTGATGTCGATCACCACGACCTTGGCGCGGTTGGTCCTGATCGCGCGCAGCAGCTGCTCGGTGAGCTGGCGCGCGCGCTGCGGGTCGATCACGCCGATGATGGGAAGAATGAGGAGGCGCTCGCGTACCTGGAGCACCGGCGTCGAAAGCTCCCGGATCGCCTCCTGTTGCTGCCGGATGATGCGCTCGCGCTCTTGCACGAAGCCCACCGCCACCGTGTTCGCGATCCGGTTCGCGGCGGGCTCGTAGGAGTCGAGAATGCGGTTCAGCTTGGTGAAGTCTTCGTGGTACTTCGCGAACAGCGACCGCGCCAGCACGTCGCGGAGCAGGAGCACGATCCCGATCACTTCGTGCGTCTCGACGCCACGCGGGATGATGCGCTCCGACAGGTTGCGCGCGTACGCCTGGAGGGCCTCGAACGTCCCGGTCTCGAGCGCCTCGACGTAGTTGTCGTACACCGACGTCGCTTCCGCGAAGATCTCTTCTTCGGTCATCGCGGTGAGCAGTTGGGCCTGGGTGATACGACGGGCCCACTCCTCGCGCAACTGCGTACGGTTCTGCCGCAGGTGGGCCACGAGCTCGCGCAGCAGCCCCTTGGTGTCCTCCCCCGACGGCTGCTGGGTTTGCAGCGGGACGGCGGTCTGGGTGTCCTTGACTTTCATCGTGGGATCCTCGACGCGGCTCCGGTGTTGGGGGTCAAATGTTGCTGTAGCGCAACAGCAAGGCTAGTGCCACATGCCCTGCCCGGGCCGCAGCGGTGATCTCTATGTAGCACAATGGATTAGATGACCAGCATCGATACCGCTGTTGCCCCGACGCAACATATCAGGGCGGCGATCGTTTCGCGAACGCACCAGAATCGTGCAGCCACCGGCGGAGCGCCCGTCCCAACATGACGCCAGCCCGCACTGCCGGCCGATGCCGGCGGCGGGCTGGCGTCACTGCAGACCCAGTCTGCCGGGTCAGTTCACGCTGCTGCTGGCCGAGCCGACGATGATCTCGCCGGTCTGCGCGCCCGTGAGGGCGTTCAGCAGCACCACGTGGATCATGTTCACCGTGAGACCACTCGACGTCACGCCGTCACCCGAGGGGATCTGCTCGTTCAGCACTACGTAGCCCACGCCCGGTAGATCAATTTGGGTGTTAGGTGCCACATCGCTCGAGATCGAAGCCCCGTTCACTACGAGGTTGTCCAACAGCGACCCTTCGGCGTTGCTGCTTGCGGCTCCATTCGAGAGCGCGCTGCTGGCGAGGGCCGTCACGCCGTCCGCCGTAATGAGACCGCTGAGCAGGCTGACGTTCTCGAGCGTGGAGTTACTCTCCGCGCTGCCTTCGGAACCTGTCGCGATCGCGAACAGGTTGTCCGCGCCGGCCAGGCCGGCGACGCTCACGCTGGGGGCACTGTTACTCCCCAGGCTTCCATCCGTCGGCAGCACGGCGAGGGGCGACGTGCTGCTCGCGGTGGGCGTGGAGACAGCGATGCCGAACGCGCTCGCTGTCGGCGTCTGCGCCCACGCTTCGGCCGTCGGAATCACTGCGCTGTACAGGAGACCCAGGACGAGGAACCCCCAGGCGCCTCCCGTCGTTGTTGCGAGCCTCTTCATAGTCCAATCCTCCCTTTTTCTGCCCGGCTCCATCGGGGCTAATGGCTCCCGAAGGGGCGTAGTTGGTCACGATCCGGTCTCGCGAATCACAGGTGGGTTGGATGGAACTGCCGGTTGCCGCCCGTCAGGGTGCAGATGTTGTCCGGGTGTAGCGAGGGCGGACTCGGACAGTCCAACGTGTACCCGTCCTGCGACTCCCCGGGACCTGACAGGGCGATGTTGAAGCCGTCGTTCCTCGCGCCTGGCTCGCCGTTGTCGCAATCGAACACCTCGAAGTCGTACTCCTCGCCCGTGTTCTTCTCCACCAGCCGCCCACCCCAGTGCAGGGCTCCATCCTTGCAGCTGTCCTCGATGAGCACTTCCACGAACGTGATCTGCTCACTGTGCAGGTTGAGCGGACTGCCGTTGACCCGCAGGCTGTGATCGACCCACTCGAGCGAGCCCTTCACGGCGCAGCTGCCGTCCGAAGCGAAGCCATCAGAAATCACGTGGGCGCCGAACGTCTGGTACTGATGACTCGCGGGCGGATTCTTGTCAGGACCGCCAAATGGGGCGTCGATCCGGCCACCGCCGGTCATCTTCGCCGCCGGGCACTGCTCCCCGAACCAGAAGAGGGGTTTGTTGGCTTGGGAGACTGGGCTTTCCGGACGGTCGCAAGCCCACGCGAGCATGGTGGCCGCCACCGCTCCGCAAAGCAGCTCCAAGTTTCTCAGTTTGAACATGACGTCGCCTCCGAGTTGTGGTTTGGCGAATGCCACACTCCTCGAATGCAATCAGAGTGCCAACTGGGGGAGGCGTAGATCTCGTTGCGCGATAGGGAGTTAGGAGCTTCGTCGCAGCGGTGCAGCGGGCCGGTCGCAACATTTTCCTGCCGCACCTTTGGCGCGGGTGCAATGTGGAGCGGGCGCGGCGGGGAGCGGCAGGGGCGCTGCGATCAGAGGCTGGCGGCGCTCTTCGCCATGCCCACCACGATATCGCCGGTCGGAGCGCCCGTGGCGGGATCGGTCAGGTAAACGTGGATCATGTTCACGGTGAGGCCCGTGTTGTGGGCGCCGTCGCCCACCAGGATCTGCTCGTTCAGCACCACGTACCCCACACCGGGAAGGCTGACCTGCGTGTTCGGGGCGGGCGGAGCGTCAGCGTAGTTCACACCGTTGATGACGAGCCCCACCAACGCCGAGCCGTTGGATTCGCTGGTAGCCGTGACCCCGTTCGCGTAGCTGGTCGCCACGGCCAACACCGCTTCAGCGGTGATCAGCCCGCTCAGGACGCTCACGTTCGCTGCTTGGGCTGTCGTCGTCGTGGACACCAGCGTCTGATCGAGCTGCCCCGTGGTTATAGAGACAAGCCCGTCGGCGGAGAGCGTACTCGGCACCGCGACGCTCGCCAGCTCAGAATCCGCCATGCCGCCGGCACTCGGCAACCCCACGCTCGCGAACTGCTGGGCCCCCGTCGTCGTGGTCACGAGCGCGGCGGCCCCGCTGCCCATCACACTGCCGGCCTGCGCCTCGGCCCGCGCGGACGCCAGTGTGAAACCGCACATGACCGCGAGCGGGAGCAGGCCCGAGAGCCACCGCGCAATCCAGAGTGGGATCCTCGTTCCGGTCATAGGTCGATCGCCTCCTGAAAAGTCCCGCCTAGCCGCCTCATGATCGTTCAGTCTTTCTTGTGCAGCTGAATGTTACCCCCGGTCAGGTACCCGGAGTCCTGGTAGTCGCCGATGGCGATGTCGATAAAATCGGTGCCGCGGCCAGGCTGCCCGTTGTCGCACGCCGCGTTCACCGTGAAAGTGTAGGTGCCATTCCTCGACGGAACATCCTTGAACTTGGCAGTGCCCGTTCCGGACCAGGCGCGGCAATTGGGCTGATCGGGGACGGCGCTGTAGCTGCCAGCGGCGATCGCGCCATGGAAAGTGAAGTTCCCCAGCGCGCACGTCGGCGACCCGGAGTTCACCCCCTTGCCGCAGTGCTGCACCCATTCGAGCTGGCCCCCCGTCGATCTTGCCTCGAACCCGAAGGTCGCGAAATCCCGCCCGTCCCCGAGCTTCCCACCACCGGTCATCTTGTCGTTCGCCGCCAAACAGTTCACCGTGAAGGAGACCGTCGCTGTTCCGCCCGAGGGTACCGTAACGTCCTGGGGGTTCCCGTCGCTCACGCGGCAATTGGCCGGCACTCCCGAGAGCTCGACACTGTGGCCGCCGGCCGCGAGGCCGGCAAACGTGACGCTGCCGTTGGGCGGGATCGGTTGGCTACTCGTCCCATCAACCGTGACCGTGTATCCCTGGCTCGGTGTCGGGCCGTTGGTAGTCGTCGTTACCGTCAGATCCCCGGTAGGAGGAGGCGGAGGCGGCGCCGCGTTGAGGGCGAGCACACTGGCCAGCCACGTGGCGGGCACCAAGCCGAAGTTCCACGTCCATCGTGGATCGACCGTGCCGGCATCGCCTTGCACGGCGAAATCCGCATCGTACTCGGCGTCGGTTTGCATAAACAGGTCAGACATCGTCGTGAGGTTGGTAAAGCCCTCCGGTCTCGCCGCGAAGCTCACCACGTCGTTCGACATTGTTACGGCATAGGCGAGCGCACCAGCGTTGATCGGGATCGCCCCGGGATCGGCGACCGTGGCCCCCACGCCCACGCCCGAGGCCGAGCTCTGCGCGCCCAACGCCTGCGATAGAGTCGGAGCAACGCCAGTCCACGCCGAGATCACCAGCCCGCCATCGGGAACCGGCGCCGAGAGAGTCGCTTTCACCGCCAGGATCATGTTGCCGGAGGGATCGTTGAGGCCGTCCGGGAAGCCCTGCACGTTGGTGGCGACGTAGGTGGCCATCGAGATGCCGTTGGCGCTGGCGGCCGCGACCTGCGTGTACGTGTTGCCGACCGGCGTATTGGGGACGGTGGTCAGGTAATCGGTCACCCCCGTGATGATCCCGGGCGGGCCGACCCAGAAGAACGTGGCAATGATCGCGTCCCCGGTGTGCGGGTTCGTGGGGTTGAACCCTTTGACCAGCACCATCCCGTGGTTCGGGTCGCCGAGGTTGAGGGAGCCCTCGTTGAGGGTGCCGTTGAACTGGTCGAGCGCGATGCCGCTCGCCGCCGCCGTGGCCAGCTCAGGGGGTCTGACGCGGCCACGGTCGGGACCGGCGGGCTCAGTACAGGCCACGGCGAGCAACGCCACCGCCAGCAGGCCGCGAAGACCAGCGAACGTTGAGTGTTTGCCCACGATGCCGCCTCCTGATGGAATGCGCGCCACTCGCAGGGTCGCGCTGCTGCGAGCCCGGGCGCTAAAGGAGGCAAGTCCGGTGCCAGGCGGCGCCGCGACGATCAGCTTGTCGGACCGAGAGTTACGTCCCAGCGCTGCGGTGATGCTGCGGTCCACGCGCTCCACTGCGTGGCGTTACACTAGGCGCGGCATGACTACCACGGAGGGAAATTCAGAACGCGGCGTACTCCAATAATACGGGATCCGCCATGGGGATCGCGAAGTCCTTCACCCGGCCGGGGTCCTCGGCATCGAACCGCTCGTCGTCGCACACCACGCGGACGATGCGCTCGGCGGCCCGCCCGTCCCACCGCTCGATCACCGGCCGAGCCAGCGAACGCCGCGCCAACGCGTGCCGCGCGGCGGCGAGGATGACGTCGCGGCGCGGCGGGACGAGTCGGTTGGTCCCGTGCACGCACGTCACCGGCCGCTCGGTGTTGGGGCGAACGGTCAGGCAGGGGACGCCCAGGTAGGTCGTCTCCTCCTGGAGACCGCCGGAATCGGTGATGACGAGCGCCGCGCCGGCCACCAGTCCGAGCATGTCCAGGTAACCAAGCGGCTCGACGAGACGGAGGTTGGGGTGGACCCCGGCCCCCCGCCCCCCCCCCAACCTCAGGGCGTGGAGGTTCTTCCGCGTCCGGGGATGCACCGGAAAGAGCACCGGGCCGGCGTCGCTCAGGCAGCTCAGGGAATCCACGAGCTCCCGCAGCGTGCAGGGGTCGTCCACGTTGGCGGGACGATGGAGCGTCACGACGACATACGGCGTCCCGCTGAGGCCGTGGCGCGCCGCGGGATCGCGCTCGCGCGCGCGCTCGAGCGCCCAGCACAACGAGTCGATCATCACGTTGCCCACGAAGTGAATGCGGTCGTCGGGCACTCCCTCGGCCCGCAGGTTGTCGATCGCGTCCCGGGAGGGCACGAAGAGCAGCCCGGAAAGCCGGTCGGCGAGCACGCGGTTGATCTCCTCGGGCATAGTCCAGTCCCGGCTGCGGAGGCCCGCCTCTACGTGCCCCACCCGGATGCCGAGCTTCGCCGCCACCAGGGCGGCGGCGAAGGTGGAGTTCACATCGCCGTACACCAGGACGACGTCCGGCCGATTCGCCTCCAGCACCGGCTCGAGGCGCTCCAGCACCGCGGCCGTCTGGACCGCGTGCGAGCCCGAACCCACGCCCAGATGATGGTCCGGCGCCGGTAGCCACAGCTCCTCGAAGAAGGTGGCCGACATCTGCGGATCGTAGTGCTGGCCCGTGTGGACGATCTCGTGTTCGACGTCAGCGCGCTGGGCGAGCGCCCGGTCCACGGGCGCGAGCTTCATAAAGTTGGGGCGGGCGCCGACGACGGAGAGGATCCTCACTTCGACAGCCGGATGATGCCGTAGACCGACAACAGGCCGCCCACGGCGATGCCCATGATCCGCCAGGTCGCTTCGGGATCCCGCTGTCGCGGCACCTCGATCCGGTCGCCGGCTCGGAGGTTCAGGTCGTCGATGGTCATGCCCCGGGTGAGGGCTGCTTGCAGGCGCTCGCCCTGCAGCAGGCGCCGGTCGCCGCGTTCGATCCGCATGGCGGTGACCTTCGCCCCCGTGGTCGGTCCCCCGGCCAACGTCAGCGCGTCCGCCAGCACCAGGTCCGTCGGCACCGCATAGACGCCGGGCTTGGCGACCTCGCCCACGATCAAGAGGCGGATCAGCGCCTTCGCGTGGACGACGGGGTTCTTGAGGAAGCGGCCGAGGTGCTCCCGGAGGTGGGACTCCAGGTCGGCCCGGCGCACGCCCGCGAGCGAGATCTCCCCGATGACCGGGAGGGTCAAGGCGGGCCCGGCCCCCACCGTGAAGGTGCCGCTGAGGGTCGAATCCCCTTCCACAGCAAGGCTGATCACATCGCCGGGGATGAATAGCTCGCTGGGCTGCTGGGCGCGCAGCGCGGTGGCGCCGGCGACGACACTGAGCAGCAAGCACATGGCGCGTCGCAGCATCGTCATTCCACTGTCACGCTCTTCGCCAGATTGCGGGGCCGGTCGACGTCGCACCCGCGCAGCACGGCGATGTGGTAGGCGAGGAGCTGGAGCGGGATCACCGTCAGGACCGGCGAGACGAGGGGCGCGCTCGCGGGCACGCGCAGCACGTGGTCGGCGAGCCCGGCCAATTCCCCGTTCCCCTCGCTGGTGACTGCGATGATGCGCCCCCCCCGCGCCTTCACTTCCTGCATGTTGGACAGGATCTTCGTATAGACGTGGTCCTTCGGCGCGAGGAACACCACGGGCATGTCCTCGTCGATCAGGGCGATGGGCCCGTGTTTCATCTCCGCCGCCGGGTATCCCTCCGCGTGGATGTAGGAAATCTCCTTCAGCTTGAGCGCGCCCTCGAGCGCTACGGGGAAGTTCACTCCGCGCCCCAGATACAGCGCGTTGCGCGCGCCGGCGAGGTCGCGCGCCAGCTCGCGCAAGGAGGGATTGAACTCGAGGGTCCGCGCCAGGAGCTCGGGGAGCCGCGCGAGCTCGGTGACCAGACACCGCCCCGCGTCGAGCGACAGCCGGTTGCGGCGGCGGCCGAGATGAAGTCCGAGGAGCAGGAGGGCCACGATCTGCGAGGTGAACGTCTTTGTGGACGCGACGCCGATCTCCGGGCCCGCGTGGAGGTAGATCCCGCCGTCGGCTTCCCGGGCGATCGTGCTGCCCACCACGTTCACGAGACCGACTGCGAACGAGCCCGCGGCCCGCGCCGCGCGGAGCGCCTCGAGCGTGTCCGCAGTCTCCCCCGACTGGGAGATCGCGACGGTAAGCGTGCCCGGCACGCACAGCTGGCGCCGGTACCGGTACTCCGAGGCGTATTCGACGTCGACCGGCATCCCGACGAGCTCTTCGAGCACATACCGGCCCACGAGGCCGGCGTGCCACGACGTGCCGCAGCCCACGATCACGATGCGGCGGAGGCGCGCGCACTGCCCGGCCGACAAGTTGAGCCCGTTGAGCCGCGCCGTCCCGTCCGCCGGCACCAGCCGTCCACGCAGCGTGTTGCGCACCGTCTCGGGCTGCTCACAGATCTCCTTGAGCATGAAGTGCGCGTACGAGCCCAGGGCCAGCGTCTCCTGGTGCCAGGCGAGATCGTCCACCGCGCGGTCCTGGAGTCGCGCGTCGTGGTCCAGCACCCGGTAACCGTCCGGCGTGAGCACGGCCACGTCTCCCTCGGCGAGGTAGACGACCGACTGGGCGTAGCCGAGCAGGGCATTGGCGTCGGAGGCGACGAAGTGCTCCCCGTCCCCTATCCCGAGCAGAACGGGGGAGCCCCGGCGCGCCACGACGATCTTCTGGGGCTCGGCGGCGGCGATCACGGCGACGCCGTACGTCCCCTCGACGTGGGACAGCACCGCGATCACGCGTTCTTCCAGAGAGGCTCCGGCCGCGTCTTCAATCAGGTGGACGAGGGTTTCCGTGTCCGTCTCGGTCGCGAACTCATGGCCGGCGCGCGCGAGGCGCGTCCGCAACGCATCGGCGTTCTCGATGATGCCATTGTGCACAAGGGCGAGCGTGCCGCGGCAGTCGGCGTGCGGGTGGGCGTTGCGCTCCGTCGCGGCACCGTGCGTCGCCCAACGCGTGTGGGCGACGCCACACGTCCCATGCGCCGGGTCGCGTGCCACGAGTCCGGCGAGCGCGGGAATCCGGCCCGCGAGCTTCCGGGTCACGATGCCGCGCCCGTTCTGCACCGCCACGCCCGCCGAGTCGTACCCGCGGTATTCGAGCCGCGCGAGCCCTTCGAGCAGGATGGGCGTGGCCTCCCGCCGTCCCACGTAGCCGACGATGCCGCACATCGTCAGCGGTCCTCGGCCCTGCGGTCGAGCAGCGGACGCCCCTCGGCGTCGAGACCGAACTGGGCGAGCTGAGCCAGTGTCTCCAGCATGATCTCCGCGAAGTCGTTGGCCGGAATACGCGCGCCGCAGCGGGGGCAGATCGCTGCGCCCTTGCGGTCCGTCGTGGCATGTTCACAGGGCGTCTGAACCATCGTCCATCCCGCCGTAGGGAAGCCGTCCGGGCGTACTTCAAGATTGAGGCCTCCTCCGACGCGGCGCGCGCGCCAGCGTCTAGAGGTCGACCGCACAAGCGGTTAGACGCTGGTCCGAGTTTCTGCGGAGCACCTGGCCACCCTCCAGCGTTGCGGCGGCGCGGCAGCGTCGTGGCCACGGGATGGGCGGCGCGCGCGGCCCCGACTTGGCCTCATTCCTGCAGGACACGGTTTGCGGCCCTAGGAGTTCAACCAGGGGAGTCGCATGACCGAGGCAACTCGACCCGCCGGCCCGCCGCTCGTACTCGTCGCCGGTGATCGGGATGGCACCGTCCGCTGGCTCGAGGAGGTCCTCGCGCCACGCGGGTTCGCCCTGTTCCAGGCCCTGAACGGGCGCCACGCGCTCGCGCGCGCTCACGGAACCCAGCCCGACGTCATCTTCATCGATGCGGTGCTGCCCGATATGAGCGGGCTGGAGCTGTGTCGCGTGCTGCGAGAGGACCCCCGGATCGCGGACGGCACCCCGATTCTCATCACGACGCCGCACGCTCCCACGCGCGAGCAGCGCGTTGCCGGGTTGCGGGCGGGCGCCTGGGACTGCCTCGGCCGCCTAACGGATCCCGAGGAGCTGGTGCTCAGGCTCGAGGCCTACCTGCGCGCGAAGCGGGACGCCGATCGCGCCCGCGCCGAAGGGTTGGTGGACCCGGTCACGGGGCTCTACAACCGCCAGGGCATGGCGCGCCGGGCGGTGGAGCTCGGCTCGCAGGCCTTCCGCCAGCGCGGGGCGCTAGCGTGCGTCGTGTTCGCCGTCGACCTCGAGCCGGGCGTAGCCGCAGGCGAAGCGGCGGCGGCCGCGATCGTGCAATGCGTGCAGGTGCTGAAGACCGCCGGCCGTGTGTCCGACGTCTTTGGACGGCTCGGCGCGACCGAATTCGCCGTGCTTGCCCCTGCCACGGACCCCGTCGAGGCGACCAGGCTCGCTGAGCGGCTCGTCGGCGCCATCGAGTCCACGACCGAGCGTGCTCAACCCGGGTCCCACGTGCGGGTGCGCGCGGGCTACGAGGCGGTGGCGAACGTGGGATATGCGCCCATTAAGCCGATGGACTTGCTGATCCGCGCGAGCGCCGCATTGCGGCGCGGCGCACCCGTGACTGGCCACTCCTCGATCCGACGCTATGACGAAGGCGGTGGCGCCACGCCCACCTAGTGGCGCTCTGCAACCACCTTCACTTGGAACAGCACTAGACGACCCGGGGGCGGGAGTGCGCCTCGAGGCTGTCATCCTCATCCACGGCCTCGTAGCCCGGCAGGTAATAGGAGTAGTACGAGTAGTAGCCGTATGCGGCGCCGCGCGGAACGTCGTTCAGCACGGCGCCGAGGGTCCGGACCGGCAGGCGGTTCAGGACCTCGAGCTTGGCGCCCGCCGCGTCACGGTGGCTGTACCCCGTGCGTAGCACCAGCAGCACGTTGCCCGTCACCGTCCCCAGAATGAACGGATCCACGCCCGCGCCGAGCGGCGGGCTGTCGATCAGGATCACGTCGTATTCCTGGCGGAGCGCCGCCACGAGCTGACCCATCGCCGCGGACCCGAGCAGCTCCGGCGCGCGGTTTGTGCGTGTCCCGCAGCCGATGAGGTAGAGCCAAGGGTAGGAGGTCGGCTGGACGATCTGTTCCCGCGCCGCATCGCCATGTAGGAATTCGATCAGACCGGGCTTCCGGTTCGCGTTGAACCGCCGGTGCAGCAGGCCGCGTCGCAAGTCACCGTCTACGAGCAGCGTGCGGTGGCCGCCGTCCGCGAAGGTGAGCGCAAGGTTCGAGGCGAGGAACGACTTCCCGTCGCCCGCGCCCGGGCTCGTGATCGTGACGAGCAGCGGCCCCGCGGCGCCGTGGGCGTGCACCAGATTGAGGCACAGCCCGCGCAGGGCTTCGACCACCTCGGCGGGCTCAGCCGCATCCTTCAGGTGCGGCACGGCGCCCAGGATCGGGAGTCCGAGTTCGTGCGACACCTGCTCCGGGTAGCGGACGCGCGGGTCAATGCGATCGAGCATGATCGCGCCGACCACCGCGAGCCCGAAGCTCCCACAGAAGGCCAGAAGAATCAGGCGCGGCGCGGTATTCTTCACCGGCCTCCGCGGTACCACGGCCGCATCCAGGATCCGCAAGTCGGGTACGATCGTTCGCTCGGACACCTGGGCTTCCTCGTAGCGCCGCTGTAGTGTGGTGTAGAGCTCCTCGGCGAGCGTGAGGCTGCGGCGCAGGCGCTCCTCCTCGAGGGCCCGCGGCGGGATCTGCCGCAGCTCGTGGGACGTCGCGTTCACCTGACGGCCCACCTCCGTCTCACGGGCAGCGAGCTGGGCGACGAGGGTCCGTGCCAGCGTGGGGATCGTCCGGTTCTCCAGGTCCGCAATCTCCGCCTTGAGCCGCTGCACCGGCGCGTAGTCGTCCTGGTACCGGTACTGCAGCCCACGCAGGGTGGCCTGCTTATCCGTCAGCTCCTTCAGGGCCTGAGACAGCTCCGCGCTGTGTTGCACCGAGCCGATAAGGCTGAGGGCGTCCGCCGGCAGTGCCGAGGCCCGTGCGTCGGCGAGCAGCCGCTCGATCGCCTCCCGGTCGCGACGTAGCTGGTCCCGCTCAATCTGCATGTCGAAGAAGTTGGTGAACACCGGGTCGCGACGCTCGGGGCCCGGCGCCGACGTCAAGGGCCGATCCGACGGCAGGGTGATCGTCTGGGCGCGGACCGTCTGGAGCGCGGCCTCCGCCTGCTGGAGGTTCGTGTGAGCGGTGTTGAGTTGCTCCTCCAGGGCTTTCGTCAGCTCGGTTCCCTTCTGGCGCTTGAGCTCCGCGGCGACCTGCACATAGCGTTGGGTGACGGCGTTGAGGATCACCGAGATGCGGCGGGGATCCTTACCACGCAGGTCGACCTTCAGGAAGTTCCCGTTCGGGTCCATCTGCACGCCGAGCGCATCGCCGAGCCAGCGCGCTGCGTCCCGCAGGGTCGTTAGTGAGAAGTCGATCGTTCGACCGGACGGGAGCGCCCCCGCCGGAGGCACCCACCGGAACCCGAGCCGCGCGCCGACCGAGTCACCGACCGCCCCCCGCTCGAGCGGCACCCCGTCCGCTGTGGCGAGGTCATAGCCGCGGCCATCACCCTGCACCGCAAGCCGGTAGTCGCCGGGCCGATAGTCCTCGGCCACCTGGAAGCTGGTGAATACCGCACTGTCCTGCGGCGTCTTGAGACCCATGTAGAGCCGCTGCTCGCGCGCCACCTGGTCCAGCACGACGTAGGACTTGAGCAGATCCACCCACGATTCGGCGTCCAGCAGCTGCTCGGGACGGAGCGGCCCGCTGCGGTCCGCGGCACCGCGTCGGTCGGGCACATCGACCCATACGGTCGCCTGCGCGACGAATTCGGGGCGCACGAACCGCGTGGCCGCGACGCCGGCCGCGGTGCCGAGGACGACCGTCAGCAACACGACCCACTTGAAACGCGACAGCGCGATCGCGCTGCGGCGCCAATCAAGCCCCGTTTCTTCTTCTGCGGCCGCCAAGCTCGGTGGCGCCCGGCGGGGAGACACCGGTGCCGCCCGCGCGCGGATCGCTGGAAGGTTGTCCGAGATCATTGCCTGTCCCCGTAGCAAGTCCGATACCGCGCCCACCGTCTTGCAGGATCCGCGCATGTCGCAAATCGGTGCACGGGCGACCGCTACGGGGGTGCAAGTTGGTGCAAACGCGGGGCCCTACGCCCCCCGCCGGACGACCGTAACTCTCAGATTGTGCCCTTGAATCCTCGCTTGCTGCACGGCCGCGACATTATGGCCCGATCCCTGCGTAGGTGGGTGGGCGGAGCGTGACCATCATGGCGATCCCATTGGCAACAAACCACCCCGGCAACGCGGCCGACGCCAGCAGCGTCAACGCCCTGCTGTCGATCGGGCCGGAGGATAAGGGCAGGATCCGCATCCTGGTCGTGGACGACGAGCACACGTTGCGCGAGAGCTGCGCCAGCGTGCTCGGCCTGGAAGGTTACAACGTCACCGTGAGCGGGCGCGGGCAGGACGCCCTCGGGCTCCTCAAGCGCCAGCCGTTCGACATCGTGCTCGCCGACCTGTTCATGTCGCAGGTCGACGGGCTCGCGCTGCTGCGGGCGGCCTTGGCGACGAGCGCCGACACGATCGTGATCGTGATGACCGGGAATCCGAGCGTCGAGTCAAGCATCGAGGCATTGCGGCAGGGTGCGTGGGACTATCTCCCGAAGCCGTTCTCCGCGCAACACCTGCAGATCATGATCGGGCGCGCAGCCCACACGGTGCTGGTCGGCCAGGAGACCCGCGAGCACCAGACGGAGCTCGAGCGGCAGCACGCCGTGAGCGATAAGGTCACCCTGCTCGGTACCTCGGCAGCCTTCCGCAAGGCGATCGAGCTGGCCCGGAGGGTCGCGCCGACCGACGCCTCGGTCTTCATCACGGGCGAGAGCGGCGTGGGCAAAGAGCTGATTGCCCAGTTCATTCACCAGCACAGTCGGCGCTCGAGCCGGCCGTTCGTGGGGGTGAACTGTGCCGCCCTGCCCGAAGCCCTGCTCGAATCCGAGATGTTCGGGCACCGCAAGGGCGCGTTCACCGGCGCGGTCCGCGACAAGCCGGGCCTGCTCGAGACCGCGAGCGGCGGTACGCTGCTCCTGGATGAGCTGATCGAGATGTCGAAGCCGATCCAGGCGAAGCTGCTGCGCGTGATCCAGGACGGCATCGTGCGCCGCGTGGGGAGTGAGACGACCGACGCGGTCGTGACAGTGCGGTTCATCGCCGCGACGAACGGAGACCCCGAGGCCGCGGTGCAGTCGGGCGCGCTGCGTGAGGACCTGTACTACCGGCTGCGCGTCGTCCCGATCCACGTGCCGCCGTTGCGGGAGCGGCCCGAGGACATCCCACTCCTCGCGGAGTACTTCCTCTCGACCTACTGGGTGCGTCACCGCAAGAAGGGCGAGGCCTTCCCGAAGCTGTCCGACGGGGCGATCCGCGCCCTGTGCGTCCACCCCTGGCGCGGCAACGTGCGCGAGCTGCAGAACGTGATCGAGCACGTGGCGGTGCTCGCGGAGCCGAGCTCCACCATCCGTCCTGAGGACTTGCCGCTCGCCGCCGAGACGCGACCGGCCGCGGGCGCGAATCCGGCCTCGCTCATCTCCACCCTCGAGGAGAGTTACCATGTCGCGCGCGAGCGTGTGATCGCACAGTTCGAGATGCAGTATCTGACCTGGCTGCTGAGCCGGGCGAGCGGGAACATGTCCAAGGCCGCGCGCATTGCCGGCGTCGATCGCACGACGCTGTACCGGCTCATGGAGCGCCACGGCTTGCAGCGGAGCCCCAACCCCGCGTGGGTGGTGGAGCGCGAGGCGGCGGAGACTCCCCAGGACGCATCATGAAGGCGTGCGCCGCCGAGCGCCGGGTGCGGAGCCGCCCGGCCATCGAGCCGGAGGGCCTCGCCGATTGCTTCACGGGAGCGCGCGGGGTCGAGCTCGTCGTGGAGCTGGCGCACGACCTGCGGTCGCCGCTCACCTCGATCATCTTCCTCGCGGAAACGCTCCAGCTCGGCCAGACCGGCCCCGTCAACGACGCGCAGCGCCGGCAGCTCGGCCTGATCCGGAGCGCCGCGCTGGGCTTGTGCGCTTCGGCGAGCAACGTGCTCGAGCTGGCGCGCGGCGGCAGCCGCTTGGTGGACCGCGATGCCGCCCCGTTCTCGATCCGCGAGGTCTTCGGCGCCGTCCGCGACCTGGTGAACCCACTCGCGGAAGAAAAGCGGCTGGAACTGCGATTCCAAGCGCCCGCGTCCGACCGACGGCTCGGCCACGAGCGGGCGCTTTCGCGCGTGCTGCTGAACCTGACCACCAACGCCCTGAAGTTCACCGAGCGGGGACACGTCGAGGTTGCGGCGCGTGAAACGAACGGGACGCGCGTCGAGTTCTCGGTCCGCGACACCGGCCCAGGCGTCGACGCGGCGGCACTGCGCACCCTGTATCAACCGTTCCGAAAGACGCCCTCGAGCCCGCGGTACCATTTCTCGAGCTCGGGGCTCGGGCTCACGATCTGCCGCAAGCTGGTCACTGCCATGGGCTCCGAGCTCACCCTCAAGACCCACCCCGGGCGGGGGACGAAGTTCGCGTTCGAGCTCGAGTTGGCCCCCACGCCGCGATTCGCCGCCTGAGCCACCCCCGCGTCAGCAGCTAGCCGGGGCGGGGAACGTCGCCGCGGCCACCGCTGCGTCCACCCCGGGCTGGGAGGCCCGCCCCGCCGACCCGGGCCGCCCCAGGAGGGCGGCCGCGACCGTTCGCGCCACAACCGCCGCGCCAGCGGGGGTGAAATGGTCGTGGTCGTAGTAGTGATGGAGGCCCTTGTTCAGCACCGGCCGCAGGGTGAGGTGCGGGATGCCGAGCGTGGCGGCAACCTGGGCCACTCGAGCATCGACGAGACCCAGCAGCCGGTTGATGACCTCCAGGCTGTAATAAACGCTGACCGTTTCATTCCAGGGCATACCGAGCCCGCCGTGCCAGAAATGGGCCTCCTCCTCAGGCGTGTAGTCCTTTTCGAACCAGGGCTGCCGCACGACGAGCACGTGATCGGCGTGAGTCGTGGCCCGACGGAGGAGCCGGCGAAAATGGTGCTCGAGATGGTCCAACACCGTGGCGGTGTCCGGCACCGTGGTGCGCATCTCTTTCGCTTCGGCCCGCATCCGCCGAGCGGCCGCGAACCAGGCCCCGGCACGCTCCTTCACCTCCAGCGGATGCAGCCATGATCGGCGCAGGCGGCGGGCCACCTCGACCAGGGCCCACGCGCCGGGCCGCCACCCGAAAGGCCGCCGCGGGTGACCGGAAAACAGCATCAGCTCTGGCACCTGCGCGGGTGCACGCGCCGGGGGTGCGCCCTGCTCCAGCCAGTGGTACACGTCGCTGGCCCCGACCATGACGAGAATCGCATCGAGGTGCCCGTATTGGGGGAGGACGCGCTCGAGAATGAGGTCCAGCTCGGCCGACCCGACTCCCGAGTGGCCGATATTGCCCACGTGCACCCGCCGAGCGCCTAGGGCGTGGAGGCTGTCCGGGGTGTTGAGCAGACGCTCGAGCGCCCCGGGCCAGCTCGCGTACTGGTCGAGCATGAAGCACTCCGCGGCGCTTCCCCCCGCCACCAAGATCCGCCAGAGTCCGTCCTCGTCACGGCGAACGTCACCGCCGCGCTCGCCATCGGCGTTGCTGTCGAATCGCACCAGGGGGTCGAGCTCGGGACAGGCCTCGGGGTCCACCCGGATCTCGACCCGGCCCCCTGGTGGCCACACGTAATAGCGGGAGCGCCGCCGGATCCACCAGCGCGACCCCAGCTCCAGGGCGGCGATCCCGACCGCCGCCGCGAGCACGGCGCCCGCAAC
>Ga0209237_1000808_pt1 | contig 18016 bp, 15 predicted proteins | sample GraSoi013_1_40cm_2_FD_185820 | JGI IMG/M metagenome (GOLD analysis project Ga0209237, IMG submission 185820) | Grasslands soil microbial communities from the Angelo Coastal Reserve, California, USA - Sample 10_02_2013_1_40cm (SPAdes) (version 2) | ecosystem: Environmental > Terrestrial > Soil >... | reverse complement strand
CGCGCGAATCTACTACCAGAAGCTGCCGAAGCTGGCGGGCAAGGTGCCGCTGCTGCTGGATCCCATGCTGGCCACGGGCGGGTCGGCTGCGCAGGCGCTGGACATGATCAAGGAGGCGGGCGGCCGAGACACCCGAATGGTCTGCATCGTGGCCGCCCCCGAGGGCGTGAAGGTGCTCGAGGAGCGCCACCCTGAGGTCGACATCTACACTGCGGCGCTGGACGAGCGTCTCAACGACAAGGCGTATATCGTCCCGGGCCTTGGCGACTTCGGCGACCGCCTCTTCGGCACCGGCTAGCTTTTCACCTCCCCACTTGTGGGGAGGTCGGCGCACAGCGCCGGGTGGGGAGTCGCACTAACCAAATGCGGCCTGATAGGCCGTCTCGTTGCACTTTCGGAGCTCCTCGTCGCTCATCCCCATCTCCGACGCCAGCTCGAACTCGTGACTCAGCGTGGTGGCGGCGACGGTTCTGGAATCGGTGCTGATCGTGCACCGCACCCCCGCGCGCACCAACCCGGGCAGGGGATGCTCCGCCAGGGTCGGCACGGCCTTGCACTTCCAGTTCGCTGTGGGGCAGAGGTCGAGGACGATTCCCTCGGATCGCACGCGCTCGACGATGCGCGGATCCCGAGCCCCGATGACGCCGTGCGCAATCCGCTCAACGCCCAGGTCCAATGCGTCCTCCACGTTCGACGGCTCTCCCGCCTCGCCGGCGTGACACGTCAGCCGCAAGCCCGCCGCGCGCGCCGTTTCGAACGCCGGGCGCTGCGGCGGAGCCGGGTAGCGAACCTCGTCGCCCGCAAGATCGAACCCGACCACTCCGCGACCTGCGAACTTCCCCGCCTCCCGCGCGAGCGCGACGTTGTCGTCGACACTGTCCTGCCGCATTGCGCAGACGATCGCCACAGCACGCAGCCGCGCGCCATTAAGTCCGGCGAGCACCGCTTCGATCACCTGCGCCACGTTGAGCCCGTTGCGAAGGTGCAGCCGTGGCGCCCATCGCAACTCGAGGTAGTCGATGTTCTCCTCAGCCGAATCGATGCACAGCTCGCGTGCTGTGCGCTCAAGCGCGTCCGCGGTCTGCATCACCGCGATCGCATCGGCGAAGTACGAGATGTATTCGGCCTGGGATGCACAATCGTCCGGCGCCACCATGCGCAGCGGCCGCGGTAGGTCCAGTCCCTGTTCGGTCGCCAGCTCCTCAGCGGTCGAGGGACGCACCGCGCCGTCGAGGTGACAGTGGAGCTCGGCCTTCCGCCAGTCGCCGTGGTTCGCTATGTCAGCGAGTAGATGCCGGGCAGCTCGCGGTAGAGGCCGGCGTAGTCGAGCCCGTAGCCGATGACGAATCGGTCGGGGATCACAAAACCGGTGAAATCGATCTTGACGTCGACTTCGCGGCGCGCCGGACGGTCGAGCAAAGCCGCGATTCGCAGCGACGCCGGGCTGAGGCGGCGGAGCCGCTTGGCGATCACGTCCACAGTGCGGCCGGAGTCGATGATGTCCTCAACCAGCAGCACATGGCGGCCGACCAGCGGACCTTCCACCATGTGGGCGAGCTTCACGTGGCCGCTGCTCGAGGTGCCGGAACCGTAGCTGGCGGCGCTCACGAACTCGAGCTCGGCCGGGATCGTGAGGCTGCGCAGGAGATCGGCCGCAAAGACCGTCGCGCCCTTGAGGATCACCACCATCACGAGCGGGGTGTCGATGTCGGCATAGACCTCGGAGATCCGGCGGCCCAGCTCCTTGACGCGGCGCGCGATGCGCTGCGAGCTGATCATCGCCCTGGCCGGTTTCACCTCTCCACTCGTCGGGAGGTCGGTGGGCTCGGTTTCCGAGCCCACCGGGTGGGGAGACTCGACCGTGCTCACACGCCGACTGGATGCCACACCGTCTTCATCTCCATGAAGGCGGTGATGAGATAAGGGCTCATCTCATTCGGAGCCAGCTTGACGACCCGCTTCACGTTGTCGGCGGCCGCCTTCTCGATGTCGATCACTTCGGCGGGTGTGCAGCCGGCAACGTCGATCGCATTCACGTCCATGTGCGATGCCAGCCAGGGCAGCAGCTCTTTTCGATACCCGCTCAACACGTTTGCAACCCCGGCCGGGAGATCGCTCGTCGCCAGCACCTCCGCCAGTGTCAGCGCGGGAAGCGGTTTCGCCTCCGGAGCGAGCACCACCACGGCGTTGCCGGCGCACAGCGCCGGCGCCACGCGGCGCACGAGCCCGGCGAGCGCCGGCTTCCCGGGCGCCACCACGCCGACCACGCCGGTCGGCTCGGGGATGGTGAAGTTGAAGTAGGGACCGGCCACCGGGTTCGTCGCGCCGATGACCTGGGCGAGCTTGTCGCTCCAACCGGCGTACCAGATCAATGCCTCGACCGCCTCGTCTACCTCTTTATGTGCGCCGCGGCCGGAACCAAGCAGCTCCACGAACTGGGCACGCCGCCCGTCCAGCATCTCCGCCGCGCGGTAGAGGATCTGGCCGCGGTTCATCGCGGTTCGTGCCGCCCAACCCGAAACCGCACCGCGAGCTGCTCGCACCGCGTCCCGAAGGTCCTTACGCGAGCCTCGCGGCACGTTTACGCTGCCGTCGAATCTGTACGCACGTCCCGATTCGGAGCGTACAAACTCGCCCGCGATGTACAGCTTGTAGGTCTTTCGAACCTGGACCCGGCCGTTACCGTTCTTGGCTCCGGGCATCTACACCAGCTCCAGGTAGGGCAGCAGGCCGTGCCGGCCGCCTTCGCGGCCGAAGCCGGACTCCTTGTAGCCGCCAAAAGGCGACGTCGGGTCGAATCGATTGAACGTGTTCGCCCACACGACGCCCGCCCGCATTTTCTCGGCCATCCACAGAATGCGAGATCCCTTGTCGGTCCAGACACCTGCCGACAGGCCATATGGCGTGTTGTTCGCCTTCTCGACGGCCTCGGCCGGCGTGCGGAACGTCAGCACCGAAAGGACCGGACCGAAGATCTCCTCGCGCACAATCCGGTACGACTGCGAGACGTTCGTGAACAGGGTCGGCGGGAACCAGTAACCGCGCTCGGGCAGCTTGCATTCCGGCTGATAGATCTCAGCTCCCTCTTCGATGCCCGACTCCACGAGTCCCTGGATCTTCTCCAGCTGCGCTTTCGAGTTGATGGCGCCGATGTCGGTGTTCTTGTCGAGCGGATCGCCCAGCCGAAGCGTGCCCAGGCGTACCTTGAGCTTTTCGAGCAGCGGCTCGGCGATCGACTCCTGCACCAGCAATCGACTACCTGCGCAGCACACATGGCCCTGGTTGAAATAGATGCCGTTGACGATCCCCTCGACCGCCTGGTCGAGCGGCGCGTCATCGAACACGATGTTCGCCGCCTTGCCGCCGAGCTCAAGCGTGAGCCGCTTGCCGGTGCCGGCGAGCGAGCGCTGGATCAGCTTGCCGACCTCGGTGGATCCGGTGAACGCGACCTTCTTCACCGCTGGATGGGTCACGACCAGCGAACCGGTCTTGCCACCGCCCGTGACGATGTTGACGACGCCTGGCGGCAGCTCAGCCTGCATGCAGATGTCGGCGAAGAGCAGCGCGGACAGGGGCGTCGTCTCGGCCGGCTTCAGCACCACGGTGTTGCCGGCGGCGAGCGCAGGCGCGATCTTCCACGCCAGCATCAGCAGCGGGAAGTTCCACGGGATGACCTGGCCGGCCACTCCCAGCGGGCGCGGCTTGCGATTGGGGAAGGCCCACTCGAGCTTGTCCGCCCAGCCCCCGTAATAGAAGAAGTGGGCGGCGGCGAGCGGGATGTCCACGTCGCGCGATTCCTTGATGGGCTTACCGCCGTCCATCGTCTCGACGACGGCGAGCTCTCTGGCGCGCTCCTGCAGGATGCGTGAGATGCGGAAGATGTAGCGCGCCCGGCGTGACGGCGCCATGCGCGACCAGGAATCGAACGCCTTGTCAGCGGCCTTCACCGCATGGTCGACGTCGACCTCGTCGGCTTCGACCACCTCGGCCAGCTTCTGCTCGGTTGCCGGATTGATGGTGGGAAACCGTTTCTTGCTGTGCGGCGTGACCATCTTGCCGCCGATGAAAAGCCCGTAGCGCGGCTCGATCTTGATGTGATCGATCGACTCGGGCGCGGGCGCGTAATCGAAGGTCTGCCTGGACAGGTCGGTCGTTTGACGTTTGGCTATTGCCATATCAATCGATCGTGAAGTAGTCGCCGGACTGGTACGCACCGGTGCGCTCTTTCTCGATCTGCATCAGCACGTCGTTGAGCAGCGTGGAGGCCCCGAGCCGGAACCGCTCGGGCGTCATCCAGTCGGCGCCGAGCGTTTCGTAGAGAACAACCAGGTAGGCGATGGCTTGCTTGGACGTGCGGATGCCACCGGCGGGCTTGAACCCGACGGGCCGGCCGGTCTCGCGCACGAAGTCGCGGATCGCTTCCATCATCACCAGGCTCACGGGTAGGGTCGCAGCCGGCTGGACCTTGCCGGTGGAAGTCTTGATGAAGTCCGCGCCGGCGGCCATCGCCAGGATGCTGGCGCGCCGCACGCTGTCGTAGGTTCCGAGCTCACCTGTCTCCAGGATCACCTTCAAATCTGCCGGACCGCACGCATCCTTGACGGCGACGATCTCGTCGTACACCTTCTCGTGATCGCCCGACAGGAATGCGCCGCGGTCGATCACCATGTCCACCTCGTCGGCGCCGGCCTCCACCGCCTCTTTCGCCTCGGCGATCTTGATGGAGGTGAAGCTCTGGCCTGATGGAAATGCGGTTGCCACCGAAGCCACGCGGACAGAGCTGCCGCGAAGATGAGCTTTCGCGTCGGCGATCCGTGCCGGATAGATGCAGATCGCCGCCACCGACGGGATGCTGGCGTCGCCTGGCTTCGGTCGGATGCCTTTGGCGCACAGGGCTGCCACCTTGCCTGGGGTGTCCGAGCCCTCGAGCGTCGTGAGGTCCATGCACCGGATGGCGAGATCGAGCGCCCACAGCTTCGACGACTTCTTGATAGAGCGCTTGGCGAGCGACGCCGCCCGCTCGTCGGCCCCGACCTCGTCGACGCTGCGCACGCCGCGCATCAGTGACCCGAGGTGCGAGAGCGACAGAGCGGTGGCCATGTCCCACATAGTAGGAGCGCAGTAAGCTGGGCGCGAGGGGTCGAGATGGCCCTGGTCAAACTGGAGGGATCGATATGCAGTTCCTGGTATTGACGAAGGCGGGGACCACCAACCTGCCGCCCCAGGTCATGCTTCAGCTCGTGAGGCAGACGTTCGAGATGGTTCTCGAGAAGCGCGAGCCTCGTATCAAGCAGGCTTTCTCGTTCGCTGGTGAGCGGGCGGGGGCCTTCATCATCGAAGCCGGCTCCGCAGAGGAGCTCAGCGACATCGTGTCGAATCTTCCCTTTTCCGGCGTAGTCGACGTCAGCATCCACGCCTTGACCACGACCGAGCAGGCGCTCAAGACCATCAAGAATGCGGAGCAGCGAGTTGCTCAGATGGCTCCGGCGATGGGCCGCTGACGCCGAGGTAAGTCTCGCGATTGGGCGCGGCGCTCGGCCGCGCCCTCCAGTTCGCTTACGGAACGTAGCCTGCTTGTACCTTCTCCAATCTACTACCCGCCATTAACCCGCCTCTGCCACCATGCGATGAGCAGTTGGGCGGTAGTCCGAGGGGGTTCCGATGTCCTGGCGTCTTGCATCGCTGCTTGCACTGATCAGCACAATCGCGTGGCCCGCAGCCGCATTTGCAGAAGGCGAAGGCGGTGAGACCTCGCTCGGAGCGGTCAAGCACATCGTCGTCATCTATGAGGAGAACCACAGCTTCGACAACCTGTATGGCGGATGGGAGGGCGTGAACGGGCTGAGCTCAGCCACAGCCGCCCAGAAGCTCCAGCTCAACCAAGCGGGAGCGCCTTTCGGCTGCCTGCTTCAGAACGATCTCAACCTGAAAGCCCTTCCGGCGACCTGTAATGACGCTGCCAACGCCATCAACAGCGCTTTCACCAATGCGCCGTTCACCATCGACAACTTCATCAAGCCCGCGGACACGACATGCCCGGCCCCGGGCGTGTTCGCGGCCAATGGCGTCCTCAAAGGCAGCGGCCTGCCGGGCGGATGCACGCGCGACATCGTCCACCGCTTCTACCAGGAGCAGTACCAGCTAAACGGCGGCGCGCAGAACCGATATGTGGTGGGCAGCGATGCGGCCGGTCTTGCCATGGGCGTCTACAGCACCCAGGCGCTGCCGATCTACGCATATCTCCACCAGGACGGCCATCCCGACTACGCGATCGCCGACAACTTCTTCCAGGCCGCGTTCGGGGGCTCCTTCCTGAACCACCAATGGCTGGTGGCCGCCGCCACACCGAAGTGGACCAGCACCACTCCGCCGCCCGCAAGCCTTCACTCGATCGTCGACGTCAATGGCTTCCCCAACAAGAGCTACCCGCTCTATATCCCGGCGACGACGGTCAACGACGGCCCGCTGACGATCGCCTGCGGCTCGCCGTTTGCGGGCAATCTCCTCTGCGGCGACTACGCGATCAACACCATCCAACCCATGTTCCAGCCGCACGCGCTCACCGGCGCGCAGCTCCCACCGCTCACCGCGCCAACGATCGGAGACCGGTTGAGCGCCAAGGGCATCGGTTGGGCGTGGTACTCCGGTGGCTGGTCGAACGCCAACGGAGATATCGGTGCACCTGGATGGACCCAGATCGGGGGCGTGTGCAACACGACCACCAGCATCAGCGGAGCGGTCTATCCAAACTGCCCTGACAAGCTCTTCCAGTTCCACCACCAGGCCCTCAACTACTACGCCGCATTCGATCCGTCGACCACTGCCGGTGCGGCCAACCGCGCGGCGCACCTGCGGGACGAGATGGAGTTCATGTCGCTGGCGCAGGGTTCGACCAAGACCTGCGGCCTGAAGCCGGTGAGCTTTGTCAAGCCAATCGGTGAGGACAACGAACACCCCGGCTACACGAACGAAACGACCGGCAGCACCCACCTGGTGAGCCTGCTCAAGGCGATCGAGGGCGGCCGCTGCGCCAAGGACACCATGGTCGTCGTCACCTATGACGAGTTCGGCGGCCAGTGGGATCACGTCACGCCGCCGGGCCAGGGAAGCAACCACGGACCGCACGACGCAAGCGGACCCGGCACGCGAGTGCCGGCGCTTGTCATCTGGCGCCACCTGCGCGATGACTTCGTCGTCGACAACACCTCGTACGACACGACTTCGATCCTGGCGACGATCGAGCACCGCTTCCACCTCGCGCCGCTCAGCTCGAGAGACGCGTCGGTCAACGACCTGGGCCGCGTGTTCAGGGCGGAGGGTCCGGACCTGGAGGGTGGCGACTAGAGATAAGAACGAAGTCGCCTACCGCGAAAGCTGCTCGACGCCCGCCTGGCCTCGGGCAAGCCGGCCCCGAAGCACCGCGAAGTACCACGCACCTGCCACCGCGAGCACGATGACGACGATCAGGTCGGCGCCCCAGAAGGCCTTCGGGATCATGAGCGCGCCAAGCGCGATCACGGTCCATGCGAGCGCCGCATACATGACCGGCTTCGCCCAAACTCCTAGATCGAACGCCTCCGGCAGCTTATCCATGCGATGCCGCCGCGTCACATATGCAAGCACGGTCAGGAAGTAGACGACAAACGGCAGCGTCGCAGTGGCGGTGATGAGAACCAGAAAGGCAGAATTGCCCTTGCCCGTGATCGCGCTGATATATCCCCAGGCGACGAAAACGAGGCCGAGCGAAGACGCCGTCACCAGCGCCCGAATCGGCGTCTGCGTCTTGGGATTGACCTTCTTCAGAGAGGACGAGAACGGAATGATGTTGTCGCGCGCGAACGAGAAGATCAGCCTGCCTGTGGCGGCGAGCCCGACCACGTCGAGCGCGAGGATCGAGAAGACGACGATCACTACGAAGACGTCCTTGGCGACGTCGCCCATCCAGTAGGCGACGATGTCGACGAGCGGCACCTGCGATGCGGTGATTGCCGCGAGGTTGGGGATGGCGATGGTGAAGCCGATGAGCGCCACCATGCCGAGGATCGCGGAGCTCACGACGGACCAGATCACCGCCCTCGGTACCGTGACGCGCGCCGTGACGGCCTCCTCACCCAGGTCAGCGGCGAGCTCGAAGCCGACGATCGTGAAGATGCCCATGAGCGCCGCGTACGGGATCGCCAGGAGGATGTCGCCGCCGTGGACGCCACCAGTGTCTCCAAGAAATGCGAGCGAGTGGTTGGGCTTGACCGCCCACAGCACAAAGAGGACGAGACCGAAGCCCACCATGCCCGCGATCTCGGTGAAAACCGCCACGTTGTTGATGCGCGACGCGAGCGCGATCGAGATGATGTTTATCGCCAGCACGGCCGCGAAGATGATTACCGTGATGACCAGGTTGATGGTCGGGTTGGCGGCGTCCAGGTTGAGTATCGTCGCGATGATCGGCGCGACGACCACGAAGTTGATCCCAGCGGCGCCGACCGCGAGATAGGCGAGCCCGACGAAACCGGTGAACCAGCCGTAGGTCGTGTTCACCAGGCGCGCGCCCCACTGGTAGGAATAGCCTGCCAGCGGGATGCGCGTTCCCAGCTCGGCCACGACCAGCGCCACCAGTAGCTGGCCCGCGGCCGCGACCGGCCAGAGCCAGATCATCGCGGCGCCGAGGTGCGAGATGCCGAATCCGTAGTTCGCGAAGAGCCCGGTGGTGATGGAGATGATCGAGAAGGCGACCGCGTAAAGGGAAAAGAGCCTCAGGGCCCGGCGGAGCTCCTGCTTGTAGCCGAAGGACTGATTGATGCCCTCGTCCGATATTGGCAGGGACATGGCTCTCCCTCTCCTTTACTTATGTGGCGTCGGCGAGCACGCGCTCGAGATAGGCGTTGCCGAACACCCGGTCGGGGTCGAGGCGATCACGGACCGCGATGAACCGATCCCAGAGCGGGTAGCGCGGCCGGAGCGTTGCGGCGGCCTGGAAGTGGAGCTTGCCCCAGTGCGGGCGGCCCTCGTGGGCGTTCATGATCGCCTCCACCTCGCGGAAGTAGGGCTCGTGCTCGAACTTGTGGTAGACGTGGACGGCGATATAGCCGGTATCGCGGCCGTAGGCGGGGCTGAGCGGTATGTCATCCGGTGCCACGACGCGAACCTCGACCGGGAAGCTGACGAGCAGACGCTTGCGCTCGATCATGGCGCGGATTTCGCGCAGGGCTGCGATCAGCTGCGGGCGTGGGACTGCGTACTCCATCTCGGCGAACCGCACCAAACGTGTATTTGCGAAGACGCGGTCGCTGCGATCGGCAACCTCCTTGCGTGACATGGTCCGCGCCGTGATCGCAGCGAGGCTCGGGATCCATTCGCGCCGCACCTGGGCCGCGCGCTGGAGCATCCCGAAAACGTGGTTCTCGAGGAGGATGTCGTTCACGTAGGCGCCGAAGCCCGTCCGGCGCTGATGTTGGGGCGGAGCTTCGTGCGTGCGTGTGTTTGTGATCACCTGGGTCCACTCGGTGTGGGGAAACCAGAAGAACTCGAAGTGGTCGCTTTGTGCGCAGAGCTCGTCGAACTCTTCCAGCAGGCCGTCGATCCGCCGCGGCTCCTGCACGGAGCGGATGTTGTAGGCGGGCACGCAGCGAAGGGTCACGGTCGAGGTCGCTCCAAGGGAGCCAAGGCTCACCTGCGCCGCCCTGAATGCGTCGGGATCACTGGTCGGTGAGTAGCGCAGCACGTCGCCGTTGGCAAGGACCATCGACAGGGCTACAACCTGGCTCGAGATGTTGCGAAACCGCGCGCCAGTGCCATGGGTGGCGGTCGAGATGGCGCCGCTGATCGTCTGGTAGCCGACGTCGCCCATGTTCTCCATCGCGAGACCGAAATGCGCGAGGGCGTCGCTCAGCTGGAGGATGGTGATGCCGGCCTGGGCGGTGATCGTGCCTGCTTCGCGATTGACCTCGAGCACCTTGTTGTAGTTGTCGAGCTTGATCATGCAGCCGTCGGTGCAGCCGATGTCGGTGAAGGAGTGGCCGCTGCCGACGACCTTGACGCGCTCGCCGCGCTCCGCTGCGGCGCGGATGAGGTTGACGATCTCCTCTTCGGTTGTCGGTGACTCGATGCGCGTGGGGCTGCAGCTATAAGTCCCGCCCCAGTTGGTCCACCGGGCGCGGGCCTCGGTCACCATCCGCGCAGGTCGACCTCCCAGGTGTCGAGCACCTCGCCGTCGCGGACGACGTGCATGCGATCGTGGTAGGCGACGGTCGGATCGACGTGGGCGGGAATGAAGCGGACCCGGTCGCCGACGGTGACCGGCTTCTCGGGTGCGAAGGTGATGTGCTCGTCGGAGACGATCATCACGATGCCGCCTCCTTCGACGTCCGGATTGCCGTGGTCCATGCCCAGCGCCTTGAGGCCGCAGTTGGCAACCGCGTACCCCGAAGCCGAGGTCGAGATGACCGTGGCGAGCACGCTGAGCGCTTGCTTGAAAGGAAGTCCGAGCTTGGCGTAATGGGTGTCCATGAGCGCGTATGAGCCGGCCTGGATCTCGTTAGCCCAAGTGTTGATGTCGAAGGTGCCGGTGCCGCCGGCAGAGATCACTTCGCCGCCTACATCGGCGTGGGCTTGCAGGAGCAGCGCCATCGCTTCCGCGGTGAGGCCTTGACGGAGCGAGCGATCCTCGAGTCCCACGGCGTGGCCTTCGTAGCCCATCACCCCGCGGACTTCCAGGCCCTTGGAGCGGGCTATCTTCGCCAGCGTGCCGGCGTTGTCTGGCGTGCAACCGCAGCGAGGTAGGCCGACGTTGACGTCGATGAGGACTTCCTTGACGCCGCCCTTTGCGGCGGCCTCGATGGTCTGCAGCGAATCGACCGCGACCGTAACCCGGGCGTCGAGTTTGCCGAGCCGGGAGGCGTCGAGCACTTCGTTGGCGAGGAGGATGTCTTCGCCCAGCCCGGCTGCGGCCATGCCTTCGACCTCGCGGATGGTGGCGCATGTGAAGGCGTGATGGCCGGCCGCCAGCTGGCGCTTGGCCAGGGCGGTCGACTTATGCGCCTTGACATGCGGGCGGAGGCGGGGGCCAGGTAGCGCCGTGGCCATGAGAGAGATGTTCTGATCGAAGGCGTCCGCGTCCACCAGCAGAGCCGGGGTTACCAGCTCATCAGTTCGGGTCGCTACCACCCGTGCATCATGCCAGCGTCGTACGCTTTGCCGCATCATCCGCCGCTCGCCAGCCCTGGCCGAAATCGAGACGCTGGACCCCGAGACCGACTGGGAGCGGATCGGCTACCTGAGCACCAACTACGACTTTCCCTGGGATGTCGAACAGTCCCTGAGCCTGGGGTTCTTCAAGACGTACGGGATACCGACGATCAGCGCACTTCTGGATCGGACTGCGGAGTTTCGGATTCGTCCGCAGAAGCGATACGACGACACCAAGCTGATCCTCGCCGAGATCTTCGACAACGGAATGGATTCGGAGCGCGGTCGTGAGGCGAACCGGCGGATGAACCAGATGCATGGACGGTTCGACATCAGCAACGACGACTACCTGTACGTGCTCTCGACGTTCGTCCTCGTGCCGGGACGGTGGAACGACATGTTCGGATGGCGTCCGTACTCGAAAAAGGAGCGCCGCGCCGGCCTGAATTACTGGCGCGAGCTCGGCACGCGAATGAACATCGGCGAGATCCCGAACGATGTCGACGAGCTCGACCGATGGAGCCGGGCATACGAGAAGACCAACTCTCGATTTGCGGAGAGCAACCGACACGTTGCGGACGACACGCTGAACCTGTTTTGTTCGTGGTATCCGGGGCTGCTGCGACCGGTGGTCCGGCTTGGGGTTCTGTCCCTGCTCGAGGATTATCTGCTCGATGCTTTCGGCTACAAGCACCCGCCGCGCTGGTTTCGGGGACTGGTCGAGCTCAGCCTTCGAATTCGGGCGCGAGTAATCCCCTTCCTGCCACGCCGCCGGCATCCGCGTCTGGTCACCAAGGAGCGGATGCGCAGCTACCCATTGGGCTACGCGATCGAAGAATTGGGCGTTCTGGAGCGGGGGTCCGCTAAGGGTTCCGCAGCAGCTACCGAATAGAATTCAACGGACCCGTTCCGGAGTAGCTCAACGGTAGAGCAGGCGGCTGTTAACCGCAAGGTTCGGGGTTCGAATCCCCGCTCCGGAGCCAAAACTGAACTCAATTTCGATCCACGTCCTCGTCTGGGTTGCTTGTCTACAGCAATCCATACAGCAACGATGTAGCAACGACACGCGAAATCGGAGGCAGATTAGCCTAGTCGTCGCAGCTGGTTGATCTCAAAATCCAAGCATTACTTCGCGTCTTGGGCGGCAGCATGCGGTCACCAACCGCAAGCCCTGTGAGCGACATTCTGGTGATCGGCGCGGTCTCGAAAGCGAATGAGACAACGAGGGACGCGGACCTGACGGCGGAACCCCTTGCGTGGCAAGTCAGGGAGTAATGTGAGGTGGCAGGTGATGCCTGTGCATGTCGAGAAGTTCTCGTTCGGCTCTATCCAGATCGACGGCATGGTCTATGACTACGACCTGGTCATTGACCGGGGCGAGGTTCGAAAGCGCAAGAAGAAGGCTTCCAAGCGGTATCGCGACGCCTACGGCCACACGCCCGTATCGGTCGAGGAAAATATCCCTTGGCAATGCCGTCGGCTTGTTGTCGGTACCGGAGCGGAAGGCCGGCTGCCGGTGATGCCGGAAGTGCAGAAGGACGCGCAGCTCCGGAAAGTCGAGTTGGTAGTTCTTCCCACAAAAGACGCCATCGCCATCCTCAATCGCGGCGACCTGCATACGAACGCAATACTCCACGTGACCTGCTGAGCTTCGCCTCCTCTCAGGCCGGGGTTAGGCAGTCTCATCTCCCCCTGATCCGTATGTGGTCACGTCCTCCATGTGTGCTCAGGTCAGCGATTCAACTGACAATGCCACCGTATCGCCAGCTCGCTGAAAACGAACCACGCGTCCTCGTTAATGTGTGAAAGTTAGCTGGTCGAGCGGCCGACGCTGCTAATAAGTGCTCACTATCGAGCGCTATATGGCGCTGACGTACCGTTCGACGCGCCCGTCCTGCAATTGGGTTCGGCCGGTCTCGAGGAGTTCTTTTAGCTTCCCGAGGTTCTCGACCACGGCCCGCTTTATAGGGGCTCCGGCGAAACCGCCGACGAAGCCAGCGATACCCCCGAGTTCCCACTCGTCCGTTAGTCGGGTGCCGCTCCCGGTGGATTCGACCGTGAGACGGATCTCTAGAGGCGGAGTCGGTGCCCGAAACCGGATGACCAGCCGTTGGTCCTGCTTGAGCTCGGTAACGCTAAAGACCCGGGTGTCCGACTTGCGGACCAGCTTGTAACTCGATCCGACCCTAGCCGGACCTGCGTCCAGCTTCATGCACCCGATCACGTAGTAGTTCCAGCGAGGCAGGTTCTCGGGATCCGAGATAAAGGCGAACACCTCGGAGGCGGAACGCTCGATGGCCTGCGCATGGACAAAGTGCATTGGCCGCTTCTATTAGACCGGACGCAAATAGGCGCTGCTCGACCGGCTCAAATTGGATCCGCTGGGCAGAGCATGTTCGGCGAGGTCGAGCGCGAGGGCGAGATCCGCATGTCGAGCGATGGCATACGTACAGCAACGCCGGTGGCAAAGCGTGATTTGTAGCCCGTTTGTCTCGGCCGAGGCAGCGAGGCCGGGATCCAGCGCTCTCAAGAATTCTTGAGCACGCGGACGGACGGAGTGTATGGTGGCAATAGCGGACCGCTCCCCAGCCCGTTACATCTTTGAGCTGAATTGGCGGAAAATGCCGAGCGGCCCGCTTGATTTGCGCCGATGGTCCAGCCATCTGAGGCTGTAACTGCACGGCGAGAGTGACTTAGACCTTCAGATCGACACAGCGCTCCGCGCGAACAGGGATGCCTTGGTTAAATGCACCACGAGCAGAAGGTCGGGAGGGTAACAACAATCACGCCTCTGCTGCCAATCTGCCGCGCACGGTGCCAGATAACCGAACACGAGAGATCTCGCGTAGTTCAGGGGCAGGGACGTGGACAAAAGTTCTAAGAGCGTTCAGTAGGGGGGCCAAATCGTGAATACGAACATGCGCCCGAAACTGATTCCGTGAAAGTCGCCCACGCAATCGGGGAAGCCCTCGGGGAGGTGGGCGTGAACCGTGTTTTCGGTCTACTGGGCAGCGGCAACCTCGAGGTCACCAATGCGCTCGTCGCCTCGGGCGCTACCTTCGTCGCCGCGCGCCATGAGACCGGGGCGGTCACTATGGCCGACGCTTATGCGCGAGTCACGGGTGGGCTAGGCGTGTGTACAGTCCATCAAGGACCGGGCCTGACGAACGCAATGACTGGCCTCGCCGAGGCGGTCAAGAGCCGCACGCCGTTGTTGTTGTTGGCGGCAGAAGTAGCTGCTTCCGCAGTCCGGTCGAATTTTCGGATCGACCAGTCGAACCTGGTTGCGTCGGTGGGAGCCATTCCAGAAAGACTCAACGGACCGGCCACGGCGGTCGCGGATGCATTCCGGGCTGTCCGACGGGCGCGGATCGAAAGGCGCCCAGTCGTCTTGATGATGCCACTCGACATCCAGGCGGCCGAATCGGCGTCCCATGGTGACTTGCTGCCTGCGCCCATGCCCAGTGCGGTTCGACCAGCGGAGGATGCTGTGGCAGAAATAGCCCAGAGGATTCGCCTCGCACGCCGACCCTTAATCCTTGCCGGCCGTGGTGCAGTGGTTGCCAACTCACGCGATGAGCTGGAGCGCCTGGGCGATCTGGTTGGAGCTCTTTTCGCAACCTCGGTGGTCGCGAACGGACTGTTCTCGGGGAATCCCTGGTCGCTGGGCATCTCTGGTGGCTTCACTCCGCCGGCCGCCGCAGAATTGATCGCTGAGGCGGATCTTGTGCTCGCCTTCGGCGCCTCACTGAATATGTGGACGACTCGGCATGGCCGCCTGCTTTCACCGCAAGCGGTAGTGGTGCAAATCGACCACGAAGCGCAGGCACTAGGGTCGCACCACCGCGTCGATCTACCGGTGGTAGGCGACGTGAAGCAAACGGCTGGAGCTTTGTTACAACTGCTCGACAAAAAGGAGAGCGGCTGGCGGACGCCTCAATTAGCTGACCTAATTCGAGACCGAACCTGGCGCACAGAGCACTATGAGGATGCAAGCACCGACCAATGCATCGATCCGCGCACGTTGTCAATCGCGCTCGATGAGCTGCTTCCTCTCGACCGAGCCGTTACGGTCGATTCAGGACACTTCATGGGCTATGCGCCGATGTATCTGCGCATCCAGAGTCCAGACGCATTCGTATTCGCTCAGGGCTTTCAATCAATCGGTTTGGGGCTGGCAAGCGCGATTGGAGCCGCAGTCGCCAAGCCAGACCGGATTACCGTCGCGGCGCTTGGCGACGGCGGAGCCCTGATGGCGCTGCCCGAGCTCGAGACGGCCGCCCGGCTCGGGTTGGGGATGCTGATCGTGATCTATAACGACGCCGCCTACAGCGCTGAGGTCCATCACTTCGGGCCGATGGCGGAGCCTGTGAACCTGGTCCAGTTTCCGGATACCGACTTTGCAGCGATAGGCAGAGCCGTCGGCCTCGATGGCCTGACCGTGCGCCGCCGGGTTGACCTCGAAGTGCTCCGAGAGTGGGCTGCCAGCGCGTCCAGAACTGGGCTGGTCATCGACGCCAAGGTGGTGCCCACCGTCGTGGCGCCATGGCTGGAAGACGCCTTTCGCAGCCACTGACCAGGCGCGCCAGCCACTCCGCAGGGAATCGGCCGCCGGTCTATGATCCTCGCGGGGAGTGGAGATGGTCCGTGCCACGGCAAAGCCGGCCCAATCGGAGCTCGACCGGCTCGTAACGCTGATCGAGGTCAGCCGAGCCCTAACGGCTGAGCTCGACCTACAGGAGATCATTGAGCGCATCCTCGAGGGCGCGATCCGCATCCTGCCCGCCGCGGAAGCCGGGATTCTATTCCTGTACGACCCTGATCGGCGAGCGCTGGTCGTCAACCACTCAATCGGCTTTGGTCCCGGCGTTTACGACCTGGTCGTCAAACCTGGTGAGGGCCTTTCCGGGCGGGCTTTCCTCAGCCGGCATGCGCAAATCTACCCACATAAAGAGGAAGTAGCGGCGGTGATGGGCGCTGCTCAGCCCTCCAACCTGGACACCTTTCGAGAGGCCAGCGGCGGCACCGATTACCCCCAGAGCGCTGTCGCGGCCCCCTTGGTCTACAAGGGAGAGGCGCTGGGCGCCATGGTCGTCGAGAATCTTCATAAATCAGAGGTTTTCCATTCCTTCGACGTCCAGCTCCTGGATGCGCTCGCGCAGGCGGCGGCGATCGCCATCGTCAATGCACGGCTCTACGCCGCTGAGCACGATTCCCGCGTGCGACTCGAGGCGCTCAACGACGAGATCCGCTCCCAGCGTGACCAGCTCGAGCGCCGCCTCCAAGTACAGGATTCGCTCGCAGAGGTCGTTCGCGACGATTTGCCGCTGAGCGCACTCGCGATTCGTTTGGCGCGACTCACGCGAGCTTCCGTGTTCTTGAGTGACGCCCTCTACCGCATACGAGCCTGCGACATCGCGATGCCGGCGGAGACGTTGCGAGAGTTAGATGTGGCTGCTTGGGCTGCTCTGCAGCCCACGCTGCGCCAGGCTGCCGAAACGCGTGCCCAGCAGCGTCTCGATGTCGAGCATGGTCGCGAGTTGCTCATCTGCCCGGTGTCGGCTGGTCCGGAAACACTTGGCTTCGTAATCCTCGACGCACGGCACCGACAGTTGGACGCTGTCGACGCAGCCGCTGCGGATTCGGCGGCTATGATCACGGCGGCGAGATTCCTTCGCGAGCGTGCGCTCGAGGAGGGCGAGATCAGGCGCCGCGGGGATGTGCTCGAGCGGCTGCTGAACGGCGATTTCCCAACCGGCACAGATGTGCTGCGTCAGGCCCAGCCGCCGCTTCGGCTGGTTGTGGGCACTCTCCGTGCGATGGGCGACGGCCAGCACGACAGCGGCCCGCGTGTTCTGCGAACGTTGCTAGCGCTTACACAGGAGGCCTTGGCGCTCGAAGGTCGGCCCGTGACAGTCACGCTCAAAGACGGTCATGTCGTAGCCATCCAGTCCCTGGCCGGGAGGCCGGCCAACGATGACCGTTCTTCCTTCGCCGCCCTTGAGCAAGCCGCGGAGCGTTTGACTACATTGGCGCCGGACTGGCGAGCTGTCTATGCGGTCGAAGACGAGGTGGGAGAGCTCACCGGTCTCGCAGCTGCCCACCACGAGGCCAGGCTCGCAATCGAGGTGCGAGAGAGGCTTGGCCGCGTTGACCCGGTTTTCAGCGTTCGGAGCCTGGGAGCCTATCGGCTGATCCTTCAGGCCGCCTCCGGCGCTGATATTGCTCAGTTGTGCGAGAGGACGTTGCAATCCGTCATCGACCACGACCGCCAGCGCGGCTCGACACTCCTCGACACGTTCCGCATCTACCTGGACGTTGGCGCATCGAGCAAGCAGGCCGCCGCTCGCCTAGGTGTCCATCCTCACACGGTGGAGTACCGGCTGGGGCGTCTTCAGGAGCTGACCGGACTCAGCCTGCGCCAGCCCGAAGACCGGATAACGCTCGAGCTCGCGCTTCGAATCTTCGACTCCGCCCAACTTTTGTGAGTCTGCCCAGCAACCTGGCCTAACCTTTGGATGTTCGGCCATAGACTGTCCCGAACGTCCATGCTGTGATTGCGCCAACGCTCGTTTGGGAGGTGGTTATCCATGTCCATGGCCACGGCCGCAATGACGGTCGAGGAACGGTTGGCGCGGGGACCGATCTTACGTGGGGATACGCGTACTCTCGTCGGCTCACTTCTCCTGGCGGTGGCTTTCTCCGCGAACATGCAGATAACGGAGCGGCTGGACCAGATCTGGACGGGCGGGCTTGGTGTTCCGCTTGGCCATACGTTTGCCCAGCTGTGGTGGCCGACCGCGGTCATCTACTTCGGACTCACGGGGGCTCTCAT
>Ga0209237_1000807_pt1 | contig 18035 bp, 16 predicted proteins | sample GraSoi013_1_40cm_2_FD_185820 | JGI IMG/M metagenome (GOLD analysis project Ga0209237, IMG submission 185820) | Grasslands soil microbial communities from the Angelo Coastal Reserve, California, USA - Sample 10_02_2013_1_40cm (SPAdes) (version 2) | ecosystem: Environmental > Terrestrial > Soil >... | reverse complement strand
CCTGATACATCATGCGGGTTCCCCGGCGCACTACGGTGAGTGGGTTCTTGTGCTCGTACTGCACGCCGGGTTCAGGCACGATCGTCTCGCCGAGCGCGCGGCAGATGTCCTCCGCCTGCTCGGGCCGCAGGTCGCGGCCGAAGACGATCCGAGTGTGCAGGTTGGCGATAATTGCGTCCGCCTTCTCTTCGCTGTAGACATCGATCAACTGCGCGCGGTCCTGTGTCGCGATGACGAACGAGACGCCCATGTCCCGGTAGGTCGCCACGAAGTTCTGAAAGGTGGGGATCAAACCGAGCACGCCCAACTCGTCGAGCAGGAAGGTCACGGGCACTTGCAATTCCCCTGCTTCCCGCTGGCGGGCGATGTCGTCCAGCGTCTGCAGCAGCTGACGCAAAAATAACGCCGTGAGGACCTGGCGGCGGGAGCCGGGCTTGCGCGGCAATCCGATGACCAGCGTCGTCGGCTGGCGGGCGACGACCGACAGGGGAAAGTCCGACCGGCTGGTCGCCGCGATGACGTCGGGATCGCGGAAGATCACGAGCACGTTTTGCAGGCCCTGCCACGCACCGATCGTCTTGTCGTCGCGTGCCTGAAACACCTTGGAGAAGCGATCGCGCCATATGGTGCGGTCTCCGTCCACGTGCTCGATGTACGCCATGAACTCGGACGGGTGCAGGTGGGACAGGCCGAGGATGAACGCCAGTGAGCGCGGCGGCGGCACGACGCCCAAGACGTTCTGCAGCTTCTCCCGCAGGAGGTCGGGCATCAGCCGGTCGGCGGGCTCTTCGCAGACGAGCTGGAGGGTCGTGGCCAGCATGTTGAGCTCGGTCTGGCGCCAAAACGGATCTTTCCGGTTGTACTCGGTGTCATTACTGAGGATGGTTTCCGCCATGTCCACCGTGTCGCCGACGCTATGAACGTAGTCCAGGAAGTTATGGCCCATGCTGTCGGGGCTCAGCGGGGACCAGCGGATCACCCGGCGGTCATAGCGCATGGCCACCGGGGCCGCGAACTCCCACAGGTCCGGATCCTTCACGTCTACGGCGATGGTCGACATTTTCACTGGCGCGTGGACGCCGTCGAGCAGCGCGTCGCTGGCCAGCCACCGCTTGATAATCCCGCTGGTCTTGCCCACGCCGGTCACGCCCAGCACCCAGATGTGCTGGCGTCGATACGGCAGCGGTATCCAGAGGTCCGCGCTGCGGCTCCTCCCGTCCTCGGACACGGTGCGTCCCAGGGGCAGGGCGCCTGATCTGAGCATCGCCTCAGGCGACGTGCCGCGCGGGCGGAGGAACGGCCGCAGCTCGTCGACCGTGGCGTACGTGGTCGTCCGCCGGCGTGCCGGACCCCGTGGCACTAAGCGCCTGAGGGCGGCCAGGTACGCGGCGGTCCCTGCCGCGGTCATGAGCAGCATCGTGGCGCCGAAGAATGTCCTGCCCGGGCCGCGCGTCCAGAGGTCAAACGCCCGCCACCACTCACGGCACCAACGCTGATATAGTGTGGGCGGGCGTCTGCCGACCACAGACACGCCAGCGAACAACTCGTCGGGCGCGCAGCGCATGAGGACGCCGAACGCATGCCATCCCTCGCCGCCGGCGACGTGCCAGACCCAGCTGCCGGGATGTCCCAGAGCGTGGTGGGCGAACGCGGCGAGCGACACCTGGGCGCCGAGGAACGCGCTCACAACAACGGCGATGATCAGGACCCATCCGGGCAGGCGAGATGGGAAGGTCAGTTCACGCATGGCCGCTCGCTACGATGCGCCGCGGGGACTCGGGGCGGTGGGCGTCGGCGCGGTGGAGGTCGGGGCACTGGGCATTGGGATCCCGGCGGCGCCGCTGCCGCGGCCCGCTGCGGGCGGCGTGGGACCGGGGCCGCCCGGCGCCCCTCCGTTGCCAGATGTCGTCGTGAGCATGCGGCCCGCAATCATCCCCGAGGCGGATCCTGCGAGACGGAAGCCGACGAACGCGGCCATGGTCGCCCCGGCCACGGACTCGACGCGCCCGACGAACGCGCTCGCCAGACCCTGCACGTTGAGCAGGGCGAAAATGCCGACGCCCAACCCGATCAGCGCCGCCACCGGCATCTTGACCACACCGAGGGTAGAGCCGCCGGCCTTCGCCATCTCGATGAAGTCCTGTAACGGTCCCACGACCGCCAGGCTCACCACGATGCCGACGATCGCCTGCGCCAGCAGGATGACCAGCGAGGCGTGCAGGATGACCTGCAGCCACTCGAAGACGAACGGCTGCGTGAAGCGGTGCGCGAGGAACGCGAAGGACAGAGGGGCGACCAGCGTGGCGACGACAAGCGTCACCAGCGCCATGAACACCAGGAAGTTGTAGATGGCAATAGCGATCACGTAGAACACGACGAACAGAATCGTCGTGAGCGCCGCCATCAGGCCAAACACCACATGCTCGCCGAGGTTGAGGATGGCGTCGACCATCCCTTGGTCCCACGACGCCCACAGCGCGGCCCACAGATCGCGGAGGACCTGGTCGACGGCCGCCACGGTCTGCCAGTCCCCGAGCTGGGCGTTGACCTGACTGCCGACGGCCTGCATGAAACGGAAGAACGACACGGCCGCACCGGCGAGCAGGTCGGAATTCTGGACGAGCAGGCCGGCGATGCCCGCGCGCAGGAACGCCTCGATCACACCCTGCCCGCTGCCGGCCAGCAGCGCACGATACAGGTTGAGCAGGCAGAACAGCAGGATGAGCCCGATGCCCACGGCCCGCAGGTGTCCCTGCACGCCGGAGGCGGCGATGACCTCCTGCAGCCGCGTAGCGGCCAGCTCGGGGCTGAAGAACGTCGGCACGTCCTACGGCCACCCAGTCAGCTGGTCGAAGAACTGGTCCATGGCCTGCTGCCGCTGCTGAGAGTTCAAGTCAAGCAGGCCCGCCGCGATCTCGCTGTACGTCTGCCGCTGCGACTCAATGACGGTGGCGGCCGCGGCGGAGCGCCGGGCCAGCTGTTCTTTCTCCTGCGCGTTCTGCTGGTCAATGAAGGCCGCCAGCCGGTCTACCACGGTCGCCAGCTGCTGGCTCAGCAGGGTCTGCTGTTGAATCACGGCGGTCTGCCGGCCGACCTGGGACGTCGCCATGCGGCTCTCCAGGTCGATCTGCACGGCCATGGCCTCGACCAGGAGTTGCATTGCCGCCCGTGTGCTGGGCGTGTCCTGGGCCCGCAGCGCCAGCTCGCGCGCCGCGGCGATGCCCGCCTGCGCGTCCGCCTGGGGAGATAGGTCCTCGGCGACCTGGTGGGCGGTCGCCCGCGCTGTCTCGGCCGCACCGCGCGCGGTGGCGAGGGCGGTCGCGTTCTGCTCGGTTACCTGGTCGAGCGTCCTGGCCTGCTGCGCGGTGTCGCCGTTTGGAGCCGCGGTGATCACCTGCTCGAGGACCCACCGCGGCGTCCCCAGCCGCGGTGTGGCGACTGCGCGCAGGCGGCCCGCTAGGCCGTTGAGGGCCGACTGCACGCGGGCGGGCAGGCCCGCCCCGAGCGATTCGATCCGGCGGGCGAGCACCTGGGCACTGTACACGCGGTCGAGGATGGGCGCGAGGGATTCGCGCGCGGCATCGGTGTCGTCGAGCACGTCCCACATCCAGGCGAAGGCCTGCTCAATCTGTTGCTGCAGTTGCCGCAGGAACGCGAACAGCTCATCCAGCGACCCGAAGTCGCCGCCTGGGATCTGGGCGTGTGCCGGCGTGACGCCCAGGGTCCCGACCAGCAACAGCGCAACGGCCATAGTCTTCATACGCGAACCCCCTCCTTGTCCGTACTCGCCATGGGCGCCGCGGCGGCGGTGGGATCATCGCGCACCAGCGCCTCCAGCGCTTGTTGAGGATCGTCGTGCTCGCGCATGTATCGCTCGCGCAGCGCCCGCTCGTGCGCGTGGCTACTGACCAGCCAGTAGTCGGCGCGGGAGGGAAACAGCGCGAGCAGGCCGCTGGCGCTGCGGTCTGCCAACCGCTGCACGAGCATCACCTCAGCGTACTCCCCGGTGGCCGCCGACACCCGCGCGAGGTTCGCGTCGACCTCGCGGGGGTTCAAGCGCAACATCTCCCCGCACGCCCCGGGACTCTCGGTGTGGAAGAGGAAGTAGGCGTTGGAGTTGGCCAGGACGGCGAGCGCGTGTGTGTTGTCCTGGAAGTCCCGGATGTCCTGGGAGATCGACAACACGCCGGAGCCGGTCGTGCGGAACCGCCGGTACAGGTCTTCGACGAACGCGCCCGCCACCGGATCGGCGATGAGCGCCCACACCTCATCGAGGACCACAAGCGTGCGGGCGACGCCGATGTGGCGGCTCACGTGCCGCCAGATGAGATCGGTCAGGATGAGGATCATCACCGGCATGAGCTCGGGGTTGCTCTCGAGCGCCGCCACGTCGATGTAGATCCAGTCACTGCTCAGGTTGACGGTCGTCGCCCGGTCCACCAGCCCGGCAAACCGGCCGCGGTCGATCCACTGGTACAGGCGCACGGCGATGTGCTGAGCCGTGCGGCGGTCCTCCTCGGTGATCTGATGCGTGCCGGCCACGGCGCCGAGCATCCGCAGGCTCTGCACGATGTCGTGCAGGTAGACGGGCTCCAGCGTCTGCGTGCGGCCTTCGGGCGTGTCGGTTTCGCGCAGATGCCGCGCGTACGCGGCACGCACGGCGGCCTCGACGATCCCACGCTCGTATCCGTCGAGCGGGTCGCCCGCCGCGCTGACCATGCGGCTGATGAGTGTGATCAGAAACGTCACCTTATGGGCGTCCGGCTCGACCTGACCGGCGGCCAGGTCGCACGGGTTGACCGCCACGCCCATCGCGGGATCCATCGAGATATGCTGGCCGTCTAGAAACCGCGTCGCCGACAGCCAGGGGCCCGGTGGCGTATTGCTACCGCGGTCGACGATGACGACCTGCGCGCCCGTGGCGTGCGTCGCCATCGCTAGGATGGAGGAGAAGAACGTCTTCCCGCTGCCGGTGGAGCCGGCGGCCACGGCGTTCCAGGCGTTCTGGCGGGGGTCGAATGGATCGGTCGGCGTCAGTCCGTGGTAGCGGTTGCTGACAAGCAAGACCGGGCGAGGCGAGCCGGGGGGCGGCCCGGCGATCGGCAGGAAGTGGACGGCCGTGACGGACTGGGCCGCCCGCGTGCGGCCGTTGATCTGTCCGGAGAAGGGCGCCAGCGCAAAGAACTGGCGGGCCAGGGCGCCGTCCTCGCGGACCATCTGGACGTCCTGCATCTCGCCGCTGAAGAACTCCAGCACCTCACGCTCTGCGGCCGCCACGTCCTCCGGCGTCGCGCCGGTGAGGATGGCCGCCACGCCGAAACGCACGATCTCGATCTCCCCGCCGACGGCCTGGTACTGCACCTCGCGCGTCGTCACCAGGCCGCGTTCGGCGGCGACGGTGTCGGGGGTGCCCTGGGTCTCGGCGATGCTGCGTAGCAGGCGGCTGCGCAGCGCCAGGCGGGCGAGCGCGGCGGCGCGAGGTTCGCGCGCGACGTCGACGACGACGGTGAACTTCGTCCGGCTCGCCAGGAGCTTGACGAGCTCGTTCATGCGGGACTCGCCCACCGGCAGCGCGTCCATTGCGACGATCCTGATGTAGCGGTCATCGACCAGCAGCATCGATGGATCCCGGACGACCCCGTTTCGCGCGATGACCTGGCGCAGGCTGGCATCGGCCGCCCACTCGCCGCCCCCAAACCGGCGGTGGCGATCCGGTTTCGTCAGGCGCGGGGGTAACTCGGTGCGCGTCTGGTGCCGCAGCGACGGCGGCGCCAGGCCGGCCGAAGCGCGGCCGGGATTGAAGTAGCGCCACGCCCACTCGACGTACTCCTGGTCCTCAAGGGGCCGGGCCTGCATCCCGGCGGCCTTCAACGCGCTACCGATGAGCGTTCGCAGCGTCTGTAGCGCCATGCTGTCCTCCTCCAGTTCGCGCGGGCTCAGCGGAGTGAACGGCTTGCGCGGGCGCCCGGCGGTGAGCCAGTGAACGAACCCGGCCAGGCCGCCTCCGAGCATCAACCCCGTTACCCACCCGATCAGCAACCCGGAGACTAGCGCGACCAGCCCGCCGACCAACGCGGCGGCCGCCCAGCGCCGCGGGGGCCGGGTTCGACGCGGGTGGTAGGTGACCGAGAGCAGCAAGCGCCGGCTCATGAACTGCCCGCGGCTTGCGCCGTCGCGCAGCGCCGCGATCCGGCGGTGCGCGAGATACGCGGCGGGACCCGACAGCCCGGCGACCAGCGCTTCGTGGCGGGCGATCAGCGGCTCGGCGCCAGCGTCTTTGCTGTAGATGAACCGCGCGCGCTCGCGCGCCGGCAGCGTCTCGATCAGGCGCTTCAGCCGGCGCGCCACGCCGTCCAGTTCCTCCTCACTGAGCGTGTCAAGGTGCAGCGGCTGCAGCTCAAACCCCAGCTCATAGCTGCCGTCGGCCAACAGCATGGCGCCGTGCACCACCGCCCAGTAGGGCAGGGCGTGGGTCAACGACTTCGCCGGCACATCCTCGTCCGCGAGCACGCTCGCAGGATCCATCACTCACCTCGGTTGACGGGACGGGACTGGAGATCATGGGTGACAATCCAGACGTCGGGTTCGGAGGCCGCCCGCAGCCAGTCGCGCAGGTAGGCCCGTGGTTTGCCGCGCCGGAAGTACAGCCAAAACGAAAAGGCCGCGGCGATCGCCCCGAAGGATACCAGCAACGTCGCGTCGACCGGGCCGACGCGAATATGCACCTGGGACGTCAGCGCTCCCACAAGGTAGGCGATAATGGCCAGGACCACCAGGTCGTCGGGCTCCAGGCCCCAGAGGGTTACGGACTGATCGATCTCACGGTGGATCGGATGGCGCAGCACGGGGGACTCCTAGATGTACGGGCTCACGTCGATGCCCAGCGCGCCGAGGATCTGCGGCGCGAAGACGATCGTAAAGCCGACCAACGCCACCAGCACGAAGGGGCCGGCGCCGCGGTCCATCCCCAGCACCACGCGGAATCCGGCGAGGATCCAGGCGCCGGCGATAATGAGCCGCCCGGGACCCAGCATCCACGCCACGAGGCCACGCAGGAACTGCTGGAAGGGCGCCAGCGCCTGCTCGGTGCTGACCTGCGCGAAGGCGGGTAGCGCAACGGCGCTCACCAGCGTGAGTGCAGCTAGGCCGAGTCCACATACGCGATATGCGAGCATGCGAGTCCTCCTTTTACCCGTGCCTACATGATCAGTACGGTGATGGTCTGGCCACGCTCTAACCGTGTCACGACAGTGGGACCCGATGTTGACTGCGCGTTGGGCGCAAACGCCCGCGCGACGGCGGACGCGAGCCCGTCCCAGAAGCTGGGCGTCCCTTGCGCGATGGCCAGGAAGCCGTTGGTAATGGTGACTTGCTGCTGTTGCGCGCGCGCCTTGAAGTAGTCGCTGACGGACTGCATCGTCGCTCCAAGGAGGGCAGAAGCGGCGCCGGGCATCATCGTGCTGACCTGACCGCCAACGCCCAAACGTCCAACCTGCGCATCGTACGCGGCGGCTCTGAACGGTTGCTCCTTGCCGCCGTTGGCGATCAACATATTGAATTGAATCAGCACAAGTCCCTCGGGCGAGCGAGTCGCCTGCCCGACAAGCACCGTCCCACGCAACGGGCCCTGCGCGATCTCAGCGAGCGCGGGCGTGACGCCGCCCGAGGAGGTCACCGCGACCGGCGTGGCGAGCGTTGCTTCCAGTAATTCCCCGCGTGACACGGATTCCGCCGCGGTTTGAGCGGAAGTGTCAGGTGCCGCCGGTGGGACGGCCGGATTCCCGACCGACCGAGTAGCGCTGGCTTCGTACACGACTACCGGAGCAGGCGACTGCGTTGAAACGGCCCCATCCTGAGACGCGAATACGACAACCTGCGGGGCCGATGAGGTCGCTTCTGGCTGCACCTGACTTGCCTCAAACACGATCACCGGTGTGGCGGTCATCGTGGACAAGCCGGGCATGCGGGGCGGCATGGGGACGAGCCCGGAGTTGCCGTCCGATGCCGGAGGCGGGCTGACCGTCAGCAACGGCACCCCAGGCCCCGCAGTTCGAGGGGATCGCGGTTTCAACGAGAGGGCAGAGGATGGAGATGGTGACGAGTTCGTCGGCACGGCTGACCGTGGACTCGTCTGCGCTACGGCGTGAGACGTGGGCGAGAGCGCGTGCGGTGCCGGAGTGCTCACGTGCGCCGGCTTCGGGGTGACCGACCAGATGACGATGAAGAGCGCCACGCCTACCGCGATCCAGTTGATTGTCTTCCTCAGGTTCAATCGCACTCGGCCGGTCCGCAAGCCGTCGGGGCGAACGAAACGCGCAAAGAGCTGACGATGCACCCGCTTGCGCTGTCGCTCTGCGGCGGCTTCGGCCTCCGAGGGCAACCGCTCAACCGTGCCAGTGTAGGCGTTGATCACGTCTTCTGCCAGATCGGGGTCGGCCTGGCGAATGTGATTGAGCAACGCCAGGAAGGCAGGGTCAACGGGATCGCCCGGAGGAAGCTCGGGAAGCGGTCGGCCCAGCTGCGCTTTCACCCGCTGGGAGAGGGAGCTCCACACATGATCCACAGGTTCCTCCTTGACGCGGACTCGACGTGGGCCCAATAATACTCCCAACAGTGAAAAATTACAAGTAGCGGCTATAATACGGCTATACAAGGCACCTCGTGGCTATGAAATCCTGCCTCCTGCAGCTCCTCGCGACCGATGGACTCCGTTCGGTCGTCGGCCTATCCTGGGCGGAACCGCAGCTGGTCGCCGCTCTGCGGACATGTTTGCGGGAGGGTCTAGTTATGGTCATCCGGCCCGGACTCAAGCCCACCGGGTACAGCCGCCGAGAGATTCCCACAGACGTCGCGGCGCTGACCCCCGCAGGACGCGCGGAAGCCGAGCGCTGTCTGGGCCGTTTGGCATCAGCGGTGTCGCTCGCCCACGAAATCGAGCACCGGATTGGGGTAGGGGAACTTCGGACGAGATTGCGGATCCCGCCGGATAGCTGGACGTCCGCCGTCGAGCTGCATGTCGCGAGCCTCGCGGAAGCGGTGGGTGCTACCGGGCGCGGCCTGCCCGACGGACTCGCGGATGTTGATGGGATGCGCTTGGCGCTCGAATACGACTACGGTCGCTACACTGCGACGCAGGTGCGGCTGAAGCATGGGGTGTTCACGCGGATGGCCGACGACGCGGTCTGGGCCGCGCCGACGTCGCACCGCGCCCAGTGGCTGCGGAAACTCGGCTGCGAGCACGTGCTGGTTGTACCGCTTCCTCTGGGCGTCTGGGCGTAATGGGTGGTGAGACCTTCCCTATCCGAATCACATGGGCGGTGGCGCTGGCATTGACTTTCGAACAGCTGCGCAACTACGCTCCGGGCGGCCAATGCGAACGAGAGGAGGAATTCGGGTGATCCGGATCGTCTGTCTGGCCACGGCGGTCGGCGGGATGACACTCCTGGCCGCGTCCGTTGATTCCACTTGGCGGCTGGCCGGCGCGCTCTCATTGCTACTCAGCGCCGTCGTCCTCACTACAGTCGGCCTTCTCGCCCGCACAGATCCATGCCCAAAGGCCAAGGTGTCGTACACAGGCAGCTATCCTCCACTGCTGATCGGCAGCCGGGGCATGGCATGGGCCAAACCGGAGGGACTGGCCCTCGACTTTGGCCGACGCGGGCGGCGTTTGATCAAATACGGTCGGCTGGAACAGGCGATGGTGACGCACACAGGCCGCGAGGGGCGTCGGGCACTGTTCGCCTACGTAAACGATGCCATTAGTCGCACTCTTTACCCGATCTGGCTGGTGCCCAGGCACCCGCTGGACGCCGATCGGCTGCTCCGGGCGATCCTACGGCGCAACTACGAGGACGCAGACCGGGTGTGGAAGACCTGGCGCACAATGGCGATCGACCTGATGGTGAAACCGGAAGAGTTGCGGGCCGGGGCGACCAAGGAGATCAAGATCCAGCGCAAGGTCGCCTGCACGCACTGTGGTATCGTCGGGGCCTCGCCCACCTGCCGAGTGTGCGCCGGTCGAGGCGCCGTCTTCCAGGATGACGTTGCCGCTGTCGCGATCCCAAAGGGGAGCCGTCCTGGAAAGGAGATCGTGCTCCCCGAGCTGGGACATGAGGATGTCAACGGGTATCGCGGCCCGCTGGTCGTGCGTTTGGTGCAGGAGTATGTGGGTCACTCCGCGCGATCTTGAGATCCTCGCCAGGGTCCGCGACGCGCGCGCCTGCGACAGTGCGACCTTCACCGATCTGTTCCCTACCGTGAGGTCGCTTCGGCAGCGCCTATGGCGGTTGACTCGCGAGCGCTTCCTGAAAATTCACCGCATTGGAAATCAGCGCGCCTATTCACTGGACCGGCGCAGCGTACCAATCCTCGGGTTGCCCGCGAAAGAAGTCCGGGTTTCGCGTGTTGCCGTGGCACGCTACCTTTTGTATGCGCGGATTCGCCGGGAGCTGCAGGCAGAGGGGTACGTGCTTAACGGGCAGGATCAGGTGGGGCGTGCGATGGTAGCGCGGGCGTGGCGCGGTGGGCGTCGGATCGCCGTCGCAGTCTGCGGTCCAGAGGCATCACCGCGTGCCGTGCAAGGGCTCGTGCATCGGCTACGCTCGCTGGTGAACCCGTTCGGCCCCCTCGCGGATGAACTCATGATCTTCGGGCTGGCACACGCGCCCCGAGTGATATCGAAGCTACCCGTCGCCTACCGAGGGCGGGTCACAATCCGCCCCCTTAAGCCGGTCACCGCGTCGGGCTCATAACCCGAAGGTCGCAGGGTCAAATCCTGCCCCCGCTACCAAAATAACCAGCGCGAACGCATCTTGCAGTCGTGGGAGGTCTCGATGTTTCCCCGGAGCTTCGCTACGAGCCTGTCTGCCGAAATTGGCGTTGCTGAGCCACTTTTAATGCGTCGCGCACCACTTCAGGCAGGGCTCCGACATATACCTCGATTCCGAACTTTTTCAGTGCTTGGACAGACCATCCTATTCCCTTTAAGTGGCGAGCCCGCATCATGGTCCACGAGTGCGAGGCTCCTGCGAGCTTTTGGGTAGAACTCGCTCACGTAGAGCAATTTGAAGGCGTCGGTAAGGAGTTTGTTCTTTTGAGCGCTCTTCGCAGGGCCGATGTGCGCCCAGGCCTCACACAGGATTTGGGGAGACTCAGAGAACCCATCGATCTCGGGTCGTCCACCATCAGGCAGGGCTAGGCGTTTCTTTGTTAGTCGTATGCCCGACTGCTTTGTCAATTCTTCCACGATAAGAGTCTCTGCTCCTCTTTGCGCTGCGCTGTCACCAGGAGCAAGAGTTGTCACCTTCACGTCTATCGGATCCTTTCGCGCATGACTAAGGCAGGCTTGCCAGAGACCCGTATCGGCGGCACGCGCCGCAGTTCCTTGTTTTTCCGATCTACGAACCGTATCTCGACTTTCGCGCCAATCGCCGCAGCCAGCCTTGCCAGAGTGGGAAGAGTAGGCAGGTCTTTGCCGCCCTCGAGCCGGCTCAGCATGGGGCGCTTGATCCCTGCCTTGGTCGCGATTTGTTCCTGCGTTAACCCCTTCGCAGCTCTGAGCGCGATAAGCGATCGGGCTGTCTGGAACTCGGGTGCGAGGTCCTTGTAGGCTTTGCGGAACTCTACATCTCGGAGCAGTTCTTGTCGTAGTTCTTTCCATGATCGCTCAAGTTTCGCCATACCCCTCACCCTCCTTACTTCCGTGGTTTCTCAAGGCGAGCCATGTAATCTCTCATCCGCTGTGCTGCGACTTCGATCTCCTTGGGAGGCGTTTTCTGAGTCTTCTTTACGAACCCGTGAAGCATGACAAGCTTTCGCTTCGGTGCCGAAAAATAGAGCAGCCGATGTTGGACCTTCTCGTGCTCGACCCGTACCTCCCAAATCTTCCCAACCATATGCGAGACATACGGTTGCTTGACGTTCGTGCCGTGCTCTTCGAGCAGGTCGAAGATCCAGGCGAATCGAGCCTGCGCCTTGACGGGCTGGTCTCTGAGCCATGCCTCCGCTGGACGCGCGCCCTGAGCGGTTGCGTAGAACGTCACCTCCCACGGGCGTTCCCCGCGGCCCGATTCCGACGATCGCATTGTAACTCGAAAGTTACATCTTGTCAACGGCTATGCCAACCGTGGTAAGTGCGGCACTATCAGGCGCGTCAGAAGCCGCGAGCTAAGCTGGTTCTTCCGAGGGCGCAACACATCGTTAGTTCTAGTGCCTGGGCCGGCCCGCGGCCAATATCTTCAGACTATGCTACGTTTGGCACATCACCCCTCGGTCGTGCTCGGATCGTCGAGCAGCTCCGCGTACCAGTCCACCTGCCGGCGAAATCGCCGCACATTGATCGCCGACGAGTCGGCGAATGAAGCCCGAAGGGCCTCAACAGTGATGCACGTGCTCAGAAGGTAGCTGGGGGTTGGTTGATTGCCTTCCAGCAGGTCGTCGACAGCTGCAAGCGTATCGTACAGGCGCATCGTGCGCTCTGCGTCTGGCACCAGTTCAACGACTACATTGAACGTCGGATCCTTGATGCGCTCCTGGGTACTCGCGCGCCCGGCGGAACGCGCGCCCACAATGCCAGCCACAGCCATCGTAGCCTCGCTGTGCGTGACCGTGTGCACTCCCCCGACGAGGAGGTTGAGTTCGGCATTCTTGACGAGGTTCAACAGCCTATGACCATGCGCGGTGGCGATCAGCTGCACCCCACGTTCGGCGATCGAAGCCGCGCTCTCCGCCTCTGCCTTTGTTCCGATCTCGTCGATGATGACAACTTCCGGGGTGTGGTTCTGCACCGCCTCCAGGAGGAGGCGGTACTGGTCGGCGCGGTCCGGCACCTGTATTCGCCTGGCAGTTCCGATCGCGGGGTGGGGGACGTTGCCGTCGCCACCGATCTCGTTGCTTGTGTCGACCACGACTACCCGCCTCCGCAAATCCGTGGAGGCGATTCGGGTGAGATCCCTCAGGAGGGTGGTCTTGCCGCTGCCGGGTGGGCCTAGGATCAGCAGGCTCTCTCCCCTAGCCAGCGTCGGCTGCAGGGAATCCGCGACCCCCGCCAGGTGGCGCCCCACGCGCATCGTGACGCCCACGAGGTCCTGGTAGCGGTTCCGGATGGCGCTGATCCTGTGCAAAGTGCCTTCTATCCCGGCGCGGTTGTCGCTGCGAAAGAGGCCGACGCGCTGGACGATGAATTCCAGGTCACCTTGGGTCGCGTGGTGAGGCAGTAAGACATAGTCCCCGGGAAACCGCAGCTGCACCGGGCGGTTTAGATCAACCACGATCTCCACTAAGTCGTCGAAGATCTGTCGGTCGATGTGCTGACGGATCGTCCCGGGAAGGTAGTTCAGGAGGATCTGGATCTCGCTGATCTCGTCTGGCCCAGAGTTGTCAGAGGGTATCTGAGGCTGCACAGCTGCCTGCCTCCTACGTTCTTCCGGCCGTCAGAATCGATCCGGGCTGATGCTGCTGGATTGTTGCCAATACTTCTGTGATATACTTATAAGTCGGTATTGTCGCTTTTCAGAGTCGGAGGGCAGCGATGACGCCAGCGCGTCAGCGCACATCCAAAGCGCACCTTGCCTCCCAGAACTCCACACGACCGGCGAGTACGCCTGAGTTGAGCGAAGAGGATCTCGTGGCCGTCGGCCGACCACGGCTGGGCGGACCGCCGGAGTTGGTCGTCCCCGGAGACGGTCGGTTTGTTCTAAACACGGCCGCAATGCGCCTGCTTAGCCCGAAGACCCCGCTGGCGGGTGTCAGGTTCTACCTGGCCGAGAAGGGGAAGGAGCGGTTCCTCGTCGTCCGTCCCGCCGCGAAGAACGCGACCGACGCCATCAAAATCTACCGGACCGGCCGGTTCTACCAGGACCGCTGGCCAGCGATCGTCATGGGCCGCGCGGCCACCGCGCTGCGGAAGATTGGCGTTGTCGAACGGTGCCGGCTGGAGGGCATCCACGATCGCAAGAATAACTGGCTGGTCTTCAACCTCAACCGTCCTAAGCCGATGCAGGACATCGAAGGGGTCGACCCGATGGGCCAGGCCATCAGCCTGTGGCTCAAAGCTACCAAGCGCAAGCGCACGATCCTGATGAAGGATGCCCTCGAAGAGGTCCGCGAGGCGTGGGAGAAGGAGGCGGCGAGGCCAAACAGCAGTGTGCGCGGGCCCTTCCCGTTTGACAAACCGATCCGGCTGGGAGCTTACCTGCGTAAGTACGCTGGTGACTACAAAAGAGAGGGGCTGCGGCTCGGCGAAAGCGGGATCAAGCCGCCCGTAGTCCTTGAGTAGGTTCTTCCAAACGCTCAATCTCTGCCTCTGCGCTGGGTCGAGACGCTGCTCTGCCCTCCGTTTCCGCCTAGTGCCTTTGGTAAGCATCAGCCTACCACGGCGGTGTCTCAGCCTCGTCACAAAGTTCGGTGACCGGAGGCAAAAACGCGAAGATTGCTTCTCAATCCGCCTGCTTGTGTCGAAGCGTATTGCGCGTCGCCGGGATGGACGGGAATTAAGAGACATATTGATGCAGCGCGCGGGTGCATAGGAATGTCGCCAAGTGAGGCGACGCTAGGTCAATCTCCCTTGTATGCATGACACGCACATTCGTGCACCCGTATGAGTGACGCCTGGTAGGCATATCTGCTGATGCGCCGTCTCGAATTCGCACGGGAGCGGATTCACCGGGAGCGCCCGCTGGTCGAGGTCGCATTCGATGCGGGATTCGCCGATCAGGCGCACTTCACGCGAGCCTTCAGATCGGCATTCGGACTGACTCCTGCGCGGCACCGTGCGTTGAGGGTGAGGTGAGGGCATGTCTCCCTTCCCTAGCCGCGAGAAGGAAAATGGCCTGAGAGGTCGAATCGACATAACATCATAAACTCTTATCGACAGTATGAGTAATGTCGAATCTAGTCCGTACACAGCCGGTCGCCCTCTACTACCAGATCCAACAGGATTTACGCGCACGCATCAAGCGCGGCGAATGGAAGCCTGGCGACCGTCTGCCTCCCGAGCCCGAACTGGCAGCCCGCTACCGTGTGAGCCGGATCACCGTCCGCCAGGCCCTGGCGCGGCTCGTGGCAGATGGACATATCGAGCGCCGGCAGGGAACCGGCACGTTTGTGCGCGTCGAGAAAGTCGCTCAGCGAACGGGGCTCTTGACCAGCTTCACGGAGGAAATGCAGCATCGGGGACTTGAGCCCGTTACTCGCATCCTTGACTTTCAGATCCGCACACCCCCCGAGCATATACAGAAGATCCTACGCCTGTCACCCGCAGATGAGGTTGCATACCTGGAGCGGCTCCGGATCGCCAACGGAGAGCCACTGGCCCTCACCGAAGCTTTTCTCCCCGCCCGCCTGGTGCCAGACCTGCAACACACACTCCTGGTCGACGGCTCGCTGTATCGCACGCTTGAGGAAGTGTACGGCCTCGAACTGGCGGAGGCCGATGAGGAGATCGAAGCCGCACTGGCGACGGGGAAGGAGCGCCGATTCCTCGGCGTCAAGCCTGGAGCCCCCATCTTGCAGATCATCCGCACGACCTACCTTGCCACGGGTGAACCCGTCGAGTGGGTCCGCGTGGCCTACAAGGCCGACCGGTTCAAATACTACCTTCGTCTGAAAGGACGTCGGTAATCATTCCGAGCGTGGGATGGCGCCCTTATGAAAAGGAGGTGAGGTCGCCGCGCCGGCACGGCACGGCACACGTGAAGTTCCATTTTCCGCAAGCGAGGAGGGGGAACAGATGAGGGCAGTAGGCCTATTGCTCGTGGCCAGTTTGGTCCTTGTACTTGTGCCCGGCTTGGCACCGATCCAGGCTCAGGGGACCCAAGATCCAAAGGCCCTGGCGGCCTTATACAAGACCCTGCCGTTCCAGAACGTCTATCCACTCCCTGAAGGGCCGGTCGCCCTGGGGGGGACGGTTCGGACCATCAAGATCGGATTCTCGCAGACCGGTTTCAACCATCCCTGGCGGATCGAGATGATCAACTCCGCCAGAGCTGAGGTCGCTAGGCACCCCAACGTGCAGATTATCGTGACCGACGGGAAGGTGGACGTGGTAAAGCAGAGCGGGGACATCGCCGACCTGCTTGCGCAAGGTGTCGACGCCATCGTCATGAGTCCAGTGGAGGACGCGGGGCTGCGGGCGGCCGCCCGCAAGGCCATGCAAGCGGGGAAGCCTGTGATCGTGTTGGATCGGGACGTCTCTGTGGACAAGACCCTGTTTATGGGTCAGAGCAATGTCACCATGGCCGCTGGCGTGGCGAACGTGATGGTGGAGCAATTGAAGAAGAAATACGGCACGCCCAGGGGCAACGTGGTTGAGATCACGGGTCTGCTCGGCTCGACTCCTGCTCAGGGCAGACACCAGGGCTTTGAGTCCATCGTGAAGCAGTACCCCGATATCAAGGTTCTGGCGACCGGGGACGGCCAGTGGATTCGGGAGCCTGCGGTGAAGCTGATGGAGGACTGGCTAGTTCGCTTCCCCAAGATCGACGCGGTCTTCTCCCATGCGGAGGAGTCTTCGTGGGGCGCACAACTGGCCATCGAACGCGCAGGACGGAAAGACGAAGGCATCATGCACTTCACCCACGACTCGTCTAACCAAGGGTTCTGCTCTGTAAAGGCTGGGCTCTTCCTGGCGGACGGGAACTACACGCCCTACCTCGGCCACATCGGCGTCCGCGCGGCCCTCTACACCCTGATGGGCAAGGAGTTGGCCAACAAGAAGCAGTACGCCTACGGGTTCAAATATGACCTGCCCGACCTGCCTGTGTTGACAAAAGCCAACGTCGATCAGTGGCTCGGCAAGGGGTGGGGAGACTGGGATAGGCAGAACTGCGGGAAGTACTTTATCCCGTAGAAGTCGGCGCGGGGACGCCGCTCGGCGTCCCCGCCGAAGCTCGATGGCGATTCTCGAGCTCCAAGGCATCACGAAACGCTTTCCCGGCGTTACCGCCCTTCAGGAGATCTCCTTCGGGATCGAGGAGGGAGAGGTTCACGCCCTGGTGGGTGAAAACGGCGCCGGGAAATCGACGTTGGTCAAGATCCTGGCCGGCGCCGTGCGTCCTGACGCCGGGACGGTGCTCTACCTGGGTCACCCAGTGGCGTTCCGGGAGCCCCAGGACGCCATCCAACAGGGCATCAGTACCATCCACCAGGAGCTCCACCTTGCTCCGCACCTGAGCGCTGCGGAGAACATTTTCCTCGGCCGCTATCCGCTTACCCGGCGCGTTCGCATCGACTGGCCGCAGCTGTATCGAGATGCCCAGGCCGTGCTGGGACGCCTGGGTGTCACTCTGGACGTGCGGCAAAGGGTTCGAGATCTCAGCATTGCCCAGCGCCAGGTCATCGAGATTGCGAAAGCACTGGTCCACGAGTCCAGGGTCCTGATCCTCGATGAGCCCTCGGCCGTCCTGGGACGCCACGACCTGCGGCTACTGTTTGGCGTGCTGGCGGCGCTCAAGTCGCACGGCACCACGATCGTCTACATCTCCCATCGCCTGGAGGAGGTTTTCGAAATCGCTGACCGCGTCACTGTGCTCCGCGACGGACGCCGAGTCGGCACGCGCCCGGTTCAGGAGCTGACGGTTGTGGGCTTGGTGCAGATGATGACCGGACGATCACTCGAAGAGTTGTGGCCGGTACGCCGGCATCAGGTCGGTGAGGTTGCACTCGAGATTCGTGGCCTGAGCCGGGGCCAGGTGTTCCGCGATGTGTCGCTGCAAGTGCGCTCGGGCGAGATTGTCGGGCTGGCGGGGAAAGTGGGCTCGGGCCGGACGGAGATGGTGCGAGCGATCTTCGGCGCGGATTCCGTTGACGCCGGCGAGATCCTGGTCTTCGGACGCACTGCTGCCATTCGCTCCCCGTGGGCCGCGGTGCGCTATGGTATTGGGTTGGTCCCGGAGGATCGCAAGATCCAGGGACTCCTGCAGAACCGGCCCTTGGTGGAGAACATCTCGCTCACCAACCTCGGCCGCTTCATCGGGGCGGGTTTCTTGCGCCTCGGCCAGGAAGCCCGGGCGGTCCTGGCCCTGGTGCGAGCCCTGAAC
>Ga0209237_1000805_pt1 | contig 18045 bp, 19 predicted proteins | sample GraSoi013_1_40cm_2_FD_185820 | JGI IMG/M metagenome (GOLD analysis project Ga0209237, IMG submission 185820) | Grasslands soil microbial communities from the Angelo Coastal Reserve, California, USA - Sample 10_02_2013_1_40cm (SPAdes) (version 2) | ecosystem: Environmental > Terrestrial > Soil >... | reverse complement strand
CGCGGCGCTCCCCGCCGGCCAGGCCGACGGCAAGGTCGAAAAGCCGGACCCTCTGCCCGCGGTCCCTGAAGCGCGAACGGCGCCCCTTCAAGTGGCATTCAACGTGCGCGGTTTCAAAACCGTTCGCTACACCCATCCCGATGCTCCAGCGCTGCTGGTCCTGGCGAACTACCTTCGAGACACCTTTTTGCACCGTGAGCTTCGCGAGAAGGGCGGCGCCTACGGGGCGGTCGCTCAGGCGAGCATCGGGGGCGGAACCTTCTACATGGCTTCCTACCGCGATCCATACGTCACGCGCACGTATGACGCTTTCGACCGAGCCACACGATGGGTGGTCGAGGGCGAAGTCGTCGACGAGGCCTTGAAGGAGGCGATCCTGGGCGCTTGCGGTGACGTGGACCCACTCGAGTCTCCCGACATCAAGGGCCGCCGGGAGGCCACCAACCGGCTCACCGGCTTCACGCGTGTAGAGCGTGAACGGTTCAAGAAACGTCTTCTCGAGGTCACGGCGGCGGACCTTCGCCGGATCGCGAGCACCTACCTGTCTCCGGATGGCTATGCCCAAACCACGATCGCAGGACCCGAGCTGGTGGACGCCGCAATCAAGGAGCGGCCGGGGCTCTTCGAGGTGGTCGCGCCGGTCTGAAGCGCCGTGTCACAATCGGCGCCATGAATCTATGGCGCCGTGAGTACTTCTGGCCGGCGGTGCTGATCGTCATCGGGGTCTACTTCCTTCTCAGCAACCTCCAGCTTCTGAGTTGGTTGCGAGGGGACCTGGTCTGGCCGGTGCTTTTGATCGCTCTTGGGGCGTGGCTCATCCTGCGGCGAGCCCGCTGAGGGTGGGGTTGTCGTCGACGTGAAGCAAGGCTGATCACGATGCGGACCGGGTATCGCAGCTTCTTCTGGCCCGCGGCTCTGATCCTCGTCGGGGTGTTCGCCCTGTTGATCAACGCCAGGGTGATTCCCGTCGAACGCCTCGATAGGCTGCTGGACCTCTGGCCGTTGATCCTGATCGTGATCGGCCTGGAGATCGTGGTCAGGCGCGCTCTCCATGGTGGAGCCGCCGAACTTGCCGCGGTGCTGATCGTTCTGCTCGCGATCGGAGGTGCGGCGGCTTATATAGCGCTCGGCCCTGCAACCCTGGCTGGCGGCCAGAAGCTCGACGCCGCGGGCAAAGTCGGGAGCCTGGATCACGCCACGGTTCACGTCGAGGTGGGAGCCGCCAACATCACGGTGCAGGGAAGCAGGGACATCGGCGATGACCTGTTTCGCGCGCACTTCGACTACTCCGGGGGCAAGCCCGAGGTCAGGCTGGATACGTCCACCGGTGAGCTGACCATCTCGCAGGCCAACACCACCGGCTTTTTCTTCCAGAGCCGCCGCTTCGTGCTCAACCTGCAGCTCAACTCGACGCTGCCGTGGAAGATCGCTGTCGACGGCGGGGCTTCGACCGACACCTTCAATCTGTCCGGCATTCACGTCACGAGCATCGACATTAACGCCGGCGCCAGTCGAGAGGACATCACGCTCGGAGCTCCATCAGGCACAGTTCCGATCACCATCAACGGAGGTGCCGTCACGGTCAACGTGCATCGCCCCAAGGGTGTGGCGGTGTCGGTCACGGTGTCTGGCGGGGCCGCGAATCTGACATTCGATGGCAGGCAGAGCCATGCCATCGGCACGCTGACGGCCCAGACGAGCGACTACGACAGCGCCACCGATCGCTATCAGATTCAGGTCAGCGGCGGCGCCTCGAACGCCAACGTGGACTCGAGCGCGCCGACGGGCTAGGCGTTTCCAGCCGTCTTCAGCCGGCGATCCAGGGCGTCGGTCCGAGCTGCATGTCGCTTCAGCGTTTCGGGATGCAGCGCGGTCCGCAGGCCGCGCGCCGCGATGTCCAGCATCGATTCGAGCTCGGAGCCGAGGACACCGGCCGCTTTGAGAACCGGAACAAGCGCCGCCGCACGTTCGGCGCCTCCGAGGAGCTCACCCTGGCCGATGCCCATGCGGGCGATGCTGTCCGCCTCGCGCTCCAGCCGGCCTGCAAGCTTGATGTGCTCGGCGTCACCCAGCGCCGCGCACCGCGCCGCGCCGCGCCGCGATGCGGCGGCGGCCAGTCGGGCTTCGAGGAGACGGCCGGCTGCGGCCTCGTTCGCCACCGCGGCCGGGCAGAGTCCGATCACCTGCTGCGCAGCGATCGTGACGCCACGTCGCTCCAGCTCAGCCACCACCGCGGCCGGCGGCGTCTCCTCGAGCCGGAAAAGGTTCATTGACAGCTGGACGCGTCCGCGAGAGAGCTCGAACGCCAGCGCCTGGACGCCGCGAAGACCGCCGGCCGACTCTCTCAATGACCGAGCCAGGGCGCGCGCCCCGGTGATGTCCATCCCGGCCGGCAGGACGTTGAAGGCCAGCAGCGGGCGCCGGGCACCCACAGAGATCGCCCCGGCGGAGACGTGGAGCTCGGGGCCGCCGAGGATCGGGCTCTGGCGACCCGCGCGAATGTCGGCCAGGGTGGGCGATTCGCCGTCGCCGTAGTAGTGGACGGGCACGTGAAGCTCCGACCAGATTCGTTCTCCCAGCCGATGTGCGAGGTCGCGGGCAGTCGCGATCGTGGCGCCGCCCAGCGGCACGATCGGAATGACATCGGCCGCACCGACTCGCGGATGCACGCCGACGTGATCGTTCAGGTCGATGCGGTCGATCGCCACCTGGACCGATGCGATCAGCGCATCGAGCAGGTGATGTCCCTCGCCAGCGAGCGAAATCACAACGCGATTGTGGTCGGCGTCCGCGTCGACATCGAGGACGTGCGCAGGGGCAGCGGCGCCGGCAAGCTCAGCGATGACGTCGGCACGGCTTCCCTCGGAGAAGTTGGGCACGGATTCGAAGAGCTGGTGGGGATCCATGCGCCTGTTAGCCTACGAGGCCATGCCCGGAGCGGTGGCACTCGTGTACGGCGAGGAGCTGATGAAGCACCGCCTTTCGGACCAACATCCGCTGCAGCCGATTCGCGTCAAGCTGGCCGTGGAGCTCATCCGTTCGACCGGGCTCATCGAACACGCGCACCTCATACCGCCCCGAAGCGCAGCGCTGGCAGAGCTTCAGCTCGTGCACTCGGCGGAGTACGTGGACCTGGTCCGAAAGCTGAGCGATCCTGCTCAGCGCGGGCGTGTGCCGCCGGACCTGGTTGATGCTGCCGGATTCGCATCCGCCGACAATCCCATCTCCGATGAGCTGCATGAGGGGGCGGCCCTGGTGGTCGGCGCCACGCTCATCGGTGCGGAGGCCGTCGAGAGCGGAGCTGCGCTTCATGCGTTCAGCCCGTCGGGTGGGCTGCACCACGCACATCGTGCTCGCGCCTCGGGCTTCTGCACGTACGACGATCCCGCGATCGCCTGCCAATGGCTTAAGGACCGCGGTCACCGCGTTGCATACGTAGACGTCGACGTCCACCACGGCGACGGCGTCGAGGACATCTTCTACTCGGACCCCGACGTGCTCACGATCAGCCTCCACGAAAGCGGGCGCTATCTGTTTCCAGGCACCGGATTTCCGCAGGACTCGGGGACGGGGAAAGGGAAAGGCGCCGCGGCAAACCTGCCCTTCATGCCGTTCGCGTGGGACGAACCATGGCTCGAGGGGTTGGAGAAGGTGGTGCCGGCGCTGCTGCGGAGGTTCAAGCCCACGGTGCTGGTGACCCAGGATGGTTGTGACACGCACTACCTCGACCCGCTCGCGCATCTCGCTGCGAGCACTCGCATCTGGCCCCGCGTAGGAAAGCTGTTTCACGAGCTCGCGCATGAGCTGTGCGAAGGCCGGTGGTTGGCGCTGGGGGGTGGGGGATACGCGATCTACGAGGTGGTGCCACGGGCCTGGACGCTGTTCTTCGCCGAGATGGTCGAGCGCCCGGACCTGGCCGCGGATCTGAACGATCCTTCGAGCCCGCTTCCCGCCGCCGAGGTGCAAGACCGCGTGCGGGCGGCTCTGCGCAAGGACCTCCGGACGCTCAGCGAGGTCCACGGGCTCGATTTCGGCTGAGCGATCAGCGGCCGGTCATGGAGTCCGGCTTGCCCGCAGGATCGCGAACACCGCGACTTGCAGCGGCAGTGCGGTGCCGAAGACCGCCGCGATCGCCGGCACAGCCCAAGCGAAGCCTCGTGTGTGCGCGGACGCGAGCACGCCCACATAGGTCGCGGCGGCGGCGACCACCAGCACCTGCCACAAGAGCACCACCTTCAACCAGCGCCCGATCGCCGGGCGCATCAAAGCAATGTCATGCGTTTGCAGCTGCCGGCGGAGCAAGTAGTGGTACAGGCCGTACTGAACCGACAACGTGAGAAGGAAGGCGAGGGCCCCGACGCTGAGAAACGCGCTGTCGCTCAGGCGGAGTACGTGCGCAGGCAGCGGGTGCAGACACGCGCGCGGAACGAGCGGCCGGCCACCGTCACGCGGCCCATCTGCAAATTGGGCTCAAACCTCCGGTTGACCCGGTTCTTGGCATGACTGACGTGGTGTCCGAACTGCGGCTCTTTGCCGCAAATCGCGCAGCGTTTGGCCATGAGTCACCTTCAGAGGGGGAAATTTGGTCGATCGAGGGACGCCGGGGTTTCGCCGAGCTCACCAGGGCGTTTCTGAATTGTACCATGGGCTCTCGCATGGCCTCGAAAATCCCGACGGCGCTCGGACAGGCTCAGCGCTGGGGCCGCATCGAAGTCTTTCCGTCCGCGGTCGCGGCCATCGCAGGGCATGCCGCTTTGAGCTGCTATGGAGTCAGCGGTATGGCCACCAGGGGTCTCCGCGACGGGGTGGCGGAGCTGCTGCGGCGCGAGAACGTGGATCGCGGAGTTGAGGTTGTGGAGGTCGAGAGCGGGCTGGCCATCGACCTCTATGTGATCGTGCAGTACGGCATGCGGATCTCCGAGGTGGCCCACAACCTCCAGGAGACCGTGAAATTCGAAGTCGAACGGGCGGTGAACGTACCCGTGGCGGAAGTCAACGTCAACGTCCAGGGCGTCAAGGAAGAGCGGCGCTGAACCATGGCCTCACGTAGGCCGGCCGGGGTAGACGGGCCTCTCTTCAAGCAGGCGCTGCTCGGCAGCCTCACCTGGCTGGCGGCCAACCATGAGGAAGTCAACCGTCTCAACGTGTTCCCGGTTCCCGACGGGGACACGGGCACCAATATGCTGCTCACACTCCAGTCGGCGGTCGAAGACATCAAGGAGTCGAACGCGGCCGAGGTCAGCAAGATCGCCAAGCTCGCGTCGCACGGCAGCCTGATGGGAGCGCGCGGAAACTCGGGCGTGATCCTGTCTCAGATCTTTCGCGGATTCGCGCGGGCGGTCGAGGGCAAGAGCTCGCTGACTCCGCGAGAGCTCGCGGTCGCGTTTGAGGAAGCCGCCAACGCGGCGTACCGGGCGGTCAACAAGCCCACCGAAGGCACGATCCTGACGGTGGCGAGAGAAGCCGGGCGAGCAGCCGCCAGCGCGGCCGGCGATTCCGACGCCTCCGTTCCCGGCGTAATCGCGGCCGCGGCCTCGGGTGCGAAGGCGGCGGTGCTGAAAACGCCGAGCCAGCTCCAGATCCTGCGCGAAGCCGGCGTTGTGGATGCGGGTGGGTTCGGGCTGCAGCTCATCCTCGAAGGCATGCTGAAAACAGTCGAAGAGGCGGAGTCGTTCCACGTCGACACGACCGCCGCGAAACCAAAGGCCGCGCAGGTCGTGCTCGACCTTCCAGAAGGCGGCTGGGGGTACTGCACGGAGTTCCTGATCGAAGGCGAAGACCTCGACGTGGACGTGATACGCGGCGAGATCGAGGCGATGGGCAACTCCGTCCTGGTGGTCGGCGAACCCGAGCTGGTCAAGGTGCACGTCCATACAGACGACCCGACGGCCGTCATCACCAAGGCCGGCCATTTTGGGAAGCTGCTGAAGCTCAACGTCGGGGACATGGACACGCAGCACAAGCGAATCCTCGACAGCGAAGCTGCCGCCGGCAGGCCGCCGCGCGCCAACGGGGTCGGCCTGGTGGCCGTCGTCGCCGGCAGCGGGTTGGTCGACATCTTTCGTGGGCTCGGCGTCGACGCGATCGTCGAGGGCGGACAGACCATGAACCCCAGCACACAGGACATGCTTACCGCCGTCGATGGCGTGCCCTACGACGAGGTCATCCTCCTGCCCAACAACGGCAATGTCATCCTCGCCGCGAGCCAGGTCCGCGGCCTTACCAAGAAGAAGGTCCACGTGATCGAGACCCACAGCGTCCCGCAGGGAGTGGCGGCGGTCGTCGCCTTCCGGCCGGAGCGCAGCGGGGCCGCCAACATGGCAGCCATGAAAGACGAGGCCGCGCGAGTGCAGACCATCGAGGTCACCCACGCGGTCCGCGACACGCGTTCCAACGGACTGAAAGTGAAGAAGGGAGACGTGATCGGGCTCATCAACAACCGTCTCGAGTTCGCGGGGACCGACTATGCGGAGGTCGTCAACAAAGCCCTGGGCAAGCTGGGACCGGATGCATACGAGCTCGTCACCGTGTACCGGGGCCAGGGCGCAAGCGATGACGAGCTGGCAAACCTCGAGTCGGCGATCAGGTCCAACTTTCCCGGTCTCGAGGTCGAAATCCAACAGGGCGGCCAACAGCACTACCCCTTCATCCTCTCTGTCGAATAACCCGACCTGGTGAGCGCGAAGCGCCGGTTCGCGGTGGTCACCGACTCCACCGCCGACCTCCCTGATGAGTGGCGCGAGCTTTATGAGATCTCTGTCGTTCCGCTGAAGGTCATCTTCGGTACCGAGACGTTTCGGGATCGGGTCGACATGACCGACGACGAGTTCTTCCGCAGGCTCGGTACCTCGACCAAGCTGCCGACCACGTCGGCTCCATCACCAGGTGAGTTCGCGGATGTGTACAGGCGATTGGCGCAGGACTACGAAGGATGCATCTCCATCCACCTTGGGGCACAGCTCTCGGCGACGGTAGAGGCCGCGCGGGTCGGCGCTCAGGCGGTGGAGGGCTTCAAGGTCACCGTCATCGACTCCCAGATCGTGACGATGCCGATCGCGTTTCTCTGCAGGGTTGCGGCCGAGTGTGAAACGCTCGATGCGGCCACCGCCGCGGTCGAGGAGCGGGTGCCCAAATGCCGCGTCCTGGCCCTGCTGGACACGCTTCGCTATCTCGAGATGGGTGGCCGTCTCAGCCGGGCGCAGGCGATGCTCGGAACTATCCTCGATCTCAAACCTCTGCTGCTGGTGGAAGATCGCGAGATCAAGCCGGTCGATCGCGTGCGAACGCGGTCGCGGGCGATTCCCCGGATGGTGCATTACTTTCGCGGCGACCTTCCAGTGCAGCACGTAGCAGTCATGCACGCGCAGGCGCCCGACGAGGCAGAAGCGATGGCCGCGAACCTTCGCATCGAACTGCCGGGCCAGGATGTCGCGATCGGCAAGATCGGGTGCGTGCTCGGCACGCACACCGGGCCGAAAGCCCTGGGCCTCGTCTACATCAAGAAGTAGCTCTCAGCCGGGAAGCGGGACCGAGCGGCCGGGAAGCGGCCAGACTCGGATCACGGGCGGGGTCAAGGCCACGATCCGCGGCACGGCGGCCACCGCGAGCCTGAACGCCTGTTGCTGCCGGCGGCCCCACGCCAGCCCATAGTCATCACGTAGTTGGATTGGGAGCAACCCCGTGGTCACCACCTCGAAAGGAACCATCACGGGCCCAGGCACCAGCCGCAGTCGCGGCCTCAGCACCAGCCGCGCCAGCTCCTTCGCCCGCGGCGAGACGCGCACCTCTCCGCCGTGGATCATGCCCTGGACGTACCGTTCGAAATCCGAAAGGGTCTCTGGGAACCGATCTCGGGGGATGCCGAGAAGCTCGCCGAGCAGCTTCGACTCCTGATAGAAGTCCTCACGGTCCGAGGCGGTCAGGCCCTGGACGAATGTCTCGTAGGTCACGAGCGCTGAATCGACGAGGGTTGCATGGACCCAGAGCAGAAGGTCGGGATCCAGCGCGCGATAGTCCTCACCCCGGATACGAGCATGGACCTGGTTGACGGCTCGGGCCGCGGCCAGCGCGGTCTCACGTTCTCCGAAAACGATCGCCATCGTCATGTGCACGGTCCGGCGAAGACGCCGAATGGGATGCCGGCGGAAGTCCGAATGATCGTCGACACCCGCCGCGACCTTCGGGTGCGCCAGCTGCATCAGCAGCGCTCGCCCGCCGCCCAGCAGCAGGATGTTCTCGCGATTGATGCGCCTGGTTATGGAGTCTTCGGTGTAAATACCCGTCACGCGGCGGCTTTGTCCATCTGCGCGTTGAAATCGTCCCGATAGCGTTGGTAGTAGGACCTGATCTTGGCGGTGGTCGCCGTGAAGTCGACGGCGTTCAGCGTGGCGACGTCCGCCAGGACGAGCTTGTTGGCGGTATCGAGCGCAGCCTGATCGCGGGTGCTGATGGCGTTCAGCAGCCTGGCCACATCAGCGGCATAGACCTGCAAAGCGATCAGGTAGTCGTGAAACTCCTTTGGCAGCCCGGGAGCATTCGACACACCGAGCGCCGCCGCGGCATCAGCCTGCAGCGCACTGTCAGCGCCCGTGGTTCCGACGAAGTCGTTGATGTTGGCATCGGCGACCATCGTGTCCCAGTCGATCAGGGCCTGGTAATAGACCTGGAGGAACCCGCCGAACTGCACGTAGTCGCGGGCGGCCGAGCGTGCGGTGGCAACCGCCTCGCGCGCGCGATCGATGCGCCCGGCCTCTGCTGTCAGACGCCCTGTGCTGATTCGCGTCAACCATTGCTGGTCATGCAAGCGGGAGCGGGCCGTCACCAGCGCATCATCGTCGCCGGCGATGGTCGTGCTCATGGTCTGAGACTCCGCGACGATCTTGCCCGAGGTCGACTTTGCGAGCTTGTTGTCCGTCATCGTCTCGAGGGACGCCACTTGTTCGTCGAGAAGGGCGAACGTCGTATTCACAAGGCTGCGGTGCGAATTGACGGCGCTGACCGCGCCCGCTGCGTTCGAGATACGGCTCGACGTGTACGCGTATCCGGCGAAGATGTATCCAATGGCCCCGACGAGCAACGTGACGACGACGACAACCGCCGAGATGACGAGCCACAAGTTGCGCGACACCCGGTACTGGCCTTGAAGCTGCGCGGGTGAATCGATCGCGGGCACAGGCTCGAAGCCTGTGGGTGGCTGATCAGGTGGCGGCGGGTAGCTCGGCGGGACCTCCATTGGAAAGAATCTACTCTCGCCTGGACGCAGCCCCTACGCCTTATTGGCTTTGGCGATTTCCGAGTTGAACGTGTCTATCAAAGGCTGATAGAAGGCCTTGATCTCGCTGCTCATCTTGTCGGTGTCATACGACCCGATCTTCGTGATGTCGGCGTCCACGGCCTTCAGGTCGGCAGACGCGCCATTCGAGTCACCGGCGATGGCCGCATCCAGAAGCTTCCCGAAATCCACCGCCAGGGTCTGAAAATCGGTCAAGAACAGCTTCATCTCGGGCGGCAGGCCGGGCGCACTCGAGAGTTGAATCGATTTGGCAATGTCGGCCTTGAGCGTCGTGATGGCAGCCGCCGCTCCGGTGAAGTCGGTGGCCTGTGCTTTGGTGCTGAGAGTGTCGAGGTCGATCAGCGAGTCGTAGAAGGCCTGGTAAAAGGTGCCGAGCTGGATCAAGTCTCCGGTGATCGCCTTCGCGGCCGCCAGCGCCTTGCGCTCGTGGCCCATCTTCGCCGACGCATTGTTCAGGCTCGATCGGCTGAAGAGCGTCAGCCACGAGTTGTCGTTGAGTCGCGCCTGGGCAGAGGCGAGCGATGCATCGTCGGCGGCGATCGTCGGCTGCGCGGCTCGAGATTGGCTCACCAGAGTGTCGTAAGCGGCGCGGCTCTGTTTCAACTGTGTCGCGGTGGCGCTGGTCAGGTTCACTCCCGTGAGGTTGTTGTCAAAAGCGTTGAACTCGTCGGTGATGGTGTTCTGGTGCGCGACCACGGCGTTGTACGTCGTCCTGGTGCCGGCGATCCGGCTCGAGGCGAACGCGATGCCGGCTGCGGCATAGCCGATGACCGCGACCACGAGCACGGCGACCACCACTCCGGCCGCGATGATCGGGAGCATGTTGCGCGGAGGGCGGGCGGCAGCAGCTGGCGGAGGGGAATCAGCCGGCGGCGCCGGGTAGTCCGGAGCCGGCGCCGCTGGAGGGTTTTCCTCGGGCGCCGACTCGTCAGGTTCCTCGTTCACGATCCTCGACTCTAACGCGTGTCCTCCTCGAGGTGCCCTATTTTGGCTGGGTGGTCGTTCTCAATCCCCGGATGACGCTCGAGTCGCCGGTCGCATCCCTGCCGAAGGTGAAACCCGCCGATCAGAAGCGCCTCGTCGCGCTTGGCGTGCGCACTGTGCGCGATCTCCTGCTCCAGCTGCCGTTTGGGTGGGAGGAGTTCGGCGATCCCAAGCCCGTCGCGGAGCTGGCTGACGGATCGCTGGCCACCGTGGTGGGCACCATCCGCCAGATCTCGCCCAAAATCTCGAGGTACAAACGGCTCAAGCTCACCCAGGCCACGCTCGCCGACGCGGCCGACGACGTTCTGAACCTCGTCTGGTTCAACCAGCCATGGGTCGCGAACCAGCTGCACACTGGCGATCGAGTGGCCGTGGCCGGCACGGTCAAGGCCGGCCGCTACGGCCGGCTCGAGATGCGCAACCCGCACCACGAACGCCTCGACGGCGGGGGAGGCTCCGGACCGAAATTCATCGGCGGCCTCATGCCCAAGTATCACCTGGTCAAAGGCCTCACCTCCAAGAAGGTCGCCGGCTGGGTCGACGCGGCACTGCCGCTGGCGGACCGTTTGGAGGACGAGCTGCCCGAGGATGTACGCGAGCGCCACCGCCTTCTGCCGCTCGCCGAGGCGGTCAGGCTCGGCCATAAGCCGGAAACGCAGGGCGAGTGGTCGGAAGCCCGGAGGCGCATGGGGTTTGCGGAGCTGTTCGAGCTTCAAGCCGCCTTTGCGTTGATGCGGGCGAGCCTGGGCGCCGAGCCTGCGGTCCCGATCCCATACCGGCAGGAGGTGATCGACGCCTTCAAGGCCGGACTTGGTTTCGAGCTCACCACCGCCCAGCGCCGGTCGACGTGGGAGGCGTTCAAGGACATGGACAGGCCGACGCCGATGAACCGGCTGCTGAACGGCGATGTCGGGTCCGGCAAGACGGCGGTCGCGGCCGCGTGCGCGGCGATGGCTCACGCGGCGGGCCTTCAGTCGGTGGTGATGGCGCCGACGGAGATCCTAGCCCGCCAGCACCTGCACAAGTTTCGCGCGTATCTCGAGGAGAGCTTTCCCGGGCTTACGGTCGAGCTGCTGGTCAGCGGCCAGAGCGCAGCGGAGAGGCGGCGTGTCCGGGCGGCGGCCGCAAGCGGGCACTGCGCGCTCGTGGTCGGGACGCACGCTTTGATAGAGGAGGAGGTCGAGTTCGCGGATCTCGGCCTTGCTGTCGTCGATGAGCAGCACCGGTTCGGCACGCGGCAGCGCGAGCTTCTGCGCGGGAAAGGGAGGGGCCGGCCTCATTTCCTGGCCATGACCGCCACGCCCATCCCGCGGACTCTCGCCCTCGCACAGTTTGGGGAGATGTCGCTCTCAGTCATCGACGAGCTTCCGCCCGGCCGAACGGCCGTCGAGACTGAGGTGGTGCCGCCGGACGAGCGCTCGCGCGCGTACGACCTGGTGCGCACGCAGGTGCGGCTCGGCCGCCAGGCGTTCGTGATATGCCCGCTCATCGAGGAATCGGAGAAGGTGATCGCGCGTTCCGCGACCGCAGAGTTCGAAAGGCTGCGCAGAGACGTTTTCCCCGATCTGAGACTCGACCTGATCCATGGGCGTCTCAAAGACAAGGACGGCGTGATGAAGCGCTTCGTCGACGGCGAGATACAGGTCCTGGTGGCCACAGCTGTGGTCGAGGTCGGCGTCGACGTCCCCAACGCCAGCGTGATGATGGTGGAAGGCGCTGATCGCTTCGGCCTCGCGCAGCTGCACCAGTTCCGCGGCCGCGTCGGTCGGGGTGCGGCGGTCAGCTACTGCCTGCTGCTCGCCGACGACCCGTCGGAAGCGAGCCTCGAACGGCTGAACCTGGTCACGCGAATCCGCGATGGATTCAAGCTCGCCGAAGAGGACATGAGGATTCGGGGGATGGGGGAGCTGCTGGGCGCCCGGCAGCATGGAATGTCGGACGAGGCGATGCACGCCCTGAAACAGCCGTCGCTCATCGACGAGATCCGTGCCGAGGTGGAGCGGGTGCGCGAGGCCGATCCGGGATTCGATCAACATCCGCTCCTCAAGGCGGCGGTCATCCGCCGCCTCGAGTTGACGTCGATCAGCTAGCCTGCTGCCGATGGCCGCCCTGCCGTTCGTGGTCGAGCTGACCCGCAACCTCATCCGGCTCGACACCACGAACCCGCCGGGCGAGGAGCACATCGCAGTCGAGCTGATCGAGCGCTTGCTGCACGACGCGCACGTCGAATGCGCTCGGTACGAGAGCGAGCCAGGCCGGCCCAACCTCGTGGCTCGAGTGAAAGGCCGCGGTAAGGCTCCGCCGATGCTTCTGCAAGGCCACGTGGACGTGGTGACCACGGTGAACCAGAAGTGGCGCCACGAGCCATTTGGCGGAGACATCGTCGACGGTTACCTGTGGGGACGCGGTGCCCTCGACATGAAAGGCGGTGTGGCCATGATGGTCGGTGCGCTGCTACGCGCCCAGGCTCACGGCGGAGCGCCGGGTGACCTCGTGCTGGCCGTGCTCGCGGACGAAGAGGCAGGTGGCGTGGCCGGTGCGAGGTGGCTGGTCGAATCGCACCCTCAGCTTTTCGCCGGCATCCGTCACGCGATCGGCGAATCGGGAGGCGTTTCGCTCCATCTTGGCGGCCGGCGGTTCTACCCGATCATGGTCTCGGAAAAGCGCGGCTGCCAGATGGTGGTCACGCTGCGCGGACCTGGCGGCCATGGTTCCATCCCCGCCCGCGGAGGTGCGATGGCCAAGCTCGGGGAGCTGCTCACCAAGCTTGATAGCAGCCGGCTGCCGGTGCACATCACGACCCCGGTCCGCCACCAGCTCGAGGCGATTCGGGACGCCCTCGACGAGCCGCTGCAGGGCCGCATCGCCGCCCTCCTCGATCCCTCTCGAGCCGACGATGCGCTCAACGAGCTGGGTCCGCTGAGCCGCGGCCTGGATGCATCGCTGCACAACACCGTAAACGCGACCATCGTGAGCGGAGGGCTGAAGGTCAACGTGATCCCAAGCGAGGTGCGGGTGCAGCTCGACGGGCGCCTCCTGCCGGGTTATGGACCCGAGGACATGCTCCGCGAGCTGCGCGAGGTGATCGGATCCGAGCAGGAGATCGAGGTGACGCTGGTCGGGCCGGCGCAGCCCGAGATCGACCTGTCTCAGTTCGACCTCTTCGCCTCCGTTCTGGCGGAGGCCGATCCTGGGTGCGTGCCGGTGCCGGCGCTTGTCACCGGCGGCACCGATGCGCGCCACTTCGCGCGCCTTGGGATCCGCACCTACGGGTTCCTTCCCCTCAACGTCCCGCCAGACTTCAACTCTTCGCCGACCATCCACGCCGCCGACGAGCGGGTCCCCGTCAGCGCGCTCGAGTTCGGGGCCGAGTGTGTGTACGAGGCCGTGATGCGGTACCGCGGCTAGTTTCACCTCCCCGCTTCGCGGGGAGGTCCGGCCGCGGCACGCGGCCGGGGTGGGGAGGTACACCAGCCGATGACGGTTCGTACGCGGCAGTGAGCATGCCGAAATACGTCGGCGCCTCGTAGCTGATCAACCGCCCATGCCAGCCGTCGCCCGTGGCCCCCAGGAGCATCAGCATCTGCCACCAGCTGTCGGCTTTCGCATGTTCCACCAGGGTCAGCGGAATGTCCCGCAGCCCACTCAACGTATCCGCCCGCACCAGCCTGCATATGAGGTCGTCGTAGACCTTGGCGCTCGAGTGGTAACCGTAGGGGCCGTCAGCGCGATGCGCGTGGCCGTGGTCGGCGCTGGCGATGAAGGCCACACGACGGCCAGAGGCGGCTGCCGCCGCTGCGATGGCGGCGCCTGCAAGGACGTGGTCGTCAGCAGGAAGATCGCGAGCCGGCGTGACCACAACCAGGGGCAGCGGTGGATCCTCGCGGCCGCCCATGAACCAAAGAGGGATGAGGACGCCCCAGTCCATCGGCGCCACAGCGGCCGCCGGGTCGTTGGAGCCATAGCTCACACCGACGGCGGGCAGGTTTTCACCGGCGAGCGTTTCCAGCACCAGCCAGGCCAGCCTGGTGTCACCAGGGACGTCGAGCGCCACGCGCTGCGGCGTGTCGTCGCCCAGGTTGCCGGCGATTCGACCCGCGACAACCACGCCGAAGGAGTTGGAGATGTGGACGTTGTGGGGCGTGGCGACAATGACCGCCTCCGGTTTAGCGGTTGCGAATGCGCGACCTAGATCCTCCATCCCGGACCGCGTCGCGCGTGCGAGCTGCATCTCATCGGGGCTGCACGCCTCGGCGACTGCAAGCCCGCCATGTGGAGCGATGGCCGCGAACACCAAAGTCATGTCTCGTGATACTTAGCACCAATGGAGCAGCCACTGCGACTATCGGAGTACAGCCACGGGGCCGGTTGAGCCTGCAAGCTCAGCCCTAGCGAGCTAGGGCAGGTTCTCGGGGCGTTGCCCCCGATCATCGACCCCAATGTTCTGACCGCGACGTCATCACGAGATGATGCGGCGGTCTATCGAATCGCGCCCGATCGCGCACTCGTTGCGACGGTGGACTTCTTCACGCCCATCGTCGACGACCCCAGCGATTACGGCGCCATCGCCGCGGCCAACGCCGTCAGCGATGTCTACGCAGTCGGGGCAAGGCCACTCTTTGCCCTCGGCATCACGGCCTTCCCGCGGGAGAAGCTGAGCACCGGCCTGCTCGAGAAGATCGTCGCCGGCGGCGCGAAAAAGATGGCCGAGGCCGGGATTGCGGTCGTGGGTGGGCACTCCGTCGATGACCCGGAGCCGAAGTTCGGTTATGCGGTGATCGGCGAGGTCCACCCGGATCGCATCGTCGCCCACGCGGGAGCGCGCGCGGGTGACGTGCTGTTCCTCACCAAGCCGCTGGGGTCCGGCCTCGTCGCGACCGCGATCAAACGCGGGCTCTGCCCTCCTGCGCTGCAGCGCGAGGCGGTCGAAGTCATGTCGATGCTCAACCGCCGCGCGTCGGAGGCGATGCTCGAAGCCGGCGCGACCGCGGCCACCGACGTCACCGGTTATGGACTGATCGGACACCTGAGCAACCTGACCGGAGGTGCGGACATCGAAATGCGGGCGGTGCCATTCCTCGACGGGGTTCGCGACCTTGCACAGCGGAATCTCTTTCCCGCGGGAAGCCGGCGCAACCACGATGCATTCCGCAACCAGGTCGATTGGGGCGGCCTTCCAGAGCTCGACCAGCTGATGCTCTGCGACGCCCAGACCAGCGGTGGCATCCTCGCCGCCATTCCGCCCGAGAACGCCGCGGCATTCGAGGGCGCCCTGGCCTCCTCTCCCTACCCCGCGGTAAGAATCGGCACCATTAACGGCCATGGATCCATTCGCATCCGCGCTTGACCAGGCCGCGGCCGTTCGCCGGCGCGAGGTGTCTTCGGCAGAGCTCACCCGAGCGTACATCGAGAGAATCGAGCGGCTCAATCCCAGGCTCAATGCATACGTCCTGACCACGCCCGAGCTTGCGCTCGAGCAGGCCAAGGCGGCGGACGCGGCGAACATCGGATATCCGCTGCGCGGCGTGCCAACATCCATCAAGGACAACGTGTCCCTCGCCGGATACCCGATCACGTTTGGATCCCGGGCGTTCGAGGACTACACCTTGCCGATGGATTTCTTTCCGGTTGCCCGCATCAAGGAAGAGGGCTGTCCGATTCTGGGCAAGACCAACCTTTCGGAATTTGGGACCCGACCGACGGTCGAGCATGGCCTTTTCGGTCCGACGCACAATCCGTGGAACCCAGACCATTCCGCGGGTGGATCCAGTGGCGGCGCGGCCGCAGCGGTGGCGGCCGGGCTCTGCGCATTCGCGCACGGGACCGATGGGGGCGGTTCGGTCCGTATCCCAGCGAGCTGCTGCGGAACGGTCGGGCTCAAGCCTTCACGGGGTCGAATCTCGGCGGGTCCGCTCCTCGGTGAGCATTGGGCAGGCCTGTCGACCGACGGAGCGATCGCCCGGACGGTCGCCGACGCGGCGGCCGGCCTGGACGCGATGGTTGGACACTTACCCGGCGATGCGTACTGGTCTGACACCGACGGCAGGTTTGCCGACTCGGCGACACCCACCGATCGCAAGCTGCGCATCGGCTTCACGGTTCGTTCCAGCGCGAACGTTGAGGATCAGGTGGCGAGCTGCGTGCGAGAGGTCGCGAGGCTGCTGGAGGGCCTCGGCCATCGTGTGACGGAAGGCGGGCCCGACACCGAGCCGTTCCGCACACCGATGCAGCTCATCGTCGTGGCCGGCCTCGGCTCGCTGCCGATCAGCGATGAGAGCAAGCTCGAGCCTTTCAATGCTTTGGGTCTCGCACTGGCGAGGCAGCTGTCCGCGATCGATTACGTCCGCTCGGTCGACGCTATCCGGATGCACAGCCGCGTGGTCGTGGGCTTTTGGGACACGCACGATGTTCTCGTCACCCCGACGCTGCCGCGAACCGCGCCGCGCCTCAACACCCTGGGCGCAGACCTCGCATCCGCTGGCGACGAGTACATGGATTTCGTCTCGTTCACCTACCCGTATAACTGCACCGGCCAGCCCGCGATCTCCCTGCCGCTCGGGGTCGATTCAGCGGGGCTTCCGATCGGGGTCCAGCTGGTGGGGCCACCTCGCGGCGAGGCGCTCATCCTCAGCCTGGCCTCCCAGCTCGAGCAGGCCCGGCCGTGGAGCGGCCGCCGACCCCACATTCACTAGTGACGAGGCTTCGCGTCGGCGGCGGCGAGGCGCGCGGGCGCCGCCTCAGAGCGCCGAAAGGCATCCGGCCGACGCAGGGCATGGTCAAGGCAGCCATCTTCAACCTCGTCGGTCCGGGCATAGAAGGAGCCCACGTCCTGGACCTCTTCGCCGGCTCTGGCGCCATCGGCATCGAGGCGCTGTCGCGCGGCGCCGCCCAGGTCACCTTCGTGGACAGGGAGCCCCGCGGTCTTGCTATCCTGCGCCAGAACTTGGACGCCCTCGAGCTGAAGGAGAGAGCGCACGTCGTTCGTGGTGACGTCGTCCGCTGGCTCGAAAGCTCGCCCGGCGAGGTTGGGCGCGCCGGCCTCGTGTTCCTGGATCCACCCTACGAAGACGTGGTTCTCGACCGCGCGCTCAAGGTACTGGACCGCTTGCTTACCGATGCCACCGTCGTCGCCGAGCACTCGCGTCGCCATACCATCCCGTCGCTGACGCGTTTGCAGGTCGACCGGCAGCGTCGCTACGGCGACACCCTGGTCACGGTCTTAAGAGTTTGAGCGACAAGATAGCCGTCTACCCGGGCAGCTTCGACCCGTTCACCAACGGACACCTCGATGTCGTCGAACGAGCGCTTGGGATCTTCGATCACTTGATTGTCGCCGTGGCTGGCAACCCGGACAAGCGCCAGCCTCTGTTCAGCGTTGACGAGCGCGTAAGGCTCATCAAAGATGCGGTGCAGGGCTATGACCGCGTAGAGGTTTCAAGCTATACGGGGCTGACCGTCGAATACGCGCGCTCCCGGGGCGCAACCACCCTCGTGAAAGGACTGCGCGCATACTCGGACTTCGATGCCGAGCTTCAGCAGGCGCTCATGAACCGCAAGCTTGCGCCCGACATCCACACGGTCTTCCTGATGTCGAGCTTCGCCCACATCTTCGTTTCGTCAAGTATCTTGAAGGACATCGCGAGCTACGGCGGGAACGTATCGGACCTGGTGCCCCCCTCCGTGGCCAAGGCGCTGAAGGAGAAGTTCAGATAAAGGTCGACGAGCTGCTTGACCGCTTCGAGTACCTGGTCCAGAACGCGCGTCACGTT
>Ga0209237_1000801_pt1 | contig 18093 bp, 16 predicted proteins | sample GraSoi013_1_40cm_2_FD_185820 | JGI IMG/M metagenome (GOLD analysis project Ga0209237, IMG submission 185820) | Grasslands soil microbial communities from the Angelo Coastal Reserve, California, USA - Sample 10_02_2013_1_40cm (SPAdes) (version 2) | ecosystem: Environmental > Terrestrial > Soil >... | reverse complement strand
ATGAATATTTCGCATATCTGGCATCTCTTCTGTCCACTGGCGTACCTGCCTGAGCCGACTGGCTTTTGAGCCTTGTGACGGATGCATATACCTTTACAAGTCATTTCTTATTTCACCTGGTTGATAACCGACTAGCGTACGTACGTTAGTTAGTTACTTTACCGAAGTTAAGTACACATAATATCTATTTAAGATTTATACAAATATTTTATTTGCAAAAGAAAAGATTTGTCAGAATTTATATGATTCTGACCAGAATAATGTTATAAAAGTTCCAATTAAGATGCTGAATAAATGAATTTATTAAATGGATATTTCGTCCATAATGAAATATCTTTTCAACATTTTATTATCAAAATTATCGACGATTGTATAAAATATTGCTAAAGGGTAGAAACCGCAAAATATTGGGCCTAGAGCCAATGTTGGATCTTGAATAGGTCGTCGATGGGCTCCTTCTTGAGAAGCTTGAGAAGGGCCAGAGCCTGTGGAACAGACAGCATTGGTTTTTTGAAGTGGTTGTCGGTTGCAATCCGGGGACATGCAACCTGCACGAAAGCGTCAATTCCTTTAAAATTTTGCATGCGATCGTCAGTGATTTCTGTAAGGGCTATCATCTGCACCTTCTTGCCCAGCTTCTCGAATTCTTTCCTAAGCCCGAGCGCGCGCACGTGGGCGAACTGGCCTTCCTTGAGGCCGATGATAATTCCGATTTTTTCTGCATCCAGGGCTTTGTAGATTGAAAGTATTGCTCTCTTTTGCATGCCCTGTGCAAACTCGTTTACCTGCGAATATTCCTCGAAATATGGGTCGAGCATGAACGTCGTTTTTTCGGTTGACATTGCTACGCTTGCCGAATGAAAAATGCTCTGCCCCAAAAAGATGTAAGCGTCGACCTGCTTTTGCACGTTGTACGCAGGATAGAATTCGCAGCCAAACACCTGCGCGTCGCGGAGCTGTCCCTTGCCCTTTCCAATGATAACACTGTAGCCGTGAGCTTCGAATATCTTTTTCACGCTTTCGATCTTGTGAAGGTGTTGGCTATCCGTAAGAAGTGATACTGTTCTGTATTTGCCCTGCAGGTCCTTTGCGCATTTTGTCGCGACAGCGTCAAAGCTAATGTCATCAAAAGCGCCGACCATCACGACCTTGTCGCCAAAGGTCTCCATCGCGATTGTGTGGCCTATGTTGAAAAGGATGTCTGCACCAAGCATGTCCGCTGCATGAGTGTTGAGGTCACACGATCCCCAACACGCGTCGCCGATGACGTAAGCCTCGATGCCAAACTTTTCAGTGACGTGGTCGGCAGCGTCCTGCAATTTTGGAATCAGGCCTTCAGGCCCGTTGAGCGCAACAGACATTGGCTTTCGCTGCTCTATCACCTCAAAAATTCTCTTTTCGTCGATCCTGATCGTCATGGCTTGCTCACCCTTATCGCGAATTTCGGGCAGGCTGCTTGACATCCAAGACAGTAAATGCCATCGCGCTCTCTTGAGGAGAGCGTCTTCCTTCCAGCAGCTGGACCCTGCACGTCAAGCACATAGACCGGGCACACTTCGATGCACGCTGCGTCACCGATGCGCCGGTCAAAGTCGAGTGCTGCATCGGTGCCATAGATCCCTAGGTTACAAGAATGATCTTTCCATATGTTGAGGTTCAGCAATGCTGTCGCAACCCAGTTTGTCTGAAAAGTCGGGTCGAGAGCCAATATGAAAAAGACCTGTGTAATTCAATTTAAATCATGCCATGATAGAAAAATGGAGGCAGCCTGCCGGTACCACCGTTGGCAAAACGCCCCATTTCAGGCCCCGCAAGATCCATCACGTAGACGTGCTAGCATGGTTACGCCGCCTTAGGGTTGCTCCCTCCCGGACCTCACCCATTTCGACGATACGCAGTCAAGGCCGCGCCTTCGCGCAGTTCGCCACTCATAACCATCCGACACGGCGTGATTTCATTTCAGCAAGTCAAGCGGGTACTTCCTACCAACGGATTTACCCGGTAGTTACTGATCCTGGCATAAAGCCGATTTCCAGTGTGGGGTACGGCTGACACCCCGATCCTCCCTGCCTCCGTACAGTATTTTGCAGGATGGCTATATTTGCTTGTTGGATGTTAGCACATTGATTGTCTGGCAGACAGAGCATATGTCGCCCGTAGAGTCGTGTCTACAAATTGAGCATTTCTTGCCTTCGGTGCTTTGGCGACTGCGAAGTACTCTGGATATCTTCATCATAGAATTGTAGGCGCTATGCTTTATGCCTGGGTGGTCCCTCTCTAACTTATTGAGAAACTCGCGCAAATCGGTTCGTATGCTCTCGTTCATGTAAGGACATTCCTCTGACTGGAAAGGGATCTCCCGCTGGAGTGCGTAGAAGGCGATCTCGTATTCGTAAATTTCGATGAATGGTTTGACCTTTTTCATGCCGCTTGCGTACTTCACCGGCTCGGGATAAATCCAGCCGATTCGCTCCACATCGCCGGCAAGCATATTGATCATGAATGTTTGCAATTGGTCGTCCACGTTGTGCGCGGTCGCGACAACGTCTGCATCTAAAGTCTCCGCGGCAATGTCAATTGCGCGTCGGCGCAGCGTGCCACACATCGAGCAGGACGACATTTTCTCCGACGGCCTCAAGACCATCGCCTCATCCATGTCGACCTCAAAGAGCGATTTGTAGCTGAGCACCTTACTCTCGACGCCCAATTGCTGACAGAAATCCTTTACTATCTGCAGCGACTCGTCGCGGTAGCCCTTTATCCCTTCGTCTATCGTGATGCCCACCAGCTCGTTGCCATTATTTGGGTGCTGGTCAAACAGCATTTTCAAGACATACAACAGAGACAAGCTGTCCTTGCCGCCAGAAACCCCGACTACGACCCTATCGCCGTATCCGATCATGGAATATCTTGAAATCGTCTTTGCAGTCTTGTTTTCAATCGAGCGCATGAAGCACTTTTTGCACAAATATTCGCCAGAGTACACTCTGTGGTACACGCTCTCGATTTTCTGGCACTTTCTGCAAATCATAAAGCGCGGGGGTACTGCAACGGTTATTAACCATTCGCCATGAACTGTTATTAAATCAAAAGTTCGTACGCCTGTCACAGTTTGACGAGATGATGGAGATACATGAAATGCACAGCCGGTTTGACCTACTTCTGAAAATTCGCGCAAGGAGCCTCGAAGAAATAAGGGACATTGTGGTGAACAAGATACGAAGGCTCCCACAGATAACCGAAGCAGAATTGATGACGGTCTTAAAAACAATAAAGGAGGAGCAATCAGTATCCTTAAAAAGAGACATTTCAGATGCTACAGCCGCGGCAACATAAGCTACTTTTGTTGTTTGTCCTTCTTTGACGACTGCCACCAGTCAAGGTAGTCATCATGGTGTTTTCTTCTCGGGTCCTCTCTGGAATTTTCAGTCTTGTCGCGCAGCTCATCTATTTTTTCCCGGGATGCAAAGAGGCCACAGCTTTTACAGATAAAGTTTTTGCTAGCAAGGTCGAATTTCAGCTCTCCTCCGCATTCAGGACAAAAGCTTGGCAATCATAAACCTATTTACTTCTCGCTAATAAAAGGTTTTCAAGCACGCGTTTCCAACTAGAACATGTGCAGTACTCAGTTTCAGTGAGGTTCAGCTCCGACGGGCAACTGGAAGTCATTGGAGACCAAATAGCCATATCGATCAAATCGCAGCCAGAGCGCGGCAGGGCTAACAAGGAGCTGTTGAAAAAGCTGGCGGCGCATTTTGGAGTAAGCGAAGAGCGGGTCAGGATAGTTTCAGGTCTCACTTCACGGAAAAAGATAGTCGAGGTGTTGTAAAAGTCATGATAGATTACAGCAATTGCAATTTAATTGAATGGGATTTTGTGCAACTGGCAATCCAGATGAAGGGATGAGGGACTGGTAGCAAATCAGGTCGAACAGGGCGAGAAGTAGGGAGTAGCCCGCCGCGCACAGCAGGACCTGCAAGCTGTTGAGGACTTGAACTAGGGCACCAGAAATTTGGTTTCGATGCATGGACTTTAGTCGTCATTCCGCTTGTCGCAGTCGGTTCGCCCGTCTTAGTGCCATGCACCGAATACAATGATGTTATATTTTTCGAAATTAAACCTTTACTGTGATCCTGCCGGCGTCCGCCTCGACCTTTGCAATCGAGCCCTGCTTTATCGGAGGCGCGCCCTTTGGCAAGTCAACGACCGGGATATCGGCTATCGCGCAGCCAGATGCGGTGGTAATGTCTGTCTTGTAGCACACGACCGCGCTTGGAGCAACCCCATATTCTCTTGTTGAATATATTGAGTAAGCACCAACACTGCTTCCTATTGCGTAAGGAAACACGAGCACTACTCCCTTGAGCGATTTTTTGTAAAGCTCGTGCATTGGGTCGGTTATTTTGCCAGTCTTGGCATCGACCATTGAAAGAAAGTTGATTGGCTGCGCCGTAACAAGAGCTGGACCTTCTCCTGACCCGCCAACAATTTTTTTGCAGTTGTTGATTATCATTCAGTGTAGTCCTTTACTATAGTCTTGATGTCTTTGAGGGCGACGCTAACTTCGTTGGAATTATTGAGGTAATAAGCACCCTTGACGCTGTTTGACACTATAGAATCATATTTTTCTTTTGTAACATAGGGAGTAAGGCATGTGCATGAATCACACATGAATTCCGCGCCCGACCTTTGGAGCTTGCCTGTCAGGCCCACCCTAGCGGCCTGATTATGTATGGCCCTTGAGCAGAATATTATGCAGCGCTTGTTAAATTTTTTGCCTTCGACAAGCTTGTCAAGGTAATCAAGCTCGTTCATGCCAAGCTGGGGACTTCCAAGCGTAATGATGTCGCCGTCTTCTGCGGTGTTCAGCTCGTCCATCACGGCTTTCGCCTCCTTTCTGTCAAACGAAATTTTCTCCTTGGCCGTGCCCAGGGTGAACATGCCGCAAGAACCCGATGTTCCAATTGCTGCGGATAGCATCTTTGCCTCAATCATCGAAGGCTTAGATATGCCGCTGAAAGCAACCGAGCTGTCCTTGATGACTTTGCCGGCAAAGTAGCCCATGAGCCCGTAATCAAGCTCACTTCCGAATTTGAAATTAGCTTCAATACCTACCTTTGGGCTCCTTGCTTCCTCAAGCCTCAATTCTGATAGCGGCGCCTTGCCCGTGACAGATCCAGCTAGCGCCGAGAGAGCGCTTTCCTTGTTTGTCCTCAAGTCCAAAATAGAATTTGAAAACACTGCCGCGTTACTTTCTGCAAAGCTGATAGCCGTGCCTTTGTCAGGGATGTCGAAAATCTCGTACGGCGTGCATGTAAATGATGGGTTGACACCCATCCTTTCATACGATTCAATGATGCTTCCTTGTTTTTCCTGAAAGCTAGAGGGGATGTCTTCAGGCTTGTTCCTGTCGTAGCCCATCGGATTTAAAGTCGACTTTACAACGACCTTGGTTGTGCGGCTGAACTTGTCGAGGAAATCCATCCCAGGATCGCCGATGGTGTTGTAGTTGACGCCAGAAAGATGGGCCCACTTTATGGGGATGAGTTTTTTTGCGCCCGTTGATTCACCTATCGCGACAAGAATCTTGTACGCAGAAGCTAGCGCCTTGCCGAGCTTGCCGGCAAGCGCCTCTTCCTCGTCTCTTGAAAGTTCCAATCCAGACATAATTTCCGTGGAGAGTATAAGAACCATTACGCAATTATATGCTCTGAATGCAGTGTCTTGCAGTTGATCAAGCGTTCGATGGGCGTCATAATAAAAAAGATGGAACAGGCGCTCAACCGGGAAAAAACACCCCGTCTCACCGCGCTCCGTGGACTCCAGATGGAAGAAAAAGGCGACCCGTTCAAAATCCTAATAGGCACAATCTTGTCTGCGCGGACAAGGGATGAGAACACCACTAAGGTAGTGAACAAGCTGTTTGCAAGATTCAAGACGCCTCAGGATCTTGCTTCGGGAGACGTTCAAGAGATAAAAAAGATAATCCATAGCATAGGCTTTTACAATGTCAAGGCCGAGCGAATCAAGCAGGTCTCGCAAATACTGGTAGCCAAATATAGTGGGAAGGTGCCTTCTGATATCGGCAGCTTGCTGGAGCTACCCGGCGTAGGCAGGAAGACAGCCAACTGCGTACTTGTCTACGCGTTTGACAAACCAGCGATACCTGTCGACGTGCACGTGCACCGAATATCTAACAGGCTCGGGCTTGTCAGCACGAAAATGCCAGAGCAGACAGAGCTGGAGCTGAGCAAGCTTGTCGACAGGAGGTTGTGGACAAAAGTGAACAACACGTTCGTCATGTACGGCCAGAATATCTGTCTGTCAGTCAGACCAAACTGCAAGGCATGTCCCTTGAAAAGGATGTGCAGGTATTATTCTAGGCAGGCTTCCTCTTCTTGAACATCAGGAGGCCTATGACTAGGCCCCCAACTCCTGCCATCACACCAGCAGGCACAAGATAAAGCGGCGACTGCGCAAAGCTCCCAAACAGTATTTCAAACGAGATGTCGCCGGCATTGGCGTTGGCCGTCATCCTTTCATCGTCGTTGCCGTACACCGAGATCGAGCCCACGGCAAATCCTCCGAGGTCCAACCTGTCAACAACAATCCTTTTGCCGTCGGTGACCGTGAGACCCTGTGTTGCTTCATGGCTCACAGAAATCGGGTTTTCTGTTGACCAACCACCTTCCTTCATGACGTAAATCTGCGCATATCCATCTTCGGGCGTGTTGACGGCGACCCAGTATGTCCGTGATTCGCCTCCAAACATCGCGATTTCAATGTACTTTTCGCTTGGTGCCGGCTCGTTTATCCTGATGATGGTCTTGGAGTCGCCGCTCGGAACGTACGACAGGTTGTTCTGTATCGACAGTATCCAGCTTGGCTGCTTGGGTGTTTCAAAAGTGTAGACTAGGGGGCTATCTTTATCCTGATTTGACGCTGCATAAGGGAATACAAAGCTCTCGCTCTTGTCAGACTTGACCACTTGATAGTCCTGCTCCTGAGCCAGTGCGACGGCAGGAATGAATAAGATCGAGGCAGAGATCAGAAGAAGCAACAGGCGCATGGCGAAATTAATTCACTTTACTAATATATATGACTCGGCCCCGACGCCGTTCGACCACTACTCTCGTCCTCTACCTTCACTTTTTACAATCTATTCGGCAAGAGCTATCTCCCATTTTACCTCATGCCGAGCTTAAATCTCATCGCATTGCATACTGAAAGTTGTGCACAGCATTCCTTTCAAGCCAGCATGCAGCAACGCCCGCCGTATATCAACGATTATCTGTCCAAGAAGGAGGAACGAGCGTTCCAAGTATTCCTGATATAATGGCTTCCGAATGTTGTTGATGGTAGTAATGGGTTGGGTACAGCCGCCGGTTCATTAGAAAATAAAAAAACGTTAATGTCATTACTAACGGTACTAATTCTGTTTATACCGATGTCGGCATACGCAGAATCTCTCACTGTAACCACTAACAAGGACATCTACACCAATGACGAAAAGGCAATAGTTGTTGGCGCCATACCCGCCGATGCTCCGGCCGGTTATGCCGTCCTCATCAAGGTGACTGGACCTAGGGGGGAATGTGCTGTTCAGAATATTCTGTCCGCAGCAGACAATTCTTTTGTCTCAAGACCAGTCAGGCTTGACGAATGCGGCAATGGTGGATTCACAGTGTCGGCTTATTATTCTGCCGAAGAGGCGACTTCTACTTTTACAATTTCTAGCAGCAGCCATGTAAGCGCGGGACGCGGGATGGAGCTTCGGATGCTAAAGAATACTGTTCTTCGGGCACAGGACACGGTCAATGCTCGGGTGAAAGAGCTGCTTGGAAACGGTTACTTCCTGCCTGAAATGGCTGCCAAAAAATATGGTGAAGGAGTCTCGGAGGCCTCACTTGCTCTTCAAGCAATAGAGTTTGGAGACTCTACCGAGGCAAAGAAGCACATGATATTCGCCTTCAGGGACTTTCGAGAAGTCCTCGACGCTCTATCAGACGAGAACGTGGCAGGGTTTCAACAGTCCGCTGGGCAGCAGGCCTCAAGCAGCGACAAATCCGACATTGCTGGAAAGTATGACAGCCTGAAGGAATACTACTTCAGGCTTGAACAGGTAGCCGAAAAGAACAAGGTGGAGAAAAGCGGAATTGAAGACGCCGGGTTGCTCCTGGCGAATGCAAAACGGATGATAGACGATGACAACTTTGAGGGCGCAGGGAGGAATCTGGAACGCGTAAATGCCCTCCTCGAAGAAATCAGGACAGGCCTCTTTGACAAGGGAGTGGGGGAAAAGCTTTCTTCCAACACAAACACTACCAGCGGCGTAGATGAAGAGTTGAAAAGAAAGCTGACCGACACTGCCGATAGGTTTGAAAGGGTGGCGCTCAAATTGCTCAACGAAACTGGATCTGACACAGAGGCGGAGGCAAAGGTACATAACGCAATCTCGCTCCTTGCAAATGCTAAGGCAAGCATAAACGCTCAGGATCTCGAATCGGCACGAGAAGGCCTCTCAGCAGCATACAAAGCCATCACTGAAGCAAGGGAGCTTCTAAAGGGATGACAAAAGCGACAACTCGGGTAAGTCGTCAAACGGGGAGTGAAGGTTCATGATAATCGGGCTCCTACAGTAGCAGGGACGACTAGCAAGCGCTTTTTGAAATGATTTTCTGCCTATGTCATGCCGTGTAACGACATTCCTGTCGAAGCTCCAGATAGGGCTGTGGCAACAGATCACCGACCTGGAACTGGAACGGCCGTTCCACCGCGCGAATTCCGTCCTACCCCTAATATAACTTGGAAGACTTTGACAATCCTATGTCTGAACGCAAGAACAACAGAGGCAAGATCGAGATAATGGCAGACGTCCTATCCCTCTCTACAGCAGGGATAAAGAAGACTCACATAATGTATAGGGCCAACCTTAGCTACGAACAGATACTCCACTACCTGAACCAGCTCTTGGGTAAGGGACTAATCGCCCAAGATGTTGCGGACAGTGCTTTGGTTTACCGGACGACAGAAAAGGGAAGAGAATTTCTAGCCTGTTACTCGCGTATGTCGGATCTGATAACAGATAGCTACGAAAATGCCCAAAAGGTACCATTGCTCACCACATAGTGAGCAAGCCCTAGCTATTTTTGCCATCCACGGGAAAAGCATCTGCTAGCCTCTAAACTTGATCTACTTACCTCTTTCTCTCTCACGATCATGTCTGTATAGCTCACCTACAGACTAAGCTACAATAGGTTAGCGATCACCATTTAGGAAAGACAGGGGAGAAGAGTTTGCAAAAGAAAGGGAGACTAGCTTGTACATTGCTTTGCTTTGCCATATTGTCCTTTATCATCTTCATCCAGCCTATCTCTTCGCCAGTTATGGCACTCGGTGATGACCTTAGGTTAGAGTTGGCTTTTGCTCCTTCAGCAGTTGAAGCAGGGACGGCGAGCTACCCAATAGGCTATGTAAGACTGATATCAAATAGTACCGGTGAACCAATCCTCACTGCAAGCGATCTGGAAGTCGGCCTGCTATCAGCAGACGCTTCAATAGCGTTCGTGCCTTCAAGGGTGGTTATCCCAGCCGGCAGTGACTACGTTCGATTTAATGTCGAGGTAGGCGATCTCGCAGGCCAGACAGAGATTTCGGCGTTATATGGGAACAAGGTAATTAGTAGGACGTTTAAAGTTGTAGACGCTGCTAGCCTTGTTGAAGATGTTGACCTCAAGATCAATCTTCCATCCGATAAAATGCAAATAGGCTCTAGGGTGCCTTTCTCCGTGTACCTTGAGAGTAATGGGAACATTTTGCAGGCGCAAAAAGACGTGGCGGTTCAATTTGAATATGAAAGCTCGCTTCTGAGACTGAATTCTGATAGCGTCATCATAAAGAAGGGAAGCTATTATGCCGTCAATTACATAGAAACACTTGAGAAATCAGGCAATGCATTTATCAAAGCGGTAGCAAACGCTGGCAAGGACGGACAACCCATAACCTCTGTAACCAATGTAGCCATATCTCAGACACAGCCTGCTTCACTAAAGGTTTATGTATTTCCGGACAAAGTCGGCTTGAATGAAAAGACTATCGACATTTTTGTCGGAGTGGTCGATGCTGTGGGACAACCTACCCTTGCGGCCGAAGACATTAAGCTTGACCTCTTTTCTAGCGCGTATCAGCTGACTGGTATCGACAATACTCCTGCCGTGATAAAGAAGGGTGATTTTGGATTCTACACTAGACAATACATGAATTTTTACAATAACCAGACCGTTACCGTAGGGGCCTCGGCCTCAGGGCTTGGCGCAAGCACGGCGTCCTTCGAAGTATTGTCAGCGTCGCTTAGCATAACTAGTCCTAAGGCAATGGACAAGATGCTCAAAGTATTCACTGTTCAAAATATGCCAAGTGAAGCAGGTTCGGTAGTCGTTTACCAGATGAACGCGATCGAAAGAGATTGTGACGATGTAGGTTTCAGTGGAGGAATCCCATGCGATCAAGATACCAACAAGGATGGAATAGTCGATTCTAGAGACCATCATCCAATTGACGATCTGCCTGACGGGGCGCTTTATCCGATAGAATCGGGAACTATCTTTAGTCAGACTCAAGGCAACCTCAACATTGTGTCGGGGGACAATCTAGCTGCGAAGGTGGTCGAGCCTGGTTCGATTGCATCGGGAAGCTCATATGGGACCGCTACGATAATGAGTGGACGGCAGGCTGATGCTGTCGGGTTTTCAGCGTCCCTTGCAAACGTCGCCGTCGGTTCAAATACGATCTCGATCAACGGTGGCTTGAATCCCACGCAAACAATGATCTTTTCTCCCGGAGGGATTGCATCAGACAGAAACTATAGAGTATTGTTTGATCGGAGCGGATCCACCGATTTGTTCTTGATTGCGTTAGACTCTGCCGGTAGGCCTTCAAATTCCGAGCAAGGAGTTAAATACTTGGTAAAGCCGATTAACGAGCTTGCCGAAATAAAGGCTGGAACGAGCTTTGCCAGTATGCATATCAATACAGAATCATTCAAGAGCGGTAGTGCTGTGCCGGAAAATACATTTGAAGAAGTTAGTGCTGTACCCGTGGGTGTAAATTCAGACTCTAACCTAAAGACAGTATCAAACATGACCCTGCTTTTCTATACAGGCACTACCAGCAAAGTGATGTTTCCCTTTAACAGCACAGTAGCGTTTAGTAAGGCACACGAGATCGGTGTGGTTCAGCTTAGGGACGTGTCAGGAAATCCTGTCCTGGCATCTGACGAAGTTAAGGTCAAGCTCTCATCGTCATCTCTTTCTAGAGTACTCCCGACATCTGAGTTAACTATACCGGTGGGTAAATCATTTGCAAACTTTGACGTTTCGACGTTCGGACGAGCGGATAACTTTACTGTTTATGCTAAAGCCGATGGTTTACAGGCTTCGTCTGCTATGTTGGCGCCGGTTGTGGCGGAACTGCCAGCATCATTCGTAGGTACAGACACGTTTGATGTCTCTGTTCCCACTTCAGTTACAGTATCAACGCCAATAGAAGGAACTAGCATAACGTGGGGGGCTTCTGCTGGCCTACAATTGCTAGGCAATTCAACAACATTTGTGTCTGCTGGGAATTCCCAGACTGCGACCATACAGGTGATGTCGGACAAGTCTGGCACATTCACACTAGATGCCACGCTGTTAAAGGACGGATTCAAACCTACGAGGATATCAAAAGAAGTGGTAGTCGGACCTTATCACAGACAGATGAATGCTATTCTGGTAGATACTGGTGTTACAATGCTGGGGTACAACCAGCCGACTTTGATGAAGGTTTCAGTGAAAGATGCAAACGGAGTACCCGTTCAGGCTGCAATGGTACAGGTTGAAGACGCTGGTCCGTCAGGCATGACACTAGTGACTAGTGTCACAACAGATGCAAGTGGCATAGCGACATTTATCTACATGCCGACACATGAAGGCGAATCATCAAACTTGATTACTTTGACGGTCACGGCAAGCAAAGATGGATACCAGGCAGCGCGCACCAGCAAAGTTTTCGGGATTGATAGCTCAACCGCCATTCTCCCGCCTATACCCATATTGGGGAATATATTTACAGGCCTTCCATCATGGACGAGCTATGCGATAATAGGGGGAATTGCAGCAATAGGAGGAGGTCTTTACATATTGAGGAAGCCAAGTGCTGAGCAAGATGACGAGCCCCTTACCGAAGACGCAATCGCCACCGAAGAACAAAAGGAACTAGTTGAGCAGCCCTTGGAAGATAAGGTAGAAGAGGAAGAAGACGAAGACACTTAGCTTATTATGTAAGGGCAACCGGCGGAAAATCTCGCGCATCCATCCGTCATAAAGCAGCGATGTTTTCTTTCTCACCTGGTGCAGTCTTCTCACCGTGTGGAGAATACTTTCGAATATAGTCGACTATCGCTTCTTCTAGCGCGTTCTTGAAATCGCCTTTCTTCAGGCCATGTCTCTCATATATGACGTGGCGGAACTCCTTGACCAAGTTGTCATCAACTTTTGCATTTATGATCGCCAAAGCCCTCAAGCCTATACCAAAACAGGATGCATATAAAGATGACTACTTAATATCAAGTCTACATTTCTATGAATTTTCGTTACATTAGAAAATGAATCTTGACGGCTGTTAGTCGGCATCGATTTATTTTACCTTTTCAAAGCTGCGGCGGGCGTTACGAGCCCGTGCCACCGGCGGTAAGTATGACCAAGAAACTGATGATCGACGGAAAGATGATGGCGATGGTTCGCAGTTTATCTTGATATGCATCGACGTTCGGTTGATGTTTCTTTTACTTTGCCTTTTAGCCCTACTCTTTCATGGCTTCTATACAGCAGCATTTGCACAGATCCACTGCCATTGATTCTTGTCTCTTAAGCTACCTGAGAGTCATGGATCCGCAGCATCCGACTAGTTTACAGATCTTCAGAGAGCTTTATCATTCAAGATTGGACGAGTCCGAATCATCGCTGCAGTTGCAGCCTATGCCAGAACGAATCTTCAGGCTTACGTTACCAATAATGGGGCAACTATCCTTTATTTGGAACAAATTTTCGACTTCTACTTAAGCTTTGTAAGATGTCATATATTCTACAAACTTACGGATTCAATAACCAGTAGTGATTGCATATCATGGACTATAAATGATTATGCAGAGACACTAAAAGTCGATCCAATTCATGATAAACTGAATGAGTTGGGAGTCAATGAAGAATGGCTGATAGAATCAAAAATGACCCCACAGATGGCGCGTGACTTGCTAAAAGGTATTTTATACTTGAAAGAAATGTACGAAGAGAAAAAATTAGATCAATAGAACACTAGACGTCGTTATTATTCTCCAATAATGCTAGAGACTTTTGATAGTAGCGCCGAGGTGTCAAATGGCTTCTTTAGAAGAGGAAACACGAGATCTTCATGAAAAACAGAGCTTACACTATTTCTCCACTGCAAGTTCGTCATTCTCTTGTCCAATCCCTCGTAAGCAGTGATGAAGCAGACTTTTTGCCTTGGGTCCATCCTCTTTATCTCTTGATATACTTCAGCTCCGTCGATCTTGGGCATTCTAAAGTCCAATAATATCAGATCGTAGAAATGAGGCTTGTAAGCCCTAAGAGCGTCTAAGGCGTTCCCGGCGGCGTCAACCCAATAATGATTCTTCAGTGCCATTCTGATACTTTCTGTAATGTCTCTCTCATCATCCACAACCAGTATTCGCTTCTTGGCAGGGTCATCTCTCTTATGCCATTACCAACTAAGATTCTGCTAAATACAGAGTTGTATGTAATACCTCGTTACTTGTCAGGTATTGGGACAATTTACTTATTGACGGACTATTCTTCTCTCACTTTACACACGCTCCGGCGAGTTGGGTTTATTAACAAAGTTCAGTACCTTGTGCGCGCATCATTCCTTTTATATCCCACGACTGGCGACCGCAACTCATCACCACAATCGCCAGATTCGCATCATAGTTTTGGTCATAAGATGGCTTTCGTTCACTCGCTTCACAAGCTATTTGGCTCCGTGCCCCAGCTAGGTTCATCATCAGAAGCGACATCATTTGTTAATCTGGTTTGTCTTTTGCCATCAGAATTCATTACATAAATTTCATCATTACCATCTCTCTGGCTTGAAAAAGCTATCTTTGTACCATCGGGAGACCAACTAGGTGCAAAGTCAAAAGCGGCATTAGTTGTTAGCCTGGTTTGCCCACCACCATCCGAGTTCATTTTGTAGATCTCATATTGGCCGTCTCTATTGCTCGTAAAGGCTATCTTTGTATCAACAGGTGACCAGTCAGGTTCAACATCAGTAGCGGCATTATTTGTTAGCCTGGTTTGCCCACCACCGTTAGAATTCATTACATATATCTGAAAATTGCCGCTATCCCTGTTGCTTTGAAAAGCTATCTTTGTACCATCGGGAGACCAACTAGGTAAAATATCAGATGCAGCGTTATTGCTTAGGTTTGTCTGTCCACTACCATCCGAGTTCATTACGTATATCTCTTCGTTGCCGTCTCTAAGGCTTGTAAAGGCTATCTTTGTTCCATCAGGTGACCAGTCAGCTTCAGTATCGGAGGCGGCATTAGTTGTTAGCCTGGTTTGCCCACCACCATCCGAGTTCATTTTGTAGATCTCAAATTGGCCGTCTCTGCTACTTTCAAAAGCTATCTTAGTTCCGGGCGAAGGCAGGCACTGAACATTACATGGCTTGTTGTCATCTATAATGACCACCTTGCCCGAGGAAACAACTTTTATGCAGACAAACCCATTGCCGTTGCGGTCTGGATCAATTCCCAATGGCCAGGGAGTACGCATGAAATGATCTGGACATGCACCACCTCCACTCGCTGCGTTATCTGTAAACAGAATTTGAGGAGTACCCTGCGCCGATATTATGTCCGTTCTGCAAAGCAAACCATCTCCGTTGGCATCAATTTCCGGCACCTCTGGATCGACGGTTGCAGCTTCAGCATTCGTAACCAAGTTAAAGCCAACAAGGCAGTATGATTCAGCAGAGGTTTGTATGAGTGGTGTCATTGATGCGATGCTTCCAACTAGAAATGTCGCGACGATTATTGAGGTGGTTTTGGGGACCATCTTGCAAATCTGGAAAGACCCTTAATAAAATAGTTCAGATGTCTTCTTCTTATATTTGATTCGTGAGAAATTTACCTTAGGATTGACCTAGTAAAAGCTGCGTTTTTTAAGTTGGGAAAAACGCATTGTACACAACGAATCCTCCTAATTGCATTACTTGGGAATACTCTATTGCGGACAAACTAAAGCAATCCACCTAAGTGAATTTGTATGGTGTACCCTTAACTTGTCATGAAGCGATTGCACCTTGAGCCAAAACAGTTTAGTGCAATTGGGAGAGATAGATTTTTCATCCAAAAAAAGACAGTACACCCGAGAATATTAGAGCTGACAGATCTCCTACCACAAGCATCACTATGAATCCTGCAAGCATGAACAGGAGGAAAGGCGTCCCAGGCGTGACCCATACATTCCTTCTTGACTCGTATTCTGCGGTCTCTGCAGATTCGGGGGAAAAGCTGAACCGTCGCCTGCCGGCCACTTCCTGTTCGATAGGAAATGCATAGCGGGGCCGGCTGTTCGTCCGATAACCTATAGCGATTGCGATGATCTTTCTACTCGGCGACTCGTGCTCGAGTCCTTCAAATAGTCCACCCGGGTTTTTCCACACATACTTGGCGTTCCTTAGAATATTGAAGCCTATCTGCGACAGCGAAAGAATAACTGCATTAGATAGTACTATTAGCGGAGCTATCGAATGCATCAGAAACACGTTGTGACTAGGCAAGATTTGGTCTACCAACCTCCCATCAAAGGTCGGGATAGTGGCCGCTAACACGACCAGTCCAAGAGCGTCCGCACCACCAAACAGTCCAGATTTATAAACACCAAATGAAATTGCAACAGAAATGGTAATTGGTAAAACAATAGTCAGCAAGTCAAAGTTCGTGCCATAGACATATTCAAGGGCATAAACTACTATAGCCAAGCTTCCAGATACAATCCAAAGTAGATCGCTCACCTCTCGTCTGCGTAAATCAAGGAAAGAAGCAGTTGAGAGCATGCCTGCCGCTAGCACGATCCTCATAAACTCGAAATCTGTGGCGACTATCATCAACACTCAACCAATGTTAGGAAGCTGTTGATTATTTTTATAAATATGCGGTAGTTAAGATAATTTCATACAATCTTCCGCTTGCTCTTCCGATACAAAGTAAAACCAACAATTCCTGCGCCTGCTGTAATCAGAGGAATTGCGATGAGAGCAGCTTGTAGATCGTCTTGCCGGTAGACTGTGAACGAGTCAGGCTGGGAATGAAATGTTACACCGTCCATGCCCACAAGCAGGCGATGCCTGCCTTCCTCTTCCATCTTAAAGGGACCGAGACGAAGGGTCTTGCTTCCGTCCGGCTCGATAAGTGTTATGGAATACCTGCCATACGAATGCGTCTTGTTATTCTCAGAGGTAAGCGACACCCAGAGCGACTGGTTTTCAACCGCCTCGATACCTGTATTTTTCAGCCTGACTTCGTATTCCACATAGCCCCCGACGACTGGAAAAAAACCTGAAGAATAGCGCTTCGATACTATGTCTGCATTTACCGCTCCAGCCTGCTGGCCAGAGGCAGCTACAAGCGGGACAAAGGCCGCCAGCCAGACCAGAATTGAAATCCCCAAGAGACTGCCAATCGCCAAAACATCCAAGATTACTTGCCGCCCGTGACGTACGATTTGGATGTACGCAATACGCGGATTACGTAGATAATGGAGATCAGAACTATGGCTATTGCTATTGCGACTAGTATGTGCAGGTAGATATCCAACCAAGGTACATCGACTACAATGTCTGTGGTGGCCACCGTTCCGCTGTCAGACTCGGCTTCTATGACGAGATCATAGAGACCATTCGAGTTGAACGGGATTTCAACTACCTTGGTAATTGACTGGCCCGCGTCAACTACAACTATTTCCTCACTCTTGTATGCGGCAATTCCAGTCGCGGGGTCAGCGTACCAGTATTTGAGCATCAAGTTCTCAGCCGTGTCGCCTTTATTTGTGATTTCAAAGTTCACTATTGCAAGTGCAGTCCCGAACATTGCGGATCTTATGTCGCTAATGCTCACTGCGACTGAAACGTCCTGGATCCTGATGACGCGTTGGTGTAGCGGCTGCGGCTGTTGTAATGTGAGCGTGAGCAACTCAGTGATGTCCTTAAACACGACCTTTCCTTCACTTCCAATCGTGAAACCATTGTTCATTCCGCTAGTTACTAGCAATGATTCGGTCAACGGAATTGCGAACTTTGAGTGTGAATGACCTCCACCAGAGCTTTTATGTGCAGTGTCGGCAGTAACCACATATGTTGAAAAGTGAGGGAGAATCCCGGCGTACGCATAATTACTAGTAGCTGAGGGCAAAGAGCTGATATTATTAGATATTGCGACCCACTGGTCTGTTCCTTCATCTAGCAGGAACAAGCCAACTATCGGCACTCCGTTCGAATCTTTAACTACATTGTGCATCTGCGCCCACTCCTGAGTCAGAGTGAATGCGATCCTAGGTGACCCTTGGAAGAATGCCGGATCAGCTGGTGTATTGGCACTAAAGTTGCCTGCAATCGAGATGTCAACGTAAAAGGCAGCCATATCGCCTGGCAAATTATCTTTCATTTTTTCAGGATTGTTATCCAGCAGCGAAATCATCATGGTAAAGTTATCTACACTCTGCGTGGGAGTGAAATTGATCGTGGCGTTTCCAAGCTGATCTAGATTCTTTGCACCGTCCATACTTGCTTTTACGTCTATCGGCACCATCACATGTATGCCTGCTGGTAGCCTAGACAATGTAGGTGTAAGGAACATTGCGTCATCCGAGATCTGTCCATCTACATTTGTGTAAACTCTAAAGGCTGGCAGGATAATTGTCATTTGATCAATGTTAGCGCTTGCTGATTCTGTGTTTATGTCGTAAACAGGCATGGCCATGCCACTCAATAGTGACTGCAGACCCTGTTCGT
>Ga0209237_1000800_pt1 | contig 18105 bp, 21 predicted proteins | sample GraSoi013_1_40cm_2_FD_185820 | JGI IMG/M metagenome (GOLD analysis project Ga0209237, IMG submission 185820) | Grasslands soil microbial communities from the Angelo Coastal Reserve, California, USA - Sample 10_02_2013_1_40cm (SPAdes) (version 2) | ecosystem: Environmental > Terrestrial > Soil >... | reverse complement strand
ACACCGGGATGATCGCGGAGCTACCCGTGAAAGGTGCGCGCGCGGCAACCACTTTCGGCGGCGCCGGCGGCCAGCCGCTGGCCCTGATCAGGGTGGCGGCAGCCTAATCTACCTCCCCACTGTGGGGGGAGGTCGGCGCTGCCGGAGGCACCGCCGGGTGGGGAGATTCGTGCTCAGACTCTGCCTCGTACCCGCGGCACTGCAGCACGGGCAGGCGCGGGTACCGCGGAAATGACGGGTCGGTCCGCGACCGCTCGCACATCCAGAACGTGCTTCGAGTGCCTGAGATCGTGCGCGAGTGCTTGCAGGACGCGCAGAGCCCTACCTCCACGGTTCCGACCCGTGTGCGAGCGCCGACGGAGCAGGATCCAGGTGAGTGTCATAACAGGACATACGATCGATCCCGTCCGTCAGATCATCTCCAGCGCGACGTAAACCCTTTGTAAGCGCTCACTTGGGCATTTTGCTCAGCGCATCGCTCAGGCGCTTGAATGAGCCGGTGACCCCGTACCGGGTCCCGAGATCCTCGACCTTCTTTGGATGCTCCGGATACCGAGCGCGCCGCCCGCGTGGCACCTTGATCTTGAGGTCGCTCACGGGCGGCACCACCTTCTGTGCCTTCTCGAGGTACTCGGCATCTGCGGAACGGAACACGCCGGCGTCGAGCATCCCCTGCACCGAACCGTAGCGGCGCACCAGGTCCGCAGCCTTCTTGGCGCCGACCCCGGCCAGGCCTGGAAGGCCGTCCGATGGATCGCCACGCAGGATCGCAAAGTCCCCGTAAGCGCGCCCGGGGATCGAGTACCTCCGCGCCACCTCGTCCTCGTCCACGTACGCGAGGCCGGCCTTCTCCGGATAGAGGACGACAACCTCTCGGTCGCGAATGAGGCTGAAGAGATCACGATCGCCGCTGGCGATCTCGATGGGGGGCGCGACCTTCGTCACCAGGGACGCGATGATGTCCTCGGCCTCATAGTCCTCCAATCCCACCGCATCGACGCCCACGGCGGCCAGGGCTTCCATGATCACCGGCATCTGCGGCTCGAGCGCATGCGGCACCGGCTCGCCCGTCCGGTGCTCTTTGTAGCTTGGGATGAGCTCTACGCGCCAATCTGGTCGCCAGTCTTCGTCGGTGGTCACAGCGACGTGTCGTGGCTTGCGCTCGTTGATCAAGGTCGCCATGCGGTCGAGAAAGCCGCGTACCGCGTTGATCAGCGTTCCATCAGGCGCGCGATTGGTCTGGGGCACGCCGTAGAAAGCGCGAAAGATCAGGCTCGACCCGTCGACCAGCAGCCATTCCGGCAAGGCCGAATCATGGTAAGACCCCTAGTACTTTGAGGATCGTCCGGTCGCGGGCCTTGATCGTGGTCGTGGCCGTCGTGGCCATCACCTGCTCGAATTCACCCGCCTCGCCGGCTTCGGGCGCTCGATTGGGATCGCCAAGCCCATCCGGCGGCCCCACTGCGGACACCAAAGCCGCCGACCTCCGGGTTCGCCTTGATCTGTTGTTGGGAGAGCACGTGATCCTGATCACGAAGGCTTCTCTGGCGGCGGCTGCGAACCGCGCCGACGAGTACAAGGGTTACGCGACCCTCCTCACTATCAACGGCACCGACCTCACCAGCGTGATGTCGGCAGCGTTGGGGGCGAGCGCGGCGGACAGCTTTGACCAGATCTGGAGTGCTCAGAACAACTACTTCGTCGACTACACAGTCGGCATCGTGAGCCACAACGCAAACAAGTCCAATGGGGCGGTATCGGGGCTCATAAACGGCTTCGTGCCGCAGTTCGCGAAGTTCATGAATTCCCTGACGTCGATTCCGCTCGATCCCATCACGCAGCTGTTGACCCAGCAGGTGCTGGACACGAAGGCGATCATCGATGACCAGGCTGCTTTGAGCAATGCCAGGATGTTTGCGGACCTGCACATGGCCTTCGCGCAGGCGGCAAGGGTCGGCGATGCGCTGGCTGCGGCCATAGCGAGAAAATTTCCCGACAAATTTCCCGGCGATCCGGCCAGCAAGCAAGTCGACTTCCGCGTGTCACTCGACAACCTGCTGCAGGAGCACTCGTACCTCGCCACCATGACCACCAGCGCGATTGCGGCAGGACGCAGCACCGAGCAGGCGGCCGCCCGAAACGCGCTGGCAGCCAATGCCAATCTGCTTGGAACCCTGTTCAGCAACGTGTTCGGCGCCGCCGTCGGGACGAGGTTCGACCAGGTGTGGGGCGCACGCGACGCGGAGCTCGTCGTCTATGCGGGAAACGCCGATGCCACCACGAGACAGGGCGCTCTCGACAGCCTGAGCGGCGCGTTCGTGTCTCAGTTCGCAGGCCTGGTCCACGAATCGACCGATGTCGGTGAGGAGCAGCTGTCGAGCGCCGCGCGGGCCCAGGTGACCGACACGATCCATGTCATCGACGAGCAGCGCGCGAAATCCGCGACGAACCTGGCGGCCGACGATCACACGGCTGCGGCTGCGATGAATCCCATTGGAGACCTCATCGCTACGGCTACCGTGGCCAAGCTGCCCGGAAAGTTCGCTCCCGGCTAGCCCAGGGCCGCTTCGATGATCTCGAGGCCGGTCGCCGCCTCATCGGAATCGATGACCAGCGGCGGGCACAGTCGGACCGCGCGCGTGCCGGCAGTAAGGAGCAGCAGCCCGCGCTCGAACGCCGACTGGACCAGCTGGGCCGCCTGGTCGGGGGTCTTCAGCTCGAGGGCGACCATCAAGCCCAGGCCGCGGACGTCGGTGATCTCGCCGTGCGTCGATGCAATCTCGCGCAGTCCGTCCTGTAGCTGAGCGCCGACCTTGGCCGCGTTTTCCATCAGCCCTTCTTCGAGGAGATCGAGAGTCACCAGCGCCGCTGCGCATGCAACCGGGTTGCCGCCGAACGTGCTTCCGTGCGAGCCAGGTGGCCAGCTCATCTGCTCCGCGCGCGCGACGAACGCCCCGAGGGGCAGCCCCGAGGCGATGCCTTTCGCGAGGCATACGACGTCCGGTTCGACGTCCCAGTGCTCGACAGCGAGCAGGTGTCCGGTCCGGCCCATTCCAGACTGCACCTCGTCGGCGATCAGCAGGATGCCGTGCTTCGCGGTCAGCTCTCGAAGCCGGGGGAGGAAGTCGTCAGGCGGTACGAGGTATCCGCCCTCGCCCTGGATGGGCTCGACGAAAACGGCCGCCACGCTTTCCGGGGGAGCCACCGTGCTGAACAGCTCCTCGAGGTGCTGCATCGTGTGATCCGTCGTCACGCCACGCGCGGCCGAGGGGTAGGGCGCGTGGAACACAGATGACAGAAGGGGAGCAAACCGGCGGCGCTGGCTGGCTTTGGAGGCGGTGAGCGACAGGGCTCCGAAGGTCCTGCCATGGAAAGCGCCGATGAATGCGATGTAGCTCGGCCGGCCGCTGGCATACCGGGCAAGCTTCATCGCGCCCTCGATCGCCTCAGCCCCCGAATTGGTGAAGAAGACCTTCGCCGGCGTTCCGGGGAGAATCTTGGCCTCGAGCCGCTCCGCCAGCTCGATCTCGGACTGGTAATAGAAGTCGGTGCCCGACATGTGAAGGAACTTCTTCGCCTGCTCCTCGATGGCGGCCACGACGCGCGGATGAGAATGTCCAGTGGTCACGACGGCGATGCCGGCCGTGAAGTCCAGAAAGCGATTGCCGTCGACGTCGGTCACCCAGCAGCCCTGGCCGTGGTCCATCACGAACGGATACGCGCGGGTGAAGCTGGGCGACATCGCCCGGGTGTCGCGGGCGATGAGCTCGGCGGCTTTGGGGCCGGGAAGGGGTGTCTGGATCGATGGTCGGCGCTCAGCAGCCATGCGCGCGGACAATATCAGCGTGGTCAGGCTGACGGAGCGACAGGTACGAATCCTGAACGGACTGAACACCTCTGGGGTCCCCGCGAATGAGCACATCGAGAAGCGCGCGCGCAAATACACTGGCCGGAAGTTCAAGGGTTTCCGGCCGGACCAGCGGCGGGTGATCGTTCAAGGTGACCCCGGAACGGATTCACGTGCAATGATCTGCGCCTAGATGGCCAAGGCTGCCCGAGCCGTCAGCGTCCGCGACGCCACGCACGATGACCTCCGCGCCATCGTCGGCATATACAACTGGGCCGTCAACCAGACATTCGCCACCATCGATTCGGAACCGCTCGACACCGAGGAGGCGGCCCACTGGTGGGAAGCGCACGGCAAGCGCTCCAAGCTGCTCGTGGCGACAGACGAGAGCGGCGTGATCGGCTGGGCGCGGCTATTTCCGTGGAAGCAGCGCGGCTTCGACATCGTGGAGGACCTCGTGTACGTCGATCCGGTCCACCACGGCCGGGGCATTGGCAAGGCCCTGCTGACCGAGCTGATCAAGGAGGCGCGCGGACTCGGCTATCGGACCATCGTCGCCACCATCGCCACCGACAACCGATCTGGCCTCCAGCTCCATACAACGCTCGGCTTCGAGGCGGTCGGCACGATCCGGAACGCGGCCCACAAGTTCGACCGCTGGATGGACATCACCCTGGTCCAGCGCTCGCTCGACTAATCACCTCCCCGCTGCGGGGAGGTCGGCGCGGCCGCGAAGCGGCCCCGCCGGGTGGGGGAGACGCAGCTCCCTATGGAGCCGGAAAGGCAAGTTCGGGGCGTCCGGTTGCGTATGCGGACGGATAAACGATCTTCATGACGCCCACGGCCTGCCACTGGCCCACGACCGCCGCCGCCCTCGTGTTCTGACCCTCCTCCAGAACACCCGCACCGCCGAACCGCACGCCGCCGCCGTTGATGCTGTCGCCGACCGGCACATCGACCGCCAGCGCGGCGGCACGAATCGAGTCGGCGGTCGCCGGCCCTGGCATCGCGGCGAGGACGTCATGAAACAGCGTCCAACCACCGACGAAACCGGCCACGGCTGGGATCGACATCGAAGCCCCGACGTTGTCCCGCCCGTAGGCTGACTGCGCCTGCGCAAGCAGCGCGCGGCCGGCGGATGACAGAGCGCCAGCGCTGATCTCGGCATCGGGCTTGTCGGCCGCATATACGCCGATCGCCCCCGCTCCCAACCGCCTGCCGAATTCCGGCATGCAGAACGCCGAGCTCGTCCCGACCGCGGCTTTGAGCGCCACGTTCAAGCGGAGCAACGCCTGCCAGATCGCGACGCCGTCGTCGAGATAGCTGACGTCCCATACGAAGTCGGGGTGGGACGCCGCCACCCGCGATGCAATCACCGCCGGGTCGAATGCACGCGGGTCGTACTCAACGACATCGACAACCGAAATTCCGAGCGCCGAGGCAAGGGCTTGCTCGCCGCCACCGACCGACCGGCCGTAGACGTCGTTGACGCGGACCACCACGACCCGCGGCGACCGCACCTTGTAGCTGGGGATGAGCACGTCGTGCGTGAAAGTGACCGCCATTCGTCCCAGCGAGCTGCCGGTCGCCACGGTGCGAAAGACGTAGTGGCGCTGTTCTGTGATGGGGTCCGCCACCGCGCCGGTCTCCCAGTAGACGGTCTTCAGCTCCTCAGAGCGGGCTGACGCCGCGGCGGAGAGCGTGCTGCCGTAGGTGCCGAGGATGACCGGGACGTGGTCGTCGCGCACGAGGCGCTCGACCGCCGCGACCGCAGCCGACGGCGTGGTGGCGTCCACAACGTCCAGGCGCACCGGCCCTTTGAGCGCACCTGTGCTCTGGGCTAGCCCCAGCGCGGCTTTGACCCCGGCCAGCTCCTCCTTGCCGCCCTGGGCCTGGGGACCGCTGAGCGGATAGATCGCACCAAGCACCAGCTCGTTGGACGGCTTCGCCTGCGATTGGGCACACGCAGCCGAAACGACAAGAAGCAGGAGGAGAGCGACGAACCGGCGCATGACTGGAAGCTTAGGCGGTGGCGGTTTGCTCCATTGTCAGACCGCTCCGCGCCTCGGCCAGCTGGCGGTCGAGCTTGTTGGCGGGCGCGTAGCCGTAGTTGACGTGCAGAGCTCGGCCTTCGGCCGACATGACCACGGTCGTCGGCAGGGTGTAGACGTGAAACTGTTCGGCGAGCTCGCGGTCAGCGAGGGCGTCGACCTTGTCGACGCGCACCTCGCCGAGCTTCGCCAGCGCCGGTTCCTGGTGCGTGCGGCATACCGTGCAGCCCTCGCCCGTGAAGTACAGGATGTACGGCGCCGCAGCCGGAGCCGACGTCGCGCCGGTCGCGAGTCGCTGGGCGCGCGCCGAGCGGTAAGCCTCCAGGCCGGCGGCGGCGAGCAGCACTATGCCCACCACCGCCAGAGCCCAGAGCTGTGCATTCATGCTCTGATCAGTCCCCGCTTGCCAAGCTGGAAGTAGATCTGGCATCCGAGGCAGTAGCCGAACGCCAGGTTGACGAACGCGAGCACCGCGACGAGGAGCGCGAGCGCCAACCCCGCAACAGTCAGCGGGATCAGAAGCACCGACGAAATCGCCAGGAAGACGCCGCCGAGGCCCTGGGCGAAGTTGTGTGGCTGGGGGCGATCCTGCACCGGCCGCGCCTTGACGATGCCGCGCGGCTTGAGGATCTTGAAATAGATCTGCTTGAACAGGGCCAGCTGGGGCGCGAACGTCCCAACTAGGAGCACCACGGCGAGCAGCGGGATCAACACCAGCAGCGGCCGGTAGAAGTAGCTGCCGATGAATGCGACCAGCACGGTCGCCACAATCCCCGTCTGGTTGACCTTGAGCGCCGAGTGGTCGACTGTCGTTAGCGCCATTACTTCTCGATGGGGAGGCGAATCGAGCTCCCCCACTCCGTCCACGATCCGTCGTAGTTGCGGACGTCGTCGTAACCCAGCAGCTCGCGGAGCACGAACCACGTGTGAGCGGACCGCTCGCCGATGCGGCAGTACGCGATGATCTCGCGGTCGGGCGTGATGCCCTTGCCGCCGTAGATCTCCTTGAGCTCTTCATTGCTCTTGAACGTGCCGTCCTCGGTGTTGACGGCGGTGCCCCACGGGATGCTGACGGCGGTCGGGATGTGCCCGCCACGCTGGGCGCCTTCCTGGGGCAGGTTCTCAGGCGCAAGCAGCTCGCCCGAATACTCCTTGGGCGAGCGCACGTCGACGAGCCCGGCCTTGCCAAGCTTCGTCTGCACCTGGTCCTTGTAGGCGCGAATGTCCTCGCGCGGCGCGCCCTGGAAGTGATACGTCGTGGCGGGAAAGCTCGGGACGTCGGTGCTGTACTTGCGCCCTTCCTTCTCCCACTTGACGCGGCCGCCGTCGACCAGCTGAACCTTGTCGTGCCCGTAGTACTTGAGCGCCCAGTAGGCGTACGCGGCGAACCAGTTGTTGTTGTCGCCGTAGAGAACGATCGTGGTGTCGGGGGTTATGCCGCTCTTGCCGAGCAGCGTGGCAAGCTCTTCCTTGCTCGCCACGTCTCGCACCAGCTGGTGCTGAAGATCCTTCCTCCAGTTCCAGCCGGCGGCGCCCTCGATGTGGCCCTTGTCGTAGTTGCTCGGGTCGACATCGACCTCGACCACACGGATCCCCTTGTCCTTGCCATGCTCGGCCACCCACTCGGTGGAGACGAGTGGCTTGGTTGACGTCGATGAACTGCTCAATTCCAAACCTCCAAAAAATGCAAATGAAACGAGTCGAGTCGAATTTCGGTTGACGAGAACGGACCGAAAGGGCGCGCCCCCCAGAAGGGACGCGAGCTCAGGCCCGACGGCTAGCTACAGAAGCAGGCCGGGTTGTGAACTAGACGCTGGGCAGGCCACACGAGGTCCTGCATATTCACGTCATTTTATGACAACCCGCGGAGAGCGGGAGAGATTCCGGATGATAGGAAGCCGTAATGCGAATCGATCTCATTAAGTACCAGGCGCTGGGCAACGATTACCTGGTCCTGGACCTTCCGGGACCTCTGGGCGAGCTGGTGGCCCTGCTGCCGCTCGTCTGTGACCGGCACCGGGGACTGGGCTCGGACGGGCTGCTGGCCTACGAACCGGCGACGATGGCGGTCAGAATCTTCAACCCGGACAGCTCGGAAGCCCAGAAGAGTGGAAACGGCCTGCGCATCGCTGCCGCCCACGCCGTCCTTCAGCATGGCGCCGGGGACGAGTTCGAGCTGCATACGATCGGCCGCGCCAACCACGTCCGGGTGCTCGCGCGTGACGGTGCCGAGATCAGCACAGAGCTCGATATCGGGCGGGCGTCGTTCGTCGCCGCGGACCTACCCGCGCGTTTCGAGGGCGAGCCTGAGCGGGTGCATCTCGACACTCCGGCGGGGCGCGTGGAGGCGATGCTCGTCTCGGTCGGCAACCCGCATTGCGTGGTTTTCGGCGAGCCCGCGACGAAGACGCGATGCGTGGAGCTCGGTCCGCTCCTCGAGCACCACTCCGCGTTTCCCGAACGCACCAACGTGCAGCTTTTCGAGGTGTTGGACCGAAGCCATGTTCGAATCGAGATCTGGGAACGCGGCGCCGGCTACACGCTCGCTTCGGGGACGAGCGCCAGCGCGGTGGCGGCCGCGTGCATGCGAGCCGGCCTCGTCGGCGAGCACGTCACGATACAGATGCCGGGGGGCGATCTCGAGGTTCGTAGAGAGGCATCGGGGAACCTAGTGCAGTCTGGGCCCGCGCGCCTTGTCTATCGAGCGAGCGTCGACCTCGCCGACCTTGCCGACCTTGCTAACGAGGCGCGGCCGCCAGCTTCGTGACCGCGTCCGGGAGCTCGGAGAGCCCTGACACCACCGAGTCCGCCAACGTGGGATCGTCCTTCTCGCCCTGCCGGTTGACCCAGATCCTGCGAATTCCGAGCTCGGCGGCCGGCTTGATGTCGTGGTAGTAGCTCTGCGCCACGTGGATCCACGCGTCCGCTGAGCCTCCGAACACGGACTCAAATCGATTGAAATGCGCGGGGTCTGGCTTGTATGCCGAAACGTCTTCGGCGGTGATGACCGCATCGAATGGCTCCGGGAGCCTTCGTTCTGTAAGCGCAATGAGGTCGCGGTCGCAGTTGGTCAGGAGCGCAAGCTTCCAGCCCTCCGCGTGAAGCGTGCGGAGGGCTGGACCCACGTCCGGGAACACCGGCCAGTGGGGGATCGTCGAGGTCAGCGCGGTCGCATCGTCATGCTTAAGGTCGAGCTTGAGCCTTGCCGCGGCGCGCCGCAGCGTCTCCGCCAGGACGACCCGATATCGCCGGAACGGCTTCTCCTTTTCGACCTCCGCCTCGATGTGTATGTAGGCCCCCAACAGCTCCGCGCCGCGGCCCGGGAAAAGCAGCTCTCCGGTCGTTCCAATGCCATGGCGCCAGTCGACCAGAGTCCCGAAGCAGTCGAACGTGAGCCATCTTGTGGCCATCGAGCTGCTTAACGGCCTGGCGGCCGATACGACATGGTCTTCTTGCCGGCGGCGTCAATTTCCTCAGGTGTCATCAGCACGGTCGTCTTGATGCTGTGCAGCGCGCCCGTTTGAACGACTCCCATCGAGAAGGCTGCCGCGGTCGTGTTGTCGATGCCGTCGACGATCACGAAGACGTCGGTGTCGCCGAATGCGTAATAGAAGCCTTCGAGCTTGCCGCCTAGTGACTTGACTGCAGCTTCGACCGCGGTGCGCCTACCCGTCCCTCCCTCTTTGAGAACTCCCTTGACTCCCTCAACCGAATACGAGGCCTGGAACAGATATCTCCCCATGGTTCTTCTCCTCTTCAGCCTGCCTTCGGCAGGTACTCCTGGATTGCATGCGCCAGATGCTGCATTGTCATCGACTGCAGCCAGACGCGACCTGGACCGGTGAGCGCGGCGAGGAAGATTCCATCGCCGCCGAAGAACATGTTCTTGATGCCGGGGACGGTCGTGATGTTGAACTGCACCGATTCCTCGAACATGCCGACGTGGCCTGGATGCACGCGCATGGTGTTGCCGGCCTGAAGGTCGTACGGCACGACCTCGCCGCTGAGCTCGACCCACGCGCTGCCCTGTCCCTGCAGGCGCTGCAGGCGAAAACCGGTGCCACCGAAGACGCCGGCGCCCAACCTCTGCTGGAAGCCGATCGAGAACTGCACGCCCGGCGTCGCGCACATGAAGCCATGGCGGTGGACCATGTATCCGTGCCCCGGCGCGATCTGCATCGGTAGGATCTGGCCGGGCAGCTTCGCCGCGAAGGCGAGCAGCCCGGGACCGCCAACCGAAGTGAACTCGGTCATGAACAGCGTGCCCCCGGCGACCGCGCGACCCAACGCTCCCATGAAGCCGCCCTGCTGACCGCCGGCCGTTGTTGACGTCTGCATCTGGATCGACATCGACATCCACGAGAACTGGCCCGACTCGGCGTACACCTTCTCGTTCGGCTGCATGCTCAGCTCGAGCACCGGCATGACAGTGCCGACGATCTTTGGCTCCATGTTGCCTCCTAGTGAATCGGAAGCGGCCGCGTGCGCGACCACTCTATCAGGAGCCTGAGCCGCCCTCGGAGTGATGTACGTGCTCCAGCGTGTGACGGTGCGGTGACTTGCGGCCGGGCGTGCGCGAGCAGGTCTCGCAGACCCCGACCACCAGCACCTCCGTGTGCACGGGCTTGAAGCGGTGGAGCTCTTCGAGGTGTCCTTCGAGCTGGCTCACGAGCTCCTCTTCGATGTGGAGCACGCCCCCGCAGACCTGGCACACGGCATGGTGGTGGTCTCCGCTCGCCAGCTCATAGTGGGTCGGCCCGTCGCCGAGGTGAGCCGCGTACACAGAGCCGGATGCCGTGAGCGCTTCGAGCGAGCGGTAGACGGTGCTGCGCGGAAAACGCGGTTGGGTCTGGTGCAGCTCGGCGGTTATCTCGTCGGCGGTGCAGTGGCCGCCCAGCCGCACGATCGCGTTGTAGACCATCGTCCGCTGGGCTGTGCGGCGCATCCCCGGCGCCAGAATTTTTCCGCCCCGCTCCGCGGGGAGGTCGGCGTGGCCGCGAAGCGGCCCCGCCGGGTGGGGAGGTCCACTCATGAAAGAGGGACCGATTGGAGTGATCTGTCAGCTTGGGTCAGCAGCCGGCAGCCGTCCGCCTCGACGACGACATCGTCCTCGATTCGCACGCCTCCCCACCCCGGGATATAAACCCCAGGCTCGACGGTGAAGACCATGCCCACCTCGAGCACCGTCGCCGAACCGGGGTCGAGCGCAGGATCCTCGTGGGTCTCCAGGCCGAGACCGTGTCCGGTGCGATGAAAGAATCGATCGCCCAGGCCCGCGGCCTCGATCACCTTCCGGGCGGCTGCATCCACTGCGCCAGTCGTCGTGCCCGCCTTCACGGATGCGATGGCGGCGTCGTGGGCTGCGAGGACGAGGGCGTGCACCTCACGCTGCCGCTCTGTGGGATCGCCGACAACGGCCACGCGCGTCGTGTCGGACTTATAGCCCTCGTACGCCGCCCCGAAGTCGAGCAGCACGAAGTCGCCGACCTCGAGCACGCGGCCAGAAGGACGGCCGTGAGGCAGGGCGGAATTGGGTCCTGACAGCACGATCGTCTCGAACGCGAGCGTTCCCCCGGCTGCGCCGATTGCAGCCCCCAGCGCCACCGCCACTTCGAGCTCGGATTGGCCGCCATGCAGCCGGCCGAAGATCTGCTCGGTGGCGGCGTCGGTGATGGCCGCCGCGTGGGCAAGCTTCTCGAGCTCGACGTGTGACTTGGTGCGGCGCAGGCGCTTGATCTCGGGCCCGGCATCCAGCATTTCCTGCGGGTCTATAAGGTCGCGCAGAGCCTCGGCGGCTGCCAGCGTCAGGTGCTCCTTTTCGACACCCAGCCGGACCGAGCCTCGCAGGGCTTTGTGGACGAGGCGGTAAGGGTCCTCGCCATCACGCCACGAAACGATGTCGGCCTCAGTCATCGCCCGCTCCGCGTTCTCACGCTCGATGGCGGGCAGGATCAATATCGCCCGGTCGCCCTTCACCGCCAGCGCCAAGAGCCGCTCGAACGGTTCGGCGCGCACGCCAGTCAGGTAAGCGATCGACACCGGCCGCGTAACGTAGGCGGCGTCGAGGTTTTGCCTCGCCATCCAGGCGCGGAGATCGTCGAGGCGGGTGGCCGTAGTTGTGTCAGTCAACGCCGACGATTCGGACACGATACGAGCCGTTCGGCGTCTTGATCTCGACCTCCTCACCCGCCCGGTGGCCGATGAGCGCCTTGCCAAGGGCCGACTCATAGCTGACGCGGCCGGCTTTGGGGTCGGCCTCGGCCGGGCCGACTATGCGATACGTCTCCTCGCCCTCACCGTCCTCCTCGAAGCGCACCGTGCTCCCCATCGCCACCACGCCCGAGCCCTTGCTCGTCTTGATGAGGACGTGGTTCTTGATGATCGCCTCGAGCTCTTTGACTCGCGCCTCCATCATTCCCTGCTCGTTCTTGGCGGCGTGGTACTCGAAATTCTCCGAAAGGTCGCCGAACTCGCGGGCGGCTTTGATCTTCGCCACGATCGCGGGGCGCCGGACGCTGGTCAGCTCGAGAAGCTCAGCCTTCACCGCCTCGAGCCCCTCCGGAGTGATGTGAACGTCGTTGGTCATCTTCCCGAGTCTAAACGTAGGGGGGCGCTAGCTCAGGTCCCTTCCTATACAGTCGGCCCCATGAAAAGGCTGTTCTTGACCGTGGTGATGGTTCTCATGGGCATGGCGCTGGTCGGCGGCGCCGCGGTTTCGCTGGTGGGCACGGCCCTGGTTCCTCTTGACCAGCAGGTGGGAACGCACGCCTCCGCCGCCGGCGCCGTGCTTGGCATCGGCCTGATCGCCGCCGCCGTCAACCCCGCTGCCAACGTCGCTTGGGTGCGGGCAGGCATCCTGTACGGGATCGTCGTCTTCGGGTTTGAGGTTGGATCGCACTTTCTGTTGGGGGCTCCTTTCAACATCGGCCCCGTGGTCTTCGGCCTCGCCTGCGCGCTGCTGCTGGTTGCGCTCTATCCCGAGCGGAGGGCGCTCGTGCCCCCGACCACCAGCCTTCCGATGATGGCACCGAGGGCTCCGACCACTCCTCCGCCGACGGCCGCGGCTCCGACTACGACCAGTTAGCCCTTCGGGACCAGCGCCTGGACCTCTTTCATCATCCGGCGCTGGAGGAGGAACGACACCCCGTACACGGCTCCCGCCAGCGCTGTTCCGGTGAGGATCGCCAGCGCCGCGTGGACGGTGGTATTGGGGATAGGCGACAGCGCGACGGCGTCGTCACCGATCACTGCCGCGATCGCCAGCGCAAGGGGCGTGATGACAGGCAGCTGCTGGAGCCGTTTCATGACTGGCGGGACGGGCGGCTCGACCCGCCCGACCATCCGCTGGCCCATCACGCCGACCGATCGCACATGACGAAGGTTGGGGGTGACAGTCAGCACGACGTTCACCTGGTTTCCCGGCACCTGCTTCAAGCGGGCCGGCGGGACCAGGTACTGTTCGGCGCCGCCGCGCGTCTGGAGCATCAGCATCCCGAGCCCCATCGAGGTGCTGACGGAGCTCGCGCCAACAAGCTGGCCCTGCACGAGGCGCGCCTCCGCCTTGCGATCCTTGAGGGCCAGCCGGAAGCCGGGTGCGATGAAGCTGGCCAGCAGCGCGATCGGCAGCACCCAGGCGATCGATGCGGCAATGGCGACCGGCCATCCGTAGATGCTCGGCACGAAGACCAGGATGGCCGCGATGATCAGCAGGCAGGCGACTGCGATACCGATCGAGATGTAGCCCAGGCGGATGACAAAGTCAGGCGAGTAGCCCTGGAGCATCCCTCCGGCCTGTACGAAGCGTTCGCGCTGCTTCCTCGTCTGGCCGGCCGACGTCGGCGGTCCGGCTTTCGGCTGGACCTTGCGCATCTGCTGGCGCACCTGCCGCACCTGCGCCCGCTTCTTCCCCACGACAAGGGAGTGTATCGATCTTTACTGCGGACCCACCGCGGGCACGAGCACCCGCTTCGTGAATGTCGAGCCATTCTGCGTGAACGTGCCCGAGAACAGGAACGCCGGCTCGTAGAAGCTGTGGTCGCCGGCGGATGCGAGCGCATACACGAGCTCGGCGCTGGTGAGGCGGATCGTCGGCGCCGCAGAGGGCGCGGACGGCGACGACGCCAGCGCGCTCCGGACCGCCTGGTCCGCCGAGATGATGGAGTAGTTCGCCGTGGCGAGGTTCACCGGGAGTGGCCCTGTTGCCTGCAGTGGCTGGCCGCCCCTTAAGTCGACCGCGAGCCCATAACGGACGCCCCACTGGTTGACGAGGTACGCAAAGCCATAACCGGGCACCGCGAACTGCCGCAGGTACCTCACCTGAGTGACGTCGCCGATCTGCTCGACTGCATCCACGCTCGGCCATGCCGGCACTGCGCTGTGCGCTGTTAGAAACGCAGCGGCGGTATCGGCCTCCGTCGGGCCCGGAGCCGGCAGCCGGGAGCGGTCTGGCGTAAGGCTGAAAGTTGGTTCAGCGAGCGGCTGGCGCTTGCTGCCCGAGACCGCGAGCACGAATCCGTCGCCGGTGTACACACCGAGGGTGCCCGGCGTCCGGCCGGCGGGCGACGCCCCCAGCGCCGTCGCGAACCGATCGGCATCGAGCGCCGTCGGCTCCTCGTAACGGAAAACCGGCGCGCTGGTGGTCGCCACGCTCAGCTGCCCAGCCCAGACCAGCCTCGCCGGTCCCAGGTAGAGGTTCGTCCCCGATTGCTGGGCTGGCGCGGCTGCTTTGGGGCCCCCGGTGTCCTCGATGGGAACGGGCTGCAAGGCCGGCGCCGGAAGGCGGCCGAATGCGCCGTTGTATTGCGCGCCTCCTGCCTGGGAGCTGGTGGTCGATGCCCCCCCACCGAAATGCACTCCACCGGCGGAGAAGACTCCGATCCCGATCGCAAGGATCAGCACAACGGCGGCGGCGGCGGCCGGCACCGCCGGCGCCGCTCGGATCGCTTCGAACAGTCCTGTAAACACATCCACGATCCGGGTCCACAACGGGCGCCGGGCCTGCATCTTCGACCAGAGCTCGTCCTCGAAAGCCGAGCGTGGTCGTGTAGTCTCGAACGCGTCGTCGAGCTGGCGCTGCAGCGCCTGGAGCTCGAGGTCGTCGTTGTCGCTCATGCCCTCTCGTCCTGGACCGACTGACGCAGTGCTTTCAACGCTCTGTGGTACAGCATCTTCGCCGCATCCTCGGTGCAGCTCATCAGCACGCCCACCTCTTCGAAGCTGAGCCCGGAATGACGCAGGGAGATCGCATCGCGCTGGCGCTCAGGCAACCGCGCGACGTGCGCGAGCAAGGCACGGTACTGGATCCGCTCCTCTGCCATGCCGGAGGGGTCTTCGGCGCTTGTCGGCTGGTGCTCAATGGTGCGACGCAGCTTCTCCCGCCTTCCGGTCGCGCGAAAGTGGTCAAGAGTGGCATTGCGAGCGATGCGAAACAGCCACGCCGCCGGAGTTGTGTTGCGAACCTCGAACCGACCGTAAGCCTGGTACGCGTTCATGAAAACCTGCGCCGTGATGTCCTCCGCGTCGGCCGAGCTCGAGACCTGGGCGCGGACGTACGCGTAGATGCGCCCGAGGAAGTCCCGATAGAGATCCTCGAACGGCGGACGGTCGGCAAGCACGGCCGAATGGTATGCACTGGGACTGCCGCCGGAGGTCCATAGCAGATTCGCGGCATCGGCGGCCGGAGCCCAGGAGACGACGAGCACGCGAGGGAGCGCCTACCTCCTGGGGTCCCCGCATTGTCGTGCGGGGCTGCTGACAGAGCGCGCGCAGGAGGCGACGCCGGCTTCAGCGCCGCAGGCGCCCGGCCGCCTAGGACGCGAAGATGCAAGAAACTTCCGACGGCGGTCCCAGACACTGTCATTTGAGCCAACGCCCGCCGGACGGCCGGTGTAACGCTAGGAGCGGAGGGCGGCTCCGATCTCGACTGGCCGGTTGGTAAAGATCGAATCCGGATGGCAGAGCTTGCACCAGGCGACACCGGCATCGTCGTCTACCGTCCACACCCCGACGGCCCCGCCTGCGGAGTGGATGTCCTTCACCAGCTGCGGGTCGGTCGCGCCCCAATGTGGCGAGTACACATCAGCGCCGGCCTCGCGCATGAGGCGAGCGGGATCGATGGGTCGGGCGCCTTCGAGGATGCCGAGCTGCAGCTTCGGCTCCATCTCTCGCAGCATGCGGATGGAGGGATGGTGAAACGAGACAACTGCACATTCCGACACGGCCCCGAGCTGGCGCAGCATCGCGACCAGCTTGTCCTCGAGGCCCGGGTACTGGATGGGCACCTGCTTGATTTCGATCACCAGCCCGACCTTGCCGATCGCGAGCTCGACCACCTCCTGGAGGAGGGGGATCACCTCGCCCTGGCCCGCGTCGAGGCGTCGCAGCTCCGCGGAGGTGTGTTCACGCACCATACCGTTGCCGTTGGTGGTGCGCTCCAGCGTGTGATCGTGGATCACCATCAACCGGCCGTCAGAGGAGAGGTGTACGTCGCACTCGATGAGGTCGCAGCCCGCACTGATCGCTGAACGGAAAGACCGCATTGTGTTTTCCGGGTGATGCGCCGGGTTGCCGCGGTGCCCGCCAAGAAGGGGCCGGCCTTCGTCGTGAGCGTCCTCGTATCGGTCCCGGATCGATTGGGTCAAGGCGCCGGAAAGTCTAAACGCGCGGCAGACCTTTCTGGCGTTCCGCTTCTCTATAGTGCTGAGAATGACCGCCACCACCGCTCGAACCATTTCCGAGCTTCGAGCGTCCGGGCACGTGCGCGAGACCGTAAAGCAGGAGATGCGCCGCAACCTGCTGACGCGGCTGCGCAGCGGCGAGTCTCTTCTCCCTGGAATCGTCGGCTATGACGAGACGGTGCTTCCTCAGCTCGCGAACGCGGTCATATCCGGACACGACGTGATCATGCTCGGCGAGCGGGGCCAGGCGAAGAGCCGCATCATGCGCTCGCTCGTCGCCTTCCTTGATCCTTTGGTCCCGGCCATTGCGGGTTGCGAAATCAACGACCACCCGTTCGCGCCGATCTGCCGTCACTGCCTCGACTTGATCGCGAGGGACGGCGATAGTGTCGAGATAGCCTGGATAGACCGCGACCAGCGTTACGGCGAGAAACTCGCGACGCCCGACATCTCCATCGCCGACCTGATCGGAGAGGTCGACCCCATCAAAGTTGCTGAGGGCCGCTACCTCGCCGACGAGCTCACCATCCACTACGGCTTGCTGCCGCGCACCAACCGCGGCATCTTCGGCATCAACGAGCTGCCGGACCTGGCGGAGCGGATCCAGGTCGGCCTGCTCAACATCATGGAAGAGAAGGACGTGCAGATCCGTGGCTATCGCGTCCGGCTTCCTCTCGACCTGTTCGTCATCGCGAGCGCGAACCCCGAGGACTACACGTCGCGCGGCCGGATCATCACTCCTCTGAAGGACCGATTCGGATCGCAAGTCCGCACGCACTATCCGCTGAGCATCGGCGAAGAGATGCAGATCATGGAAGCCGAGCGCAATCCGATTCCAGAGGATTTCGAGCTCATCTTCCCGAGCTTCATGAAAGAGATCGTGGCCGAGCTCACACACCTTGCGCGCCGCAGCCCGCACATCTCACAGTCGTCGGGTGTGTCTGTGCGAATGTCCATCGCGAACTTCGAGAACCTCGCGAGCAATTCGGTGCGCCGGGCAGCGAGGCTTGGCGAGTCGCTGGCCGTTCCGCGCATCACCGACCTCGCGTTTCTCACGTCATCCACCGCAGGCCGTGTCGAGATCGAGGCGCTCGACGAGGGCAAGGAAGAGCAGGTCCTATCGCGGCTCGAGCGGGGCGCGATCAGTGCGGTGTTCAGCCGGCATTTTTCGGCGGCCCAGTTCGACGGCGTCGTCGCGCGATTCGAAGATGGCGCGATGCTCGAGGTCGGCGAGGGGATCCCCGCCCGCACTTATACGCGGGCCATCGGCGAGCTGCCCGAAATCGCAACCGCGCTCAAGAAGCTCTCGCTTCCGGATCGCCCTGAGGTTCGCGCATCGGTCATCGAGTTCCTGCTAGAGGGCCTGCACCTCAACAAGCGCTTGAACAAAGATGAGGTGGAGGGCCGGGCGGTCTACCGCCGCTAGGCCGGTGGGCGTCGCAAGGCGAGCACGGCTCCGCTCGCGCCGACAGTGGCCCCGCCAAGCACTCCGCCGACCAGGCCGACCATGACGTTCAGCACCGGCTTGCCG
>Ga0209237_1000797_pt1 | contig 18127 bp, 19 predicted proteins | sample GraSoi013_1_40cm_2_FD_185820 | JGI IMG/M metagenome (GOLD analysis project Ga0209237, IMG submission 185820) | Grasslands soil microbial communities from the Angelo Coastal Reserve, California, USA - Sample 10_02_2013_1_40cm (SPAdes) (version 2) | ecosystem: Environmental > Terrestrial > Soil >... | reverse complement strand
CTCCCTGGATTCCTGCCTTCAAGCGGAAGCGCGCCGCGGGAGATAATGCCTAGTTACCAGTCAGCTACCATCTGATGTTCTGTCCTTCCAGCTCTCGCATCGCGGACGCCGCTCACCAGTCAATTCGATATCCGCAATACGGGTCACCCCGAAGGATACACGCGACCTTCGTGACGGTTCCCGCAATCCCGAGCATGGCAAGCGAGCCTTCGTACGTCCCGAGCCAGGCGGCGCATCGCGCCGGAGTGCTCATCCAGTCGTAGTTTCGAAAGATCGCGCGGTGCCCTTCGACATCGACCTCGAGACGACCGTGATTGAACTCGCGCGCGTAGGAGTTCGGCGAGAGCTCCAGGAGGATTGGGAACGGGATGACCCGCTTCAGGAACCGGCGGAGGGAAGAGAAGTTGATCGCCTCGTCCCGCATCATCCGACGGACCGTTTCGTAAGTTCCGTCGCCGAACCGCGTCTCGACCTGGTCGAGGACCTCCAGCGCGGACCGCAACGGATACCATCCGTCCGCGTGGATGAGACGGGGATCCAGGCCGGACTCGATGAGGGTCTTGTCCGCAGCGGCCCGACCGTGGTGGACCGCGATCCAGTGGTGGTAGTTCCGGAAGTGGCTCCCGCGAATCATGGGCGCGATCAGCCGGTCTCCCCGTGCATCGGAGAGCTCCCCGAACACCGCGACCCCGAGCCCCGAGGCCGCGTACAGTTTCCCGCGGCGCTCCCCGCCAACGAGCTGCGCCAGATCGGCGCGCACCAGCTGGCCGAGCGTCCGGCTCACGTGCGGGAGACGAAGGCCCGTCCGCTTGGCGATTTGAACCGGGGTCTGGGGGCCCGGGACGACGGCCGCGAGGACCTTCTCCCGCTGCCGGCTCGCGAGGACATACGAAAGCCGGTCGAGCACGTTCGCGGATCCCGCGTGCAATGTCTGCCTCGGGCACGGTGCGCTGAGACGCACGATGCGGCCAAGAGGTCATTACCCTTTCCTCACCCACCCGCACCCAGGTACGTCAGGAGGACGGGGACGAGGAGCGAGGCCATCAGATGCACCCGGCGGACGCGCAACGCGACCGGGACGAGGCCGACGATCGCGGAGAGGCCCGCCAGCCCGATGCCGATGGGACCGGTGGCCGCAGCCAAGAGGAGGAGAACTGCGAGAAGGGACAACGCCGCGATCCGTCGAGGGTTCGAGCTCGACCAGCGCCGCGCCACCCCGCGGCCGACGCGGGCCGCTACCGGCGCAGCGATCGCAGTCGCGAGGACGGCCGACGCGACCAGGAGGAGGAGCGACACAGGCGCTGACCACGCAACGGGCCACGGAGAGAGATCCCCGGCCAAGGCGCGGACTGCCGCCGCGGCGCCGCTCCGGGCCCGGTGAATAATGAACAGGACCGCGACGCTGAGGAGCGCGGTGGATGTGGAGACCGCGCCCAGGACCACCATGAACTGACTCGGCCCCACACTCTTCCGCGTGCCGACCGAGGCCAGGGTCGCGGCCGCCCCGCCGCTGAGCCCGGGAAGCCAGGACACGCTCGCCCCGGCGATCGTTCCGCGCAGCGCGCTCCGCGCGTCCTCTCGCGAAAGTGCTCGGAGCGGCTCCAGTCGCTGATACGGGATCGAGCCGGGCCGAGCCCGCAGTCCCACGAGCAGGCTCGGGATCCCGAAGAGCCCTGAGAAGAGCGGAAACAGGACCGCATCCGGATCGACGAGGGGTGGTCCTCGAAGGACCGCGAGGCCGAGACCGGCGGCCAGCGCTTGGACCCAAACCGCGCGACCGAGCCGACGCACGCGGCTCCGGCCGCGCCACTCCGACGCGAGGATCGCTCCGAGGACGCACACGAGGAACGCGGGCATCCACGGGCGAAAGCGGTCCGCCAGGCCGATCGGATCGGCCAGGAGGAGACGGAGCGGAACCAGTGCGACGACTGCGAACGCACTCCCCAGCAACGCGCCTCGGGCCGCGAGGGCCACCGCTTTGGCGCCCTGCCCGACTAGGAGGAGCCGATGGCCGGGGAGCGTGGCGAGGGCGGTGTCTTCCGTCGGAGCGCCCAAGAAGACTGCGGGAATGAAGTCGAACACCGCGTGGCTCCCGGCTGTCGCGAGGAGGAAACAGGAGAGCAGGAGGCCCATCGTCTCCGGCTCCGAGGAAATGTCAGGGACCAAGACCGCAAGGAAGCCCGCGAAGGCGGCCTGCGTCGCCAGGACGAGGGCCGCCACGTTGTTCACGTGAAGCCCGGGCGACAGACCCGTGAGTGCTCCGGCAAGGAGACCGAGCATCGTGACGATCAGAAAGCCCGCGACCAGACCGAGGGGTGTCAACGACGGGAGAGTTCGCAGCGTCCGGGTCAACGTCTCCGGTGCACGTAGACTACTGTCAACGGCTGCGTCGCTCCTTTGGCCCCCACCCTCCGCCCCCAGGGGTCTCGATTACGAGGAGGTCATCGCGACGGAGTTCGAGCGTTACTTTGGCGGGCAGCCCGCGCCGACGTCCGTTCCGCACGAGGAGGTTCTTCCCCGGGCGACCGTCGTCCCCGCCCTCGAGGCCCTTCGGCCGAAGGACCCGACGCTCCGAGAGGATTGATGCGGTTCCCTTGCGGGCGAGGAACCGGACAGAGCGGCGAATCCCGTCTCCTCCCGAGTAGCGGCCGGCGCCTCCGGTTCCGGGGATGAGTCGGTATTCTTCGACTCGGAGCGGGTACGCGAACTCGAGGGCCTCGACGGGCGTGTTGCGGGTGTTCGTCATGTGCGTGTGGACGCCCGACATCCCCGGCCGGTACGGGAGCGCACCCTCGCCCCCCGCGATCGTCTCATAGTACGAGAACGGCCGAGGATCCGATCCGCCGATGGTCAAGTTGTTCATCGTGCCTTGGCTTTGCGCGGGGACTATGTCGGCCATCGGCTCCGAGAGCGCGAGGAACAGGACGTCCACGATTCGCTGGGAGGTCTCGACGTTGCCCGCCGCCACCGCGGCCGGAGGGCGCGGCCAGACCAAACTCCCCTCTCTGGCGAGCACCCGCAGCGCCCGAAGAGCACCGGCATTTCTCGGCGCGTCTGGGTCGGTCAGGCATCGCATGACGTACGAAGCGGCGCTGAGGGTGACGGCGAAGGGCGCGTTCAGATTTCCGGGGACCTGGCGATCCGTGCCCTCGAAATCCACGGCGATTCCAGAACCCCCGATCGTGACTTCCGCATGAATCCGGATTCGCTCCGGTTTCTCGAGCGACGCCGATTCGAGGAAATCCTCCGCGGCCCAGGTCCCTCGAGGCAGTTCGCCGATGGCCGCTCGAACCCGCCGCTCTCCGTAGTCGAGGAGCTCATCGACCGATTGCCGAAACCGTGTGACACCGATTCGCTGGACGAGTTCGACGAGACGCCGCGCCCCGAGTTCGTTGGCGGCGACCTGCGCTCGGAGGTCTCCGAGCCTCTCCAACGGATTCGATGTTTCCCGGCGGAACCTCTCGACGACAGTCCGCCGCTCGTGTCCTCGATCCATCATCTTCTGCGGCTCCAGGACGAGGCCTTCATCCTCGAGACGCATCGCGGTGGCCGGCATCGAGCCGACCACCTTTCCGCCGATGTCCGCATGGTGCGCTCGATTCACCGCGAATCCAATGACCGCCTGGCGGAGGAACACGGGCCGGATCAGCGTCACGTCCGGTAGGTGTGTACCGCCCCGGTACGGATCGTTCAGGATGATCTGATCGCGTTCGCGGAGGGTTCCGGGGAAGTCCCGCATCGCCGCCTCCACCGCAACCGGCATCGAACCGAGGTGGACCGGGATGTGCTCGGCCTGGGACACGATGCGGCCATCCGCGTCGAACAACGCGCAGCTCGCATCCATTCGTTCCTTGATGTTCGGTGAGTAGGCCGTGCGACGGAGGGCGACGCCCATCTCCTCCGGGATGAACGACAGGGCCGTCTGCAGAATCTCCAGATCCGCCGGGTTCACAGAGCCACCTCGATCTCGATCAGTCCGCGAGCCTGAATCCGGAAATTCGCACCTGGTGGCACGACGGTCGTGGCATGGTCTTCCGCGACGATCGCGGGGCCCTCTTTCTCGAACCCTACCGGCAGGGATCCTCGGTCGAAGACGGGCACGTCCGACCATCCCTCATCGAAGAGCACCCGGCGATGGCTCATTCTCGGAACCGGACCCCCATGCGACCGCGGGAATGTGACGCGCCGAGGCAGGCGGGCGGTCAGCCGAACCGTCACGAGCTCGATTGGTTCGTCCCGCGAGGCGTATCCGTACCGCCGGCGGTGTTCCCTCCGAAAGGCGCCTGCGAGATCGGCGCGAAGCGGGATGTTAATCTCGTAGCTCTGTCCCCGGTATCGGAGGTCGACGCTCTCCTGAAACACGGCCTGGCGGGGATCGTGGTGTTCCTCGCGTAGCGCTTCGAGGGCTCGGGATCGGAAGGCTCGAACCGCTTCTGCGATCGCGGACTGCGCCCGATCGAAGGGCCGAACGATCGTCTGGCTATATTCCAGCTGTACCGGCGAAATCAGGATGCCGTACGCCGAGAAGGCTCCCGGAAGGAAGGGGACCAACACCCGCGGAATTCGGAGCTCTCTTGCGAGCCCCCACGCGTGCATCGGACCGGCCCCGCCGAAGGCCAACAGCGCAAAGTCCCGCGGATCCAGTCCGCGCCGGGCCAGGATGATTCGCATGGCCTTCGCCATGGTCGCGCGAACGACCCGTTGCACTCCGAGGATCGTTTCATCCGGGGAGAGGTGCAACTCCAGGGCCAAGTGGGCAATCCCCTTGGTGGCGAGGTCCGCGCGTAGGGGGAGGCGGCCTCCGAGCAAGCTCGGCCCGAGGACGCCCCCGGCCAAGTCTGCGTCTAAGACCGTCACCGATTCGCCACCCTTCCCATAAGCGATCGGACCGGGTTCGGCGCCCGCGCTGTGGGGGCCGACGCGCATCGCTCGACCCGCATCGATCCAAGCGATGCTCCCACCGCCGGCCCCGACCGATTCGATATCGACGACCGGGAGGGCGAGCGGGAACGTGTCGATCACGGCCTCCGTCGTCCAAGAAGCCGCCCCGCGAACGACGGCCGAGAAGTCCGCGCTCGTACCGCCCATGTCGAACGTCAACAGATTTCCGTGGCCGGTCCTCCGTGCGATCGCGACCGCGGCGGCAACGCCGCCGGCGGGTCCGCTCAGGACCATGTCGACGGGTCGCAGCAGCATGGCCCGGTGGGAGACAACGCCGCCCGAGGACTTCATCACGTAGAACGCGCCGTGGACGGCCCGCTCCAGACCCTGCAGATATCGAACGACGAGCGGTTTAACGTAGGCGTCCAGGGCCGTCGTCGACGATCGCTCGAACTCGCGGAACTCGGCCAGGACTTCATGGCTCGTCGAGACCGATAGGCCGCGTAGAGCCTTCGCGAGTCGCTGCTCGTGCGCGGGATGAACGAAGGAGAAGAGAAGCGAGATCGCAACGGACTCCGCCCCGCTCGATCGGACTTTTCGGACGACCGCCTCCAGGTCGCGCCTCGTCGGGGACCGGAGGACCCGGCCTCGCGCATCTACCCGCTCACGGAGCCCGAAGCACCGCTCCCTCGGGACGGGCGGCGGCGGTCGAGTGACCCGCAGGTCGTAAAGGGACGGCCGATTCTGGCGACCGATGAGCAACAGGTGCTCAAAGCCCTCCGTCGTCACAAACGCGGTGCGCGCACCCTTCCGCTCCAGGATCGCGTTCGTGGCCACCGTGGTTCCGTGCGCCATTCCGACGGCGCCTAGGGCCCGCATCCCTTCGACGACCGCAACCGACGAATCCCGGGTGCTCGGCAACTTGAGTGACACTACGTCGCGGCCGCGAAATCCGACGAAATCGGTGAAGGTCCCGCCGACGTCCACTCCGACGTCCACGGCGGTGGAAGGCGCTGATGCTTGATGGCTTTGACCCGGGGCGTTCTGAGCCCGGCACCATCCTTAGCGGTCCAACATGCCGGAAAAGGGAAAGATAGCGCCGGGCGGCCTGCCCGAGGCCCTCTCATTTCCCGTTGTTCTTCAGGGTGCCCTCCATGAACTGTCGGTAGCCTTCGAGGTCCAGCAAGCCGTGGCCGCTGTAGTTGAACGCGATCGTGGCCGCTTCGTTCCGCGCCTTCGCTTCGAGCGCGAGGTCGATCGCCCCGCGAATGGCGTGACACGTCTCCGGCGCGGGAATTAGTCCCTCCGTCTTGGCGAAGATCTCGCCCGCCTGGAAGGTGCTGACCTGATCCACCGCGCGAGGCTCGACGAGGCCCGAGTCTAACAGGACGCTCAGCGTCGCCGCGGTCCCGTGGTACCGCAGGCCTCCCGCATGGATTCGCGGTGGGACGAACGTATGGCCCAGCGTGTGCATCTTTACGAGCGGCGTCATTTCGCCCGTGTCCCCGAAATCGTACTCGTATCGGCCTTGTGTCATCGACGGGACGGACTCCGGCTCGACGGCGACGAACCGCGTATCGATCTTCCCGTGGATCCTCTCACCGATCATTGGGTATGTGAAACCGGCGAAATTCGAACCGCCGCCGACGCTGCCCACCATGAAATCGGGGGTGATGTCGGCGAGTTCGAACTGCTTCTGCACCTCGAGGCCGATGATCGTCTGATGCATGAGGACATGGTTGAGGACGCTTCCGAGGGAGTACTTGGTGTTCTTCCCCGTGACCGCGGACTCGATCGCCTCGGAGATCGCGATGCCGAGCGACCCGGGATGGTCCGGGTCTTGCGCCAGGAACTTCTTTCCGACGTTCGTCTGGTCGCTCGGGCTCGGGATGACGTCGGCGCCGTACAGGTTCATGAGGTACTTCCGGTACGGCTTCTGGTCGTACGACACGCGGACCATGAACACCTTCGCCTTCAGGCCGAAGTAATTCGTCGCGAGGGCGAGGGCGGATCCCCATTGACCCGCGCCCGTCTCGGTCGCGAGGGCCTCGACCCCCTCTTGTGCCGCGAAGTACGCTTGGGCGAACGCCGTGTTCGGCTTGTGCGAGCCGACGGGCGACAGGTCCTCCCGCTTGTAGTAAATCCGAGCGGGCGTCTTGAGAAACGCCTCGAGGCGCTTCGCCCGGTATAGCGGGGTGGGTCGACCTAGCCGGAGATAGGCCTCCCGCAGCTCCTCCGGGATCGGCTCCGCGCGATTCGGACTCATCTCCTGGCGGATGAGTTCCTTCGGGAACAATGGCTCGAACGCCTGCGGCGGCACCGGTTCCTTCGTGCCGGGGTGGAGGTACGGGGGGAAGGGCGCGGGGAGGTCCGGGAGGATGTTGTACCACGCCCGCGGGAGGTCGTCCACGTCCAGGAGGATTTTCACGTCGCTCGCGTTCGCCGGATCCGTTCGAATCGCCTGCATCGGAGCCACCGATCCTGCGATGTGAATTCTTTGAACAATATATAACGATTCTGTTCTCTAATGTCCATTTACTTACTTTCCAAGACGGAAACATTAACCCTTAGCGCACCCTTCCGTACATTGGGCCGAGAGTATGTGGGCACGCTTCCGTCACTATTTCAAGGGGTTCCCGGCGCAAGAGAAGGTCGCCCAGCTCATGGTCATGTACGGCCTGCGCGTCCACGAGGGGAACGTGTACGCGGGCGAGATCAAGCTCTCGGACACCGCGATGGCCCGCGCCGCCGGCGTCGACCGCCGAGTCGTGACCGCGACCGTCGAGACGATCGACAAGAACGCCGAGCTGCGGGCCTTTTATGACGCCCTGCGGCCGGTCTGCCACCTGCGTGAAATCGCGCCGCTCATGAACTGGGGCGCCATCGAGATCGTACCCACGAACGCGTCCAAACCGGGGATCTTGGCCGGTGTCGCGGCGATCATCGCGCAAGCAGGGATCTCGATTCGGCAGGTCATCATGGACGACCCGGAGATCGTCGATGACCCGCACGGATTCATCGTGACGGAGGCGCCGGTACCCGAGCGCCTGCTCCCGCAGATCAAGCAAGTGGATGGCGTCAAGTCCGTCGTCCTCCACTAGACGGCGGCTCGACTGTCCGCCGACACCCTTTTCTTGACGAGAGCCGTGCGGTCCTCGTGGGATGGCGAGCTCTCCTCCGGGTTGTCGACTTCCAGTCGTTGCTGTCGTCGCAGCCGGTGGTCGCGTCCGCCCTGGAGAAGGCGCAACATGCCGGCGGCACGAAATCGCCGGAGGCCAGAAGCCTCCGCGAAGGATACTACCTGCTCGCGAAAGTCCTTTGGACGCGCCGCGCCTCGATTCAGCGGATCCACGACCTCGCTTGGCTCGATCACACCGTTGTCTCGGCGGGCGCGCGGCTCGGTCGCGTTTGGCAGGATGCGGAAGGGAGCCGATCGATCCGCGCCGCGGAGGAGGCCCTCCCGCAGGGGGTCGGTTCGGAACTGTTCCCTCTCGAAGGATCGAGTTGGATCGACGTCCCGGTCCAGGCCTTCGCGGGCATCAGTCCGACCGTCAAGGTTCAGCGTGGCGTTTCGCAGCCCTACCGGGTGGGGATCGTCCCCGAGTCCCGCCTCCGGCCCTGGTACGAAGCCGTGACGACCGCCAAGTTCAGCGCGCCTCCGGCTGCCGTGAGCGTCCTCGGAGAAATCGAGGCCCTCATCGCCGCCGCGCGACGGGCGGGAGGCTCGAGCGTCGCCCTGGTCTTCGCGGCCTCGTCATTCGAGGATCGTTTTGCCGAATAGGCGTGCATGGTCGCGCATCATGCACCGGTCTTGAATCACGATTTTGCCTGCGGCCTGCGCCTTCTTCGCGGCGTCATCGTTGCGAATTCCGAGTTGCATCCAGATGACCCTGGCGGGACTCTTGATCGCTTGGTCCACGATTGGCGGAACGTCGGCCGAGGGACGGAAGATATCGACGGCATCGAATGGGATCGGTACGGCATCGAGGGAGGGGTACGCCTTCTCCCCGAGGATCTCGGTCGCCGTCGGGTTCACCGGGATGATACGGTAGCCGTTCATCTGCATGTACTTCGGGACGCGATGCGCGTCCTTCGCTGGGTCCTTCGAGCAGCCGACGACCGCGATCGTCTGGATCTCGCGCAGGATTCTCCGGACCTGCGTCTCGTCGCCCATTGGTCCTCGATTTCGAAAGCGTGCCTCCCGGTTAAGGTTTCTGAGGGAGGACGCGGCGAATCGCGTCCTTGAGACTCGGCGCGAGACTCAGAAGCTCCGCTTCGTCCGGGTCGAACCACCGGATCTCCGAGTGCTCGTCGTTCGCAATCCGAGGCTCGCCTCTCCACCGTGTGACGAAGAACAGGTAGTGGCGGAAGAGCTCTTTCGACGTGGGATCGATGTCTTCATAGATGCCGAGGAACCGGGGCTGGAGCGCTGTGATGTCTAACTCCTCCTCGAGCTCGCGGACCAAGGCGGACGACGGCTCTTCGCAAGGGACCAGATGACCGCCGAAGGCGTCCCACATGCCCGCGAACCGAAGCGTGCTGGTTCGTTTCCCCAGGAGGACGCGACCATCGCGGGCAATCAGACCCGTCGCGGTGACGTGAATCACGCGGCCACCAAGGACATCCTCACATATGGGTTCTTGTCGGAAAATTGGGGCCGTATCCGTCCACCGCGCCCTCCCAAAGATTCATGGGGTGGACTCCCGCTTGATGGCGGGATGGAGGCCGTCGCCCAGGAGATCGCGGAGCGCCTGCGGCCGGCTCCGTTCGTCCGGATCGTGACGCACATCGATACGGACGGAATCACCGGCGGGGCCATCGCGTCCGAAGCGCTCGATCGAGCGAGCATCTCCCACGAAGTCGCCTTCGTCAAGAAACTCGACGAGGCCGTCATTACGGATCTGAAACGGCAGGGGACGCCGCTCGTCTGGTTCATCGACCTCGGCGCGGGGATATTGCACGCGTTGCACGGCCTCGACGCGGTCATTACGGACCACCATGTTCCGACGGAACGGGAGGTTCCGAAGGCCTTGCGGGGGGATCTCATCCGGTTCACGGAATCGCAGGATCGGGTCTTGATGCTAAATCCGCACCTCGAAGGCGAAGGCTCCGACGTGGCGAGTGGCGCGGGCTGCGCGTACGCCGTCGCGAAGGCCATCTCCCCGAAGAACATCGACCTCGCGGCGATCGCGGTCGTCGGCGCGGTCGGCGACGTCCAAGATCAAGAGTTCCGGCGACTCTCGGGTTACAATCGCACGATCCTGGCGGACGGAATCGCCGCCGGCGTGCTGGAGGCGCACATCGATCTCCGCCTGTACGGACGAGAGACGAGGCCCGCATACAAGATGCTTCAGTACGCGACAGACCCCTGGATCCCGCGGCTGAGCGGCAACGAAGAGGCGTGCATCGCGTTCCTCCTCGAGCTCGGGATCGACCTGAAAGTGGAAGACCACTGGCGCAGCTGGTCGGACCTGGACCGCGGCGAGAAGCAACGCGTCGTTTCGGCGCTCGCGTCCCACATGCTCGAGCGGGGTTGCGGGATCAAAGAGGTCGAGCGACTTGCGGGAGAAACGTACACGTTGTCGCGTGAACCCGCAGGCAGCCCCACGCGGGACGCGAAGGAATTCGGGACCTTGATGAATGCATGCGGACGATACGACCAGCCGGAGGTCGGGTATCGCGTGTGTCGCGGGGATCGCGAGGAGTACCTCGCCCGGGCGTTGCGACTCCTCCGGGGCCACCGGGAGTACCTGATGGACTCGATGGAGACGATCGAGGAGGCCGGCATCACGCAGATGGAAGCGGTTCAGTACTTCCATGCGGCGGACCGCATTCGCGACACCGTGGTCGGGATTGCCGCGAGCATGGTCCTCAACCGGGAAGGCGCGAGCAAGGATCTGCCGATCATCGCGTTCGCCCAAGCCGACGACGGCATCAAGGTCTCGGCCCGGACGACGCGGGAGCTCGTCGCCCGCGGGCTCGACCTCGCGGCGGTCATGCAGGTCGCGAGCCTCGCGGTGGGAGGCCAGGGCGGTGGTCACCATGGGGCCGCCGGCGCGACGATTCCTCCGGGGACAGAAGAGAAGTTCCTGGAAGTGGCGAACCGGGTGGTCCGGGAGCAACTGGGACGACCTGGGTCACATTCCGCCAACCGGGACGCAGCGCCCCGCGAAAGGGGCAGTCCCTGACGAGTGCACGCCTAGTCGACCCGCTGCGGAACTTGGCAATCTCACCGGCTCGCGGGATTCCATCGACCGACGTTCGCGAGGATGTCGTCATGGTACCTCGAGATCTCCTCTCGCGGCGTTTCGTTCACATCGATGAACGCAAGCTCGGTCCAAGCCGGATGCTGCGCGATCTGAGTCCGTTCCCCGAGAAACACGAATTCGAGATCCCAGTGATTCTTCGGCCCGTACACTTCGGAGAAGACGTGCGGGCCGTTCAACGGGTGACTCGGCAGACCGAGCTGCTCTTTGAGGATTCGATCCGCGGCCGCTTGCGGCGACTCGCCGAGGATCAGATGCGAGGAAGGAAGCATCCAGCCTTTGCTATTCAGCGCGGCTCGTTCCGAATCGAGCGCTCCGATATGGTCCCACCCCGCCGAAGGATCGAGATGACCCATGAGGACCCGATCTCGATGGCCGCTCTCGCTCAGGACGACGAACGCGGACAGGCAGATCCCGCCCTCCGGAATCTCTCGGGTCTGCAGCGGTCGGTCCGTCGGGGCGAAGCGACAGAACTTGCGGTCCGTGGGCATGCCTATTGAACCCCGCCCCGCGCTTTTCAACCTTGCTGCGGGACCGCTGTCCTCGGTTCGCCGGAGTTCTCTGGAGACGGTCGCAAACCTTTTATAACCCGCGCCACTTCGACGGCCGCTTCTCCGAGGACGGGGAGCCGATGACTGATGACGTCCCGCGGCCGCGGGGCGGAAGGAGGTCTCCACGATGGCCAAGCCAATGTACGTTCGCTTCGAGATGCCGAAAGAGCTCGTCGACAAGACCTATCAATCGATCGAGCTCGCGAAGGAGAGCGGGAAAGTCCGCAAGGGGACGAACGAGGTCACGAAGCTCGTCGAGCGAGGCGAGGCGCAGTTCGTCGTGATGGCCGAGGACGTCCAGCCGGAAGAGATCCTCGCTCATATGCCTCTCCTCTGCGAGGAGAAGGGCGTACCCTACGCGTACGTGCCGAGCAAGCAGGAGCTGGGTGTCGCGGTGGGCCTGGGCAAGGCGACCGCCTCGATCGCGATCCTCGACCCGGGCAAAGCGAAGCCCGTCATCGATGACGTCGCCTCGAAAATCCGCGCGATGAAGAAGTGACGATTCCTCGGACATGCGGGTGAGAGAACATGGCGGACGATGACAGCATTCCCGCGGAGGTCGTTGAGGTCGTCGGCCGGACCGGGATGACGGGAGAAGCGGTCCAAGTCAAGGTCCGGGTCCTCGACGGTCGCGACAAGGGCCGCATCATCACGCGCAACGTGAAAGGGAGCATCCAGGTCGGAGACGTCCTCATGCTCCGCGAGACCGCGCGCGAGGCCCGCAAGCTCTCGGTTCGGTGAGACGATGCCGACCCGACGTTCGTGCTCCTTCTGCGGCAACGAGATCGAGCCCGGCACGGGCAAGATGTTCATCCGCAAGGATGGGACCGTCTTCCTCTTCTGCTCCCATAAGTGCCAGGCGAATATGCTGAAACTTGGTCGCGTGCCCCGGTGGACGCCGTGGACGCAGGCGTTCCGTCGAGCGGCCGGTCGGGTGGCCGCCGAAGAGGCCGTCGCGGTCGCGGAGGAAGCCCCCCCGGCGGGAGCGCTTGCGGTGGAAATCACCATCGAGACCCCGAAAGGAAAGGATATTCCGGCCGACCTGTCGGACCTGATCGACAAACGGATCGGACCGGACCTTCCCCGAGGAGAGCTCGAGCGACACTACTCGGACTTCGTCGCGAGCGATGTGTTCCGCACGTCGATTGTCGGCTGGTCGAAGAAAAAGCACGGCGCCAAGCCCGTCACGCGCATCGACAAGGCGGAGTTCCTCGCATGGAAGGATTCCCCGGAAGGGCGACGGTCCTTCAAGTCCTGGCTCGATGGACGGTGGCAACAGGTGAAAGGCCGTAAGCGGGAGCCGGCGGAGGAAGAGGAGGCACCCGCTCCGACCGCAAAGAAGGCGAAGAAGGGGACGTGAACGTGGCCGAGCGCACCTTCGTCCTCCTGAAGCCGGACGCGGTGCAACGCGGCCTCGTCGGAGAAATCCTCTCCCGATTCGAGCGCCGCGGTCTGAAAGTCACGGCGTTGAAACTCGTCCGCGTGAGCCGTTCCCTCGGCGAGACGTACTATGCGGAGCACAAGGGGAAACCGTTCTTTGAGCCGCTGATGGCATACGTCGGTGCGGGGCCGGTCGTCGCGATGGTCCTCGAAGGCGACGGCGCGGTCGCCGCAGTCCGAAAGATGATGGGCAAGACCAATTCCGCGGAGGCCGAACCGGGCACGATTCGTGGGGACCTCGCACTCACGATTGGTCGCAATGTGATTCATGGTTCCGATTCGGCCGAGAGCGCGAAACGAGAAATCTCGCTGTTCTTCAAGCCCGATGAGATTCACGCCTACGCGCGGATCGACGAGGCTTGGTTAAGGGAGTAGCCGCCTCCAACCTCCCGAGGGGCTAACCTTCTAATATCGTCTGATTCTTGGTCCGGTGGTGATGGCTTCGATTCGCCAGCCCATCGTGTCCGTCCTCGGACACGTGGACCATGGCAAGACGACCCTCCTCGACCGGATTCGCGGCACCGGCGTGGCGGGCCGCGAGGCGGGCGGCATCACGCAGCACATCGGCGCGACAGAGGTCCCGCTCGCGGCGATCCTCGAGATGTGCGGGGACCTCGTCAAGGGACGGACGTTCCGGATCCCCGGCCTCCTCTTCATCGACACACCGGGCCACGTGGCCTTCTCGACCTTGCGCGCCCGCGGAGGCGCGCTCGCCGACCTCGCGGTCCTAGTCATCGACATCAACGAGGGATTCCGTCCGCAGACGATCGAGAGCCTGAACATCCTCCGGCGGTACAAGACCCCGTTTGTGGTCGCCGCGAACAAGATCGACATGGTGCCCGGGTGGCGGAAGCACGAGGGGCAACCGTTCGTCCGCTCGTACCGGGATCAGCCGGAATCCGCCCGGGAGGAACTCGACCGCCGCATGTACGAACTCGTCGGTCGCCTGTTCGAGCACGGCTTCTCCGCCGACCGATACGACCGCATCGAGGACTTCACGACGAACCTCGCCGTGATCCCGGTCAGCGCGAAGTTCGGCGAGGGCGTCCCGGACTTGTTGCTCACCCTGATCGGCCTCGCCCAGCGGTTCCTCGAAGAACAACTCGCGACCGCGGAAGGGCCGGCGGTCGGCACGATCCTCGAGGTGAAGGAGGACAAGGGCCTCGGGATCACGCTCGACGCGATCATCTACCAGGGCACTTTGTCGAAAGGCGACACCATCGTCTTCGGCACCGCGGGAAAGCCAGGGACCACGAAGGTGAAGGCCCTCCTGAAACCCAAGCCCCTCGATGAGATCCGGGACCCGCAGGAGCGGTTCGACTCGATGAAGAGCGTCTCTGCCGCGGCCGGAGTCAAGATTGTCGGGAGCGGGCTCGAGAAGGCCGTCGCGGGCGCGCCGATCCGCGCGGTGAAAGACCATCTCGCGGCCGTCATCGAAGAGGTCGCGAAGGAATCCCAGGTCTATATCGAGACGCAGGACGAAGGGATCCTCGTGAAAGCGGACGCGATCGGTTCCCTCGAAGGACTCGCGTACGAGTGCAAACAGGCTTCGATCCCCATCAAGTTCGCCCGGCTCGGACCGGTCTCGCGACGGGACGTCACGGACGCCGCGACGGCGAAGAATCCGTTGAACCGCGCGATCCTCGCCTTCAACCTGCAGATTCTTCCGGACGCGAAGACCGCTCTCCGAGAACATCCGGACCTGAAGTTGCTCGAGAACGATGTGATCTATCGGCTCATCGAAGACTATCAGGCGTGGCGGGACGAGCGGAAGCGACAGCTGGCCGAGGCGGGCCGCAAGGAGATCGCGTACCCCGCGAAACTCCTCTTCCTCGGCGAGCACGTGTTCCGGACCTCGAAGCCTGCGATCTTCGGCGTCCGCGTGCTGGCCGGTCGAATCCGTCCGGGGGAATCCATCATGCGAGCGGATGGTCGGCCTCTCGGCCGCATCAAGACGATCCGGAGCGGGGAGAAGACCCTCGAAGGCGCGAACCAAGGACAGGAAGTCGCGGTTTCGGTGGATGGCATCACGATCGGGCGGCAGATCAACGGCGGCGACGTGTTGTACGTGGACCTCCCGGAAGCGGATGCCCGGGCGCTCCGCGGGCGGACGGACCTGACCCATGACGAGCTCGTGGCGCTCGACGAGATCTGCGCAATCAAGCGGAAGGAGGACCCATTTTGGGGAATGTAGCGGAGCTTCAAGCGCAGCTGCCGCAGCGACACTTGTGCAAGGACTGCGACAAATGGTATGGTCAAGAGGACGACGAGTACGGCCCCTGCATGTACAAGCATCTCCGCAAGGACAAGCGCTACGTCACGTACGGATACCACGAGTGCGACGAGCCGGAAGAGCTCGAGCGACGGGTGAGGTTGTGGAAGGCACACGGATCCGAAGACTCGAGGAGCGGGACATCGACGCCGCGATCGCCCTGACGGACCTCGAGGCGTGGGGATACACGCGCGAGGACTTTCGGCGGCTGCTCGCGCTCTCCCCGGACGGTTGCTTCGCCGCCGAGCGCGACAGGCGCCTGGTCGGCGTGCTCACGACGACGACGTACGACGGCCTCGCGTTCCTCGGCGCCGTGATCGTCGCGCCAGAGTTGCGAGGGAAGGGTGTCGGGAAGGAGATGATGGAGGCCGCGCTTTCGCACCTTCGCACCACGGGGGTCCGCACGGTACGGTTGAATGCATACCTCAACGCCATCCCGTTCTACGAGCGCCTCGGATTCCATGGAGAGTACGAAGTCATCCGATGGCACGGATCCACCACCCGGGGGCAGCGCGTCCGCGGGATTCGTCCGATCCGAGCCGGGGATCTCACCGGCCTGGGCCGGATGGATGCAACGTACTTCGGTGCGAACCGACAACGGCTCCTCGCCCTGCTCTCGGATGAATTTTCTGCAACGTTCTTGGTGGCCGAACACGGCGGCCGCGTGCGTGGATACATCGTCGGAAATCCGAGTGGCGACTCATGCGAAATCGGTCCCTGGATCGTTGAACCCGGATCCGGCCGCGTCGCACACGACCTCTACCGAGCCCTCGTCGATGCCGCCGGTGCATCGGAGGTCGCACTCAGTGGTCCGTCTCAGAACGGGGCGCTTCTCGACTTCGTCCGAGAGCCCGGCTTCAAAGAAGTGTTTCGTGCGCTCCGCATGTGGCGGGGTGCCAACGAATTTACGGGAGACCCCGCCGGGATCTGGGCCGTCGGAGGCCTGGAGAAAGGCTGAAGTCGATTCACTCCTTCTCGCGCACCATGACGGAGAAGCGCGTCCTCGCTCTGCTCGCGATGCTCATTGGGCTTATCGGTGGGCTCCTCGTTCTCGTCAACGCCCTTGACCTCGGGCGAGGGAACCTCGACCTTAGCCGTCTCTTGAACACCGGCATCGCCGCTCTCCTTGGGATCGCGATCCTGGTGGGAAGCCTGTTCATCTACCGGGGGAAGTACAGCTCGGGCGGAATTATCAACATCCTATTGGGAATCGTTGCCCTCATCCTGGGGGTCAGCCAGACCGGCGGCATCCTCGCCATCGTCAGCGGTGTCATCGGGCTCGTGGCGACGGAAGCCGGTCACCCGTGAGGCTCAGATCCTCGGCCCGATCAACTGCCAGAGGACGAGCCCGAGGATCAGGAACGCAAACGTGTAGCTCACGCCGCGGACGATCCGATCTCTCTGCTCCGTCGGAATTCCCTTTCGCAGGCGGGATACGAGTCCTTCGATCCCATCTTTGAACAGGTATCCGCCATCGAGCGGGACGGCGGGCAGCGCGTTCGTGGCGCCGAGCATCAGGTTGAGCCAGAACAGCCAGTACAACGCGTTCGCGAACAGCCAGAAGACGGGAGCGGGAATCACGGCTGCCGGCCCTCGGATCTGATAGAAGTGCGTCGCGGGATCGTCGATCGGGGAGTAGCCGGAGAAGGGCAACGAGACGTAGGCGAGAATCGCCCGCGTCGTCCCGCCGAACTTGTCCGGGTTCGTCAGCGGATGATAGTAGTCGGTGCTCACGTCGAAGGCGTAGATGCCGAGGACCGCGCGGCCCGTCGTCGGGCTCCGTTCGACCGGCGTCACCCTGTACGACGTGTTTTGTCCCGTCGCGGGATTGTAGGCCCAGACCGGAATCGTCGTGTTCACCTGCACGGCCGCGAGCGCCGCGACGAACTCGTTGTAGGTATGCACCTCAGTGTTGTTGATCGACGTGATGACCGTGTTGGGCTGCATCCCCGCGAGGGCCGCGGGAGAGTTCGGCGTGAATCCCACAATCCCGACTCCGTCGTGGACCGGTGTGACCGAGGTCAAGATGAGCGTCGAGAACAGCGTGGCGAACAGGACCGCCAGCAAGACATTCGTCGCGGGCCCGACCGCGTAGAGACGCCCACGTTCGCGACGCGGGAGTGCGCGGAGCTCGTCCTCGTCCGGTTCGACGAACGCCCCGATCGGGAAGATCAAGAAAATCAGCCCGAGGGATCGGATCTTGATGTTGGCGACCCGCGACAGGATCCCGTGCGAGAACTCGTGGAGGATGATCGCGACCGCGAGGCCGAGGATGCCGTACCCGAGCGGGATGATCGGGTTGATGCCGGGCAGGCCGAGGAGCGTCTCGGGGGACGGCGGATTGCTCCGGATGGCGGCGTTCTGGACGAGCGTCGCCTCCCACGCGAGGAGGATCGTCGTGCCGAACATCGTCAGCGCCACGAGGACGATCGCGAGGTCGCCGAAGACGCGCCAGAACCGCTTCGGCCTGGCGAGGCGATCGATGAGCTCTCGGCCGCGGATAGTCTTCCACATCAGGAAGGGGCCCGCGGGCGGCGGAGAAGGCTGTAGCCCATGGGGCTCGAGGAGCCCCCGTCGCTGGAGCCCATACAAGCCGAGACACCAAAGGACGATGACCCCGACGGCCGCCAGGAGGGGGAGGACATCCACCATGCGAGGCTCCAAACGAACCTTCTGGTCTATTTCAACCTATCTCGCCGGCAATTGACGCGTCCAGA
>Ga0209237_1000794_pt1 | contig 18159 bp, 20 predicted proteins | sample GraSoi013_1_40cm_2_FD_185820 | JGI IMG/M metagenome (GOLD analysis project Ga0209237, IMG submission 185820) | Grasslands soil microbial communities from the Angelo Coastal Reserve, California, USA - Sample 10_02_2013_1_40cm (SPAdes) (version 2) | ecosystem: Environmental > Terrestrial > Soil >... | reverse complement strand
AAGCGCATCCACCTCTGCATCTGCGACCGGAAGCTTCACTGCAACCGTCATCATTACCAGCATTGGCCAAGCTGACGGCAACACCATCATCACTGCTATCGAGACGCAGACACTCTCAGGCTTCCTCACTGGAACTCGTATCGCAGAAGGCGTGGAAATAATCCACCCTGACGGTACATTCAATGCACACGATTCAGGAACCTTCACTGGAACCGTCAACGGCATTTCAGGAACCGCGGTCCTCACCGGCAGCAGCACCGGCACAGGTACATTCGGCTCAGGTCAATTCGCCGTTGAGCTGGGCACCGCCGGGCTAGTAGGCCTGCACGCCCAGGGAACTTTTCAGCCGACCGTTACAGGACCCTCTACCGTCACTGGTACCTATTCACTACAATACCATTTCGACCCATAGCAGTATAGCCTAACGAACAAAGTTAGGCTCTCCCCTTTTTTATTCCGCCACTTTGAATTCGGATACTCATAACTGGTCTTCGGTTTTTCCCGAATAGTCCAAGAGTCAAAAATAGGCAAGAAAGTCCCTTAATCGAAAGTTCAGCCTAACGCACCACTAAATCTAACGGCGACCATACTGAGTTCATGCGAGTTGCAAAATCGAGTCAGCCGAAAGATCAGGAGTCAGTTGCGCGCACTTCTGTTGCGGAAAGTCACAGGGGTCCTTTCTATGTTCCAATGTTGAATCCACTCATGAAGAGCTTCCTCCACCTTGGGGTCCCGGTAGGACCAATGACCCTTCTGACAATTCGCGGCCGAAAAACAGGTCGAATGTACAGCACACCAGTAGGACTATTTAGACTGGAAGGCCACCGTTACGTTTTCGACACGTTCGGAAACGCAGACTGGGTCCGAAACCTCCGAGCAGCCGGAGAAGCAAAAATCGGCCGAGGCTGGCGCCGGAAACACGTCACAGCAATCGAACTCAGCGAGGAAGAAGCGGCTTCAGTGCTCAAAGAAATATTTGCGCCGTACGTCGCATCACGCATCCGATCCTCATTTCTCAAAATGGGATACAGTCTCGCAAAAGACTCCACGATGGACGACTATTCTCGAGAATCCAGGCGCCATCCGGGCTTCGAGCTTCGGGGCAAGGAGTGACGCGAGATGCAAGAAAACATCGGTCGTCCTGACTGGGTGGATTCCAACCTCTACCCGTTTCACGATAACTGGGTCGAAATCGACGGACACTCTATCCACTACGTCGACGAAGGACCCCGGGAAGCACCAGTATTGCTCTTCATACACCCAGGCCCAGGTTGGAGCTTCACGTACCGCTACCACATCAAGCAGCTCGGCGACAATTTCCGTTGCATAGCACCAGACCTCCCAGGCTACGGACTCTCAGAAGCGGCAGAGGGCTACGACTATTCTCTCCGCTCACAGAGCCACGTCCTAGAACGGTTCGTGGCGTATCTCAACCTGCGAAATATGATCGTTTGGGGTAACGATGGAAGCGGTCCCACCGCAATACTCGCCCTGGCCCAACAGATGGATCGTGTTCTATGTCTCGTTGTCGGAGGCACTTTCGGCTGGTCAATCAGAGATTATCGGTCAGTGGCCTGGACACTCCGTATTGCCACAAGCGCCATCTTCCGCTTCGTAAACAGATACACGAACTTTCTCGCATGGTCAATGGGATCCAAGATGGCATTGGGAACTAGGACTCTCTTGAAGGAAGAACGGAGGCAGTACACTAGACCATTCAAGAAGAGAAACACGAGGAACCGAGTTCTGAGACTCTTCGCAAGTTTTAACGATCACGCGACGCAAGACGATCTTGATCAGGCCTTGCTGGCCTTCCGCGAGAAGCCTGTGCTGATCCAGTTTGGCGAAGGAGACCCGATGACAGGACAGAAATGGCCACAGCGCTGGGCAAAAGAACTTCCCAACAACCGTCTAATCCTTCTGCCACACGTCCAACACTTTACGTTCGAAGGGGCTCCGGAGGCTACAGTTGAGAACTTTTGTTCGTGGTGGGCCGAAACCTTCACGATGCCTAAACATCAATGCTCCACTAAAAGCACGCTAACAGCATTTCCATATGTACTGGCGAACCGAGGTGTGTAGATTCACGCTGGAGGAAATTGTAGCCTGCAGATTCCCAGAGAAGCTAAGGACGCCATCCCAGCGTGGAATGTCGGTCGAGTAATAAATTGTAGCCGTATCAGACAAGGGGAGGTCAACCACAACTTCGTCATCAGGACGTCCAATGGAAAATATGTTCTGCGGCAGGCGGCCCATCACAGAACCTCCGATGAACTGGAGTTCGAACTATCTTATCTTGACTATCTCAGGCGCTCAAATTTTCCTTACAAGACACCTTCAGCCGTCCCGACTACTAATGATGAGCTGTTCATCGCGGTTCAAGGCTGTTTCTACTGGCTCTACGAGTTTCTCGAAGGCACTTTCGTCGAGAGATTCGACAAGTCGCGTCTCGCTCAGCTTGCAAGAATGATGGCAACGTACCATCTGTTGATAGAAAAATCTCACCTTAACAATGGAAAACCCTACTCAGATCTGTTCAACAGAACCCCAGTATTGGAGGAGATTGGAGATTACCAGGCGGAGATTCTCCGTAGAAATCGAGCCAACCGAGACGATGTTACGTTTGTGAAGGAATCTAAGATCTTGGAGCCGATACTGCGGAGTCTAGATGAAGGTCCACACTCGAACCTGAGACGGTACCCGATTCATGGAGACATCAATCCGCAAAACCTGATCTGGAAAAATGGCATTCTGGTCGGACTGCTGGACTTCGAAAATGTTAGCACGACGAATGGACCAACTATCAGGGACATCTCACAGTTCTACAACACTGCATTTAGGGACGCCAAGGTCAAGTATCGACTGGATCTAAATCTCGCAAAACAAGTTCTGTTGTACTACAAGCAATGTCATCCCATGTCCAACGAGGAGGTCCGACTAATTCCGAACCTTATGATCGCAGGTTTCATTGAGGATTTTGTCTACGCGTTTTGGATGTTAAAGAACGATCCTGAAAGGGCGAGGAGGTACAGGCTTGCGCTGTATTCGAGAGCGGCGCAGTGGAGCTATTCTAACAGGGAAAGAATTGCCCACGCTCTTCTAGAGTAAGCGTGCTGGAATAATCTATCAAGTTCTGACAAGTTGCTCGCACTATTTGCTGTGTGATGGGCGAGAGTTACAATCTTCTCATATCTGCGGGATACCAGCCATGGCAGGCCGAGTGAGGGGCCGGGTCGCTGGGAAGGGTCGATCGGAGAAAATGAGGCTACGGACCGGAATACACGAACTAGACCACATGGTGTGCGGGGGCTTCCTACCAGGAGATGCGGTGCTGCTTGCAGGTGGGGCCGGAACAGGAAAGACCACGCTTGCGCTCCAACACCTCGTGAACGGGGCAACCGAGTTCGGAGAGAACGGAATCTACGTGACCTTCGAACAGCTACCTGATCAGATCTACAGGGATAGCCAGAGCCTCGGATGGGACATACGTAAGCTAGAGGATGAGGACAAGTTCCGATTGATCTGCACCTCTCCAAACATTCTCTTGGAGGATAGCGGTAGAGAGAACATTCTCTCAGAGCCTATCAAAGAAATCCAGGCACAAAGGATTGTGGTTGACAGTCTAAGCCACCTAGCCATGTACACAGGCCACGATGACCTGAGGAGAGAACTTTATCGATTGATCATGTTGTTGAAGGCCAAGGGTCTCAGCTCTCTTCTTATTTGGGAGAGCAGCGACTCACCTGACCAATCGAAAGCCTCGCCCGACGGAGGCATCAGCTTCCTCGTGGATGCTATCGTCTCGCTCAAACAAGTGGAGATAGAGTCCACAGTTCGAAAAGCCTTGGTTGTCTGGAAGATGCGGGGCAGCGACCATGATAAGCGATTGAGGCAGTACGAGATTACCTCGCAAGGTATCGAGGTCTCTGCGCCGTTCTCAAATTACGAGGGTCTCCTGACCGGAAGTCCGAGGAGATCCATGACGGAGGAAGCTGCGGATAACTGGGCGATGGCCTTTGCCAAGAACAAACAGAAACATTCCTGAACCAAAGTCAATCGGGCAAGTTGGACAGACTTCGGGAACGATTCCCCCGCCGTGGAAGCCCAGCCTAATCGTCGCCGTTCCTCTCCCCTTGGTAATAGTTTCTGTAGTTGTGTTCAACATCGTCCTGCCGCCTCCAGCACAGTTTAGCAAGGTGTTAGCGTTTGAGCCCCCGTTCCTGAATGCGATCCTGTACACTGTCTTCCTCGCCTTCACATCGTTCATGGTCGGGTACATTTCCTTCAAGAGCTACATACAAAACGGCTGGACATTTCTAGTCCTCTTAGGGAGTGGAGCGCTCGCCTGGGGCTCAACCTCACTGCTTTCAGGTTGGCTGACAAATCTCCCCAGCGGACCGAACCCTGCAATAACAATATCGAACACCGGCGCGCTTGTCGCGTCCATTTTCCACGTGATTAGTGGCACTTGGTCCCGCGGGCCTTCTCCGCAAAAGAGCCCGAAGATTCGCAGATCAATAATCATCCTCGCCTACGGAGGGGTTCTCGGCTTCACAGCATTGTACACTGCGGCGGCGCTGGAGGGGATGACTCCGCTCTTCTTCGTTCCTGGAGCTGGCCAGACACCTCTACGCATGGCTGTTCTTGGAAGCGCTGCCACTCTATTCGCTGTATCATCGATCCTCTTTGCCCGGCGATATTTCTCTTCGCGGTCGAGGTCAAGCACACTCTATTGGTATTTTCTGGCTCTCGCATTGACCGGGGTGGGACTTGCCGCGGTCTTCTTCGGAAGAGCTCCTGGCGATCCTATCTCGTGGACCGGAAGGACTGCAATGTTCCTCGGAGGAACGTACTTCCTCAAAGCGGTTCATACAGCCTTCAAAGGAACAGGCGTACATTAGGCGGCCTAGAAAACTTAGAAACCTCGAGACCGCCGATCCTATCGCGACCAGTGGGCACACGTGAAGATATGCGTCATCTCTGATACTCACACCGACTCAATTGACAATCTGCCGAGGCGGGTCCTCGACGAGCTGTCGGGCGCTGATATGATAATTCATGCCGGGGACTTCACGGCTAAACGGCTAGTTGACGAGTTGCGCAAAATCGGCTCCTTCAAAGGTGTCTACGGCAATATTGACGGGCCAGATGTAAGGAAGGAATTGCCAGCAATTGACATCGTTCAAGCAGGGGATTTCAAGATCGGCGTCAACCATCCAGCTGAGGGAGGCTCTCCCCACACCTTGGAGCAGAGGCTGTGGCCCAAGTTCCCTGGGGTCCAGGCCATTATCCATGGACACAGTCACCAGACGAAGAACGATTTCCGAGAAGGTGTACTCTGGTTCAACCCCGGCAGCGCCACAGGAACATTTCCCGCTAGGCAGAAAACCTACGGCATCCTAACAATCGACAAAGAGATTCGTGGAGAAATCATTAGATTCTGACATCACTCACCATGCACGGCGATTCCGTGAACCAACGTCTAACCGAAGGGGGAAGTTGAAATCCGAGATGCTGAAAGCGAAACGAGGTAGCTAGAGCAATCACACGCTATACAGAAATAGGTGTAACTTGACATAGAAATCTAGCTCATTAATTGTATTTAATGTGTCGAATCTCGATAATATCGTGTTTTGAAATGTTCTAGAATAGATAGTTACTTTATTTGCTCAAGTGAGAGGCGAGTGGAATCTACGGGGGTCAACACGAAAAGCTTAGTGGTTAGGCTCGACGTTGTTTTGCTTCTAGCTCTCACGGTTGCACTGTTCGTTCGCGTAGGTCCAGTAGGTGCAACGGGTGCCACACCCACGTATGTTCTTGGAGTCTCTAACCCCCTAGACCCGTTGATACTGGATCTGCAAAGCCTGACATCCCAAGTCACGCTTCTACCATCGGTCTCGGGCTTGGCCTCCATCAGCGGGAACTCGATTCTGTTCGTTGATGGATCATGGCTGGCAACAGCATCGTCGCTAGACCCAACTGTGCTCTCATCGGTTGTGCAGACGGTGTTGTCTGGGGTTCCGACAGTTGTTGTCAGGGGGAATCCTGCTATCCTCGAGAACGCTGTTTCGGGGCTGATGCGGTTTCCTACTCCAAATCTTCCCCTGATCTCCGATGGGGTACAAATTAGAGGCGCCCTCGCAGACGGAACAAGACAGGCCACATCCCTCAAGGTGATTGCTGGGTTCGACTACGCGATCGGTACGGAGTTTCACTGGGCACAGCAGCAGCTAGCCCAGGCTAGCGTGCCGATTACGTTAGCACCCCTGAGCTCTTCAAGCCGGTCCTCCGGACCAGCCATCGTATCTCAGGACAGTTCGACTGCTCCAGCGCCGTCCTGGTCTTTTGTGATCAAGGTAACAACCGATACAGGTGACTACTTCAAACCCTACGGAAGGGTCGCAACGACCTTCACAGTGTTCCGACTCGAGAATTCTGGAAGTGGAAGTTTCAAGTGGTACAATTTCTTCTTCAACCAAACCCTCCAGCCGGGAATCCAGGTCTACGGCAGCGCGTATAGAAACTACCTTGAACAGAGCTACGTCCAGATGAACAACCGGACGTCAAACCTCCTCACCGATCATGGGCCGGCAGCCCTGTCAAACGCTGGGCCGACGGTCGTGACCTATAGCATCGGGACCCAGGCCGGAGTGTTGAGTGCGGCTGTCACCTCAAACCAGACCATGACCTATTTCCTGAAGAACACGAACGTCACCGACACGAGCAGTGGCTCAAGTGTGAGCTGGGTTCACTCGATCAATGGTCAGACCAGTGTGGGGAAGCTTACCATTCAGATCATACCGGGCTGGACGGACAGAGTGATGGCAGGCTCCTCTGTTGATTTGCAAGGAAGCTTCACAACCACCTTCGCCAGTTTCAACGGAGGCATGGTAACTGATACGCAGTCTACCTACGTGCAGTTCTCCGCTTACGGTGGCTGAAAAAATAGCCCTTCCAACCCCTCTTTTTTCCCTGCCTTCTCTATGAGAAGGTCCACTGTTAAGTGGGGAAATGTAGCTCTTTTCGGCCGACATCCCCGGGCCGGGTTCGCCTTGCGATTGATCATGGCATGGGACACGTTACTATCGGCTCGGTTCTCGGAGCTGCCATATGCCGAACCCTCCGACGGTCTCGTCTGTTTCAACTGGATTGTACCATTTCTTTCTAGTTCCGACCAAGGCGCGGAGTCTCCATTTCAGGGATTTTGAGGCCCGGCCGGTTGCAAGCAGAATCCGGTCCAGCTTTTCGACTAACTCGGTTGATTCTTGCTGGGAGAGAATGGTCATGTCTTTCAGGTATTCTCTTATCCTGTGGAGGTTGGTGGTTACGGTGTGCCAGAAACCCCAGTCTCTTGACAGTACGCGGGCGAGTCTGTCGGTGCTAATAGTTTCCGGTTCTTCCTTCTCGCTTAAGGCGTGCGCCTTTAGAATGAGTAATGTGTCGAGCAAATCCTTCCGGCTGAACGAGACGATCTGGAGCTTCTCCAGCAGAAGGTCGCTGAGAGGTATCGATATCGGGTCAATTTCCAGCCGACCACGGAAGCTTATGGGATGGTTTGCGGCCTTCAGTTTGTCCCAGAAGACATCGATATAGAACCAACCTTTAGGGTGAAAGTAGATCTGCCTCTGACTTGCTGATGTAGACATGGTGGAGGGACGTTTAGAGTAGCCGAAGGATTCCATGACCTTCCTCACCCCGTCGCGAGACTTGTAGTAGGTGGCGAAGTCAATGTCACTGTACTCTTGACCTGGCTCAGCGGACCTGCCCAGCCGATTCGCGAACTCTTCCTCGTTGAGGCTGTGAACCTTAATCGCAAGGCCCCCCAGCATTTTCAGCGAAACCTTCGCTTCTGAGGCGGCTCTGAGAATTGTCAAGGCTTCGTCTATGAATACGTGAGTGGGAACCTTACCACCCCACTCGGCAGGCATCTCAACTGGTCTCGTAGGAGCCATAGATCTATTCGATCTATAGGATGACCACAAAACATCTTTCTAAAGCATCGGATTAGTTTTCGACACCTGCATGCGCTATTAAGCTCTCCAATCGATCCGTCCCAACGTGTCAGGACATTGGTTCCGAGAATCAGGCTAGAATTCAGCAGTCTTGTGAACGAGTTCTGTCACGTCTCGGTTCTCTACTCGGACTGCCTGCCACTCGAACTGTCATCTGGTATGCTTGGGAACAAAGTCTACGCCTCTCGGAACTCTCAGCTGAGACAGAATAATATCCTTCGCGAATTTCAAAGAGCACCCATCTCGTCGCGCTCCTGGTATTCTTTCGCAAGAGACTTGATGAGGGCCAGAGATTTGAAGGAAATGGTGTCGGGCTGGAAGGGGCGTGAGCCGATGACTGATGTGTTTCTGAACATCTTGTCCCAAGGGTCAAACGGTTGGGCGCAAATATGGGACCTGGCCCGACCAAGGCTGGAGGGATACAAGCAAAAATTTGAATCCGAGTGGAATCCGATAAGCGATTCAGTGTTATCCCGTCTATCTCAACTTGCTAAGGTTGAATGGATGACCGATGAGATTCGCGTCCATTTTGTGGACTGTCTAAACGGCGGATTCGCTTGGCACGACAGTATCGCCTTCGCTACTTTGCCCGATGTCGAAGTCCAGAAGAAATTCCTATCGCACGAACTCTCGGAGCTCATAACACCTAGCCCGCTGGTGGAGAAGGAGTTGAGAAGGGCGAGGTTGGACCCCGAGATTGCTCATACGGTGGTAGACATGCTTGCGTACTTTAGTGTCAAGGATTTCATAGCGAAACCAGCGGATCCCAACATGGAGAGAAAGGGAGTAGTGCCCAACAAGAACTACTATCCGAAGGTTGAAGAACTGTATACATTATTCGAAGAATACACGAAGAATCCTTCAAAGTACGATGACTTCTCCTCTCTCGTCAAGAAAATAGTTCTAAGATTGAAGACATCGTGAGCGATTATGTCCAAAGCACATCCGTGGGAGCTTGCATGGAGAGAAGGAAGATGGGAAGAGGCTTCTCCGCCACTCGCGGAGGTTGTTGAGTACGCGAAGAGCTTGAAACGTAAAGGCGCGAAATGGGTTCTTGATGTAGGCTGCGGCGCAGGTCGCCATTCAATACTTCTAGGCAAAGAGGGCTTTCAGGTTGCAGCTCTTGACATTTCGGAAACAGCCCTCAAGACCCTTGAGGGTCGGTTGAAGACTGCTTCCATCGACAATATCACTCTTGTCAAGCACGAGATGTGGGAGCTGCCATTCGTAGACGATTATTTTGATGGCGTGATCTGTACAAACGTCCTCCACCATGGGAGACTCGTCGAGATCAAACGAGCGACGCGAGAGATTTACAGAGTGATGAGAAGAGGAGCATCAGCATTCATCGTGGCCTTATCAACGACAGATTTTAGAAAAGGTCGAGGCAGAACGCTGGAGCGCAACACCTACGTCTTCACCGAGGGAGACGAGCGAGGAATAGTCCATCACTTCTTCTCTCGCCAAGAACTCCAGTCATGTTTCAGAAAATTCGAGAGCATATCCTTCAAAGAGAGGCTAATCCCTGTCGAAGAGGGCGGAAACCGTGCCCACTTTCTGATCAATCTGAGAAAATCCTAGGGATATCGGCTGGAAAGCCTACACAACCATACATTTCTAATAGGCCGGACTCTATTCACCGAATCATCTGGGGTGCGTAGCTTACATCCAATCATCCCTGTTCTCTTGCTTCTTCTGGCCAGCGCGACCAGCTCTGTCATTATTCTAGACCAGACCAGTTCAGCCCCTTCACCAGTTTTGACGCCTGCCCATGTTGTCGTAATAATGATGGAGAACCAGGGAATCAATCAGACCTACAATTGCGGCCCCAACTGCGCCTATATCACAAGCCTCGCCAACCAGTACGGGCTGGCCGAGAACTTATCCAGCGTCGCTCACAAAAGCCTTCCTGACTATCTCACGTTTCTCAACGGGAGCAACTTCGCGTATCCAGGCTCTGCTTTTGCAACAGATTGCAGCCCATCTAATTGCCGGGTGAACGGGACGAATATTCTGGACGAGACTGCAGCCTCTGGTGGGACTTGGAGGGCTTACATGGAAGACTATGTCGGCGGTTGCCAGTTCACCAACGTGGCGGGGCATCGGAGTGTCGAATACGATGACATGCACAACCCATTTCTCTATATGGCCGAAGCCCACTCCTCACCTGTCTACTGCGGGAACCTAGTAGACGCGAACCCGACGAGCATTGGCTACCTAGCCCTTCCCACCAAACTCCTCTCCGACCTTAACAACATCACCAGTCCAGCCCCCAACTTCATCTGGCTCACCCCTAACAATTGCGATAATGGTCATGATAATAACGCAACGATCACCTTCTATGGCACGCTGAGCATCTGCCCACTCTCGAACACCGTGCAGGAACAGAACAATTACCTGAAAGCTCTCGTCCCAGCCATCCTCAACAGCACCACATTCACGATATCAGCGTCACTTCTGCTCATTACTTGGGACGAAGGAGTCGCCTGCACTCCTACAAATGACCCGGCCTATCCAGAAACCTTCCCAATCTGCATCGATCGTGTAACAACAATATTCGCAGGCCCTTATGCTCAACTCCTCCACATCTCGAACAAGGGCTATAGCCACTACGGCTTTCTCCCCACCCTCGAAGAGGTCTGGGGACTAGCTCCCCTCGCAGCACAGGTTAACGGTCCAACATTCAACGAGTTCATAGCACCGGTCGCGGGGGGCGGGCCAATAGTACACGCGTCCTAGGATTTGGCCAGTAGTTTTCCATTCTCCATGACTTTTTGACCGTTAATTGCTACTGTCGCTTTGGTCATTGAGGCCCACCATCCGCCACTTGCGATATTCTTTCCGCCTTTGGCCTTGTTATCGCCGAAGCCTACGGTTGTGCTTCCGAGGACCTTGTCATCCTGGGTGAACCCTTGGTGAAGCTTGGGGTTCAGTCCGAATCCGAAATAGGCGAAGCGATTTTCATCACCGGTTCCTTCTCTAAGATAACGTTTGAAGATCTCCTTTCCAGATCTCGCGGAAAACTGTTTGATCCGACCCTGTAATACTTGGAGGGTTAGACTCTCAACTCGGCCTTTTCCGGAGCGGATCGGTGTGTCGTAGACTATCCTTCCTTCGGCGCTATCTTCTGCGGCCGAGACCTCGATTCCACCGGTTGGTAAGAAGAGTACCTCTCCTCTCTCGGCTTTCTCTTCTGTTGCCAGGCCGTACGAATAATCGAGTGGGCGTTTGTCGAGTCTGAATCTGAGGTCAGTTCCAAACGAGGTTGTCACATCTACCTGTCCCTCTCCGCTCAACAAGGGCTCCAATCCACGCCCACGGGAAGTCATCTCTTCGGGATCGGCGGTACAGCCTTCGAACATTATTCGTTTCCACTCTTCTAAGTCCAGACCCATTTCCTCTGCACGCTCTTGGGTCGCAAGTGTAGCCTCGATCGCCAGCATCTTCACCCTCTTTTTCCTAGCTACCATCGCCCACTGTTCAGCAAACCTGGTCCTGTCGTACCGAGTATCGAGCCAAACACTAACCAACTTTCGCCTCTCAGCAGGAATCTTATCCCACGGGATGGGCTTTCTCGGTCCCAAGGTGTAGATGTAGATGTCAGTCTCTTCCAATGCAGCGGCAAGATGAGCCGGCAAGTTGTCAACGAGCTCAAGTGGAGCTTCGATCATAGAGCGCAACCAAAGGTCCTCCGGCTGAACCGTCAGAAGTACCTCGCAGCCTCGTTTTCTGGACTCCCAGGCGAGATCTGACCCTAGTTTGAGCGTATGGTCCCAGCTGTTGATCCACACACGCTGACCAGACTTGGTCCTAAGACAACCATCAAGAATTTGTCTAGAGAGTGCTGCGTGCTCGGTATCCATTCTTGAGTCCCTACTTGTTCCGGGACCTCTCCTTGAGGTGTTTCCTGCCAATGTACAACAGATGTTCAACGGCTCCATGCAGGCTCGGGTCTTTTCCGAGTCGATAGTTTAGGTCGACCCAAGAGTCAAACTCATCGCCCTTCAACCCGTTGATTTTTTCCTCAATCATGCTGACAACTCCCTCACAACCGATGAGGTCTAGGTCTTCGAATCCATTTCTCTTCATCAACGGCCTGATTTCTGTGGGGTGGGCGAAGTACGAACTCGTGAATCCTACGCGTGCCTTTAAGGGGATGCCAGTAGCGGATGGACGCCACACACCTGTGTCCAAGAGCTCTTTTCCCCGCGAAAGCCACTCGGGTTCATTCTTCGCCGACCAGCGCAGAGGAGCATATCGGGTAATGAAGGTCGCGAATACCAATCCATTCCTCCTGAGGACTCTGTGGGCTTCCTTCACAGCCCGGTCCCGACCGTCCATGTCGAGGAGATGATACAATGGCCCCATCAGCAACACAACATCAAAACTACCATCTCTGAACCGATGGAGGTCAATTGCGTTTCCACGCGTACACTCGGCCAAGCTCACACCTGTTTCCTGGGCCTTCTTCTGAGCGAGCTGAAGGCACCCCTCGGAGAGGTCCAAGAGAGTGACTCGATGTCCAAGTTTCGCAACGGCGATAGAATATCGGCCCGGACCTCCGCCGACGTCCAGCACTTCTGCTGGCAAATGTGGGAGATAGTCCTTGAGTGCTCTCAGCGTAACGGCGAATTCGGTCCTGTGACGGTCAAGTCTATCCCACTCATTCTGAGCGTTCTTATCATAGAACTCTTGAACCTCGTCCAAGCTCTCAAGTCCGGATTATTGGCAGAATAATAGGGTGTACGCGGCTCACTACAAAGGTTTAATCGCCTTCTCTTTCGTCTTGTGTAATATGTCGAGACAGTGGACACTCCCATTGGAAATCAGCGAATTCAAGGCTGATGACTACGGGAAGTTGGCCCACGTTTTCGGCTCTATCTTTCCCGATTACGACCGAACTCCGGAAGAGTGGCGGTTTGAAGATGAGAGTCTCGATAGGTCGAAGTTCCATTTCAAACGATACTCCTGTTTCAGCAAGGAGGTCCAAGAACCTGTTGGATTTGCTCAGTGTCAACACGTTCCTTGGATGTATCATCCGAAGAAACTCTGGTTCGACATATGGGTCGATCCGCAACACCAGAAGAAGGGCATAGGAAGCGCGCTCTACGAGCAGCTGAACCAGGACTTCAAGGAACTTGGTACAGTCACATCTTGGACTGGTGTAAGAGAGGACATGCCACTCCCGATCAAGTTCGCATTGAACCGAGGGTTTCATGAGAAGATGAGAGCTTGGGAATCACGCCTCAACCCCGCCAACGTCAACCTCTCAGCTTTCCAAAAATACGTCGAGAAGGTGTCCCAGCATCGAATCCACTTCGTCACATTGGCCGATGAAATGAGAAGCGATCCTGCATGTTACAACAAACTCCACGCTCTAGTTCAATCCATCTCAGAAGATATTCCTCGACCCGAGCAGTTCACTCCAGTCTCATTTGAGCAATGGTCAGCGTTCGAAATGAAGAGTCCCAACTTGGTCCCTCAAGGCTACATGATAGCCAAGGATGGTGACAAGTATGTGGGGATGAGCACGGTGTGGAGGGCTCAGAAGGATCCGAAAGGACTCTATCAGGGACTAACCGGAGTGGTACGAGAGTACCGGGGGCGAGGAATAGCGGTCGCCTTGAAACTCAAAGTCATCGAGTTCGCACGCAACAACAAGTACGAGAAGCTCAAGACCTGGAACGACTCGACCAACGCTCCCATGTTGGGGATCAACCTGAAGCTAGGGTTCAAACGAGAAGTAGGCTGGATAACTCTCGAGAAGAATCTGGCATAGATCAGAATGAAGTCCAAGCTCCCCGTTCTAAACCTCAAAGGCTCACCCCGCCAGATAGGATACAATCACGGAAAGAAGGCTCGCTCAGAAATCGAGCATAATCTAGAAGTCTACTTCCGTCGTTTCAAAAGCGAAACCGAGCTCTCACGCGACGTTGCCGTCAGTCGAGCGGCAAAATTCTTGGAAGTGATCAAGAAGGTCAGCCCGGAATACGCGGAGACGATGAAAGGTGTCGCTGCAGGCTCAGGTCAAGAAATTCTCGACATAACTGCGTTGAACGTTCGTTATGAGTTGATGTATAGTCAGTTCTCGAAGATCGGATTGAAGCCAATGCCCAAGACTTTCGGTTGCACAGCCTTCGCCGCTCTTCCAACAGCAGTTGACAATGGACACTTGATAATGGCTCAGAACTGGGACTGGATACCTGAGGTCAAGGGGCTCTTCCTAAAGGTCAGAAACGAAAACAGCCCGGATGTCTTGTCGTTCACGGAAGCGGGAGTAGTCGGAGGCAAAATCGGGTTGAACTCTGAAGGGGTTGGTTTGCTAATTAACGGAATTGTATCGAGCAAGGACGACTGGGCACGGCTAAAGAAACCCTTCCATGTCCGATGCTGGGAGATACTAAGGTCGAAAACTCTAGGAGGCGCGGTCAAGGTCGTCGCCGAAGGTCAGAGGAACTGTTCAGCCAACTTCATTCTGGGACAACAGAAAAAGACCGGATTGGGAAAGGTGGTCGATGTTGAATCCGCTCCAGAAGCAGTGTGCGAGCTTGGACCTGACCGAGGAGCGCTTGCGCACACCAACCATTTCTCGAACCCGCGAATATTAGGCGTAAAACAGGTCTTGGACGAAGAGCGATTATCGACCCTTCAGCGATATCGAAGGATCCAGAAGCTCTTGGATGGAACAGTTCGAGTGGGACAAAAGCTGAATCTAGTTGCAGCTCAGAACATGTTGAGAGATCATCAAGGAAAGCCTGAGTCTGTCTGTCGTCATTCAAACTTGAAACTGGCAGAATACGAGAGATATGAGACGGTAGTTTCTGTAATCATGGATCTTCACAGCAGGAAACTGTGGGCTACAATCGGGTCGCCATGTTCTTCGGAATATCAGTCTATGACGCTTTGAGAATGTCCCGTGGGAGAAATATCTAACCGAATTGTATTTCAAGAGGTAAAGGCTAGTTAACGCAAGGTGGTGGGCAGAACAATGCCATCTGCTCAAAAGCGTCGTGTCTTGGAGAAGACTCGTAAGCGGGAGAAACGAGGAAGAACCTATCTCGTAGCGATAGTTCTGATAATCATCGCTGTAGGCATTGGCTGGTACGTCTATGCGTCAGCAACGGCGCCGAGACCAGATTTCACCATCGCAGCTCCTGTTGGCGTCACGATTCATGCGGGTACTCCGACTATTTCAACAGTTAATGTGACCGCTGTAAATCAGTTCACCGGAACCATTCTTTTGTCAGCGAAGGGGTCGCCTGGTCTGATTGCATCAATCAATCCCTCCTCGGTGACTGGCTCGGGCACTGCTATACTGACAACATCCGCAACAACTAATGGTAGTTATACCGTGACAGTTACCGGAGTAAGTGGGAGTCTGACCCATTCCGTGACCCCAAACGTAGCTACTCCAGTGTTTGCTACGCTCTCTACTTCCAACGGGACTATAGTGATCGAGCTCTATCAAGCCCAAGCCCCTAAGACTGTGGCTAACTTCGTGCATCTCGCCGAGTCAGGATTCTACAACAACCTCACTTGGCACAGAATTCTTCAGGCCAATCCCGCCATAATACAGACAGGAGACCCAAACACGAGAAATGGTACAGGGAACAGATCAAACTGGGGGCTAGGCGGATCGTCACCAACTGTGCCTCTTGAAATTGATAGTTCTCTACACAACAATGTTGGCTACCTGGGTATGGCTCGCTCTCAGGCTCTAGACAGCGGGAGTTCCCAGTTCTACATCAACATGGCCGACAACAACGCTCTTGACGGAGGGTACACTGTCTTTGGGAAGGTGATTGGCCCCATGAGTGCGGCCACGGCCCTTTGGAAGGCTCAAGTTGATTCCCAAGGTCAACCGATCTACGCGTACGCGGTGTTGCTTACTGGTGTAACAATCACGAACAGTCTATGAGCAACGGCTCCGGCTCAACATTTTCTTCTTTATGGGCCCGCTGCTGTTCTTAGATAGTACGCCCAGTATCCCTTCCATCGTCCGTATTTCTCTGCGATAACATGAAGCCTCTGAAGGGTCAATGGTTTCCCGTAGACCCTGCCTGCAGCCGCGATAAGCCGTTTTTCCACCGCCAGTTTCTCCATCCTGCCAAGGCCTCTTAGAAGAATCAGTTTCGCCGACCAGTCCCCTATTCCTCTGATGTTTTTCAGCCATTCCTCAACCCTGTCATAGTCGGCAGTTCTCAAGAACCTTTCATCAACCTGATTGAACGCTATGATTACTTCGCCTAGGTACTCCTCCCGGCGCTCATGTTTGACAAGGGCCTTCAACGCCTCTTTTGGGGCTCCTGCAAGTTGGCCAGGCTCTGGAAAAGCCCGATATGGCTGACCACTTACATCGAGGCTGGTGCCGAAACGTTCAAGCAACGCCTGCTTTACTTTGCGTGCCGCGCTCAACTGGTTCCGCTGTGAAAGAACGGCCCAGCATGCGCATTCGAACGGAGTGAGGAACTTAACCTGGTGGAGCCCGTAGAGCTTCTGAAGGACCGGCGCAAAGTTAGAATCGTTGATGGCTATGCGGTAGAACTGATCTAGATCATCGGAGAGGCTCAGAAAGAACGATATCCTATCGATTACTACCTCGGTTAGTCCGCGAGAAAAGGGATGGTCGGCGAAGAGAGTGTACTTTAGCCCAGGCATCTTGATTGTTCCGGTCGGTTTTAACTGGAACACAATGGCGCGGCCACCAACCCGAACCGCTTTAGTCATCGACATCTCGCTAATAGTCTGGTCCTCTCTCATCGGGGGAAACATTCCTAGAAAGTCCAGCGATTTTGCAAAATCGAAGGGCGGGGTCGGCCTGAGTGAACCCTCTTCGGAGTACAACCCCATTTTGGCCCTCCTTTCTACCAAAATTAATCGTATCATTGCCTACTTAGGTAGGCCGGAGGATCATCTCTTTGAAGCGAAGACCAGAGGGAATCGATATGGTACAGGTCGTCGATGATCCAAGGAAAGTGGAAAACGCCTACGATCATCAGTACGAGAATCTTGCAAGAGAGATCGCGAGTCTTGTTCTTACGAGGAGTGGGATTCTTGCGGAGATCGGGGGTGGGAAAGGCCAGCTAACTATCCCTCTGGCCAAGCTTCTCCCCCGTCACCGATTCAATGTCGTGGACACATTTACTGGTGCATATTCCGGGACCCTTATCCAGTTGAACAAGGCTCTATCCGGAGCGAAGCTGACCAGCCGGGTCAACGTGCACATGGCAGACTATCTGGACTGGCTATGGGCGGAATTTTCTGACAAATATGTGGGAGTAATCTCAAGCGAGTTTCTCCCAGAGATCGATTCCTACGAGCTGTCGATGTTCTTGTCAGAATGCTATCGCATTTTGAGACCCGGCGGTCTAACGGCTCACTCATTTCTATCCCCAATAGGCAGAAACCCTCGACAGAGGTTGATGATAGAGGCGGACAGTAACCCGAAGTGGACAAGAACCCCTCCCAAGGAATGGTTCTCTCCCAAACCTGCCCTCGTATTGTCAGAGCTAAGACGAGTAGGCTTTCGAAATCTCCACATTGAGAAGGTCAAGAGCAATCTCATCATAAAGTCTGATGCAGCGAGGAATTTTCTCTATAGTTGGGACGTCAGGAGTGCATTCTGGAAAGCACACAAGTTGGATCTAGTGAGCGAAGGTTTGGAGGTCCCTGATTGGGTGATTGTCTCAGGTCGCAAACCCTAGAGAGCTGGGCTTACGGCTCAATGATCTCTGCGAGGAAGAAAAATAGGGGTCCAACCAGCGAGACGCAAGCAAGATGCTCGACTGTCTACGCAGTCTCGCTTTTGTCAGTCTCTTGTGTTCGTTCCATGGTCCCGCCGCATCCGCAGCCAGGTCCGCAGCAGCAACAACTCAAATCACGCTTCACCTCGGTTAGTCAGTTACTTTTCTAAAGTATTTAAACAGGCAAGTACCCAAACGGTAACGGAGTTACACGATGGTAAGGACGAAAGAAGGAGAACCCTGCTGCATCTGCCCATGCCCGTGCGAGGGCATAATTGAGATCATCGGCAAAAAATGGGCGCTATGCGTACTAGCCCTGCTAGGAAACGATGGAACCCTGCGCTTCAACAAGCTAGCCGAAAAACTTCCAGGCATAAGCGCGAAGACATTGACAGAGGTTCTGA
>Ga0209237_1000792_pt1 | contig 18202 bp, 22 predicted proteins | sample GraSoi013_1_40cm_2_FD_185820 | JGI IMG/M metagenome (GOLD analysis project Ga0209237, IMG submission 185820) | Grasslands soil microbial communities from the Angelo Coastal Reserve, California, USA - Sample 10_02_2013_1_40cm (SPAdes) (version 2) | ecosystem: Environmental > Terrestrial > Soil >... | reverse complement strand
CATTCATTGTTTTGTTCAACTCGGTCTTGTACGCATTCAAACATTTCTTTCCGTCTTCTGTCGCAAATACTTGATATCCTTTTTCTTCAAGAAGCAGTTTGTAGATTCGCAGGATTTCTGGTTCGTCTTCAGCGACCAAAATTTTCAAGAGAGCGTCCCTTCTTTCTGGATTCTCTTCAAGCGCTCTAACAGAACATCTATTTCGTTTTCACTTGGATTTGCGTTGTCTGTGCTTATGTTCCTAGCAAGAGCATTTAGTTGGCTCATTTTTTTCGCCATCGACTTGTCCTCGATAATCTCGACAAGTATCTCGGGTTCAAAAGGTTTTTGAATTAGCTCTACAACTTGTGTCAACTCTTTAACAGCGTCTGAAAGTGTGTCTTTGGTATACGCGGATGCGAAAATTATCCTTTGCTCAGGGTTTAATTTTAGTATCTCGCTGGCAACTTGCAAGCCGTCAACAATTGGTATCTTGTAATCAATTATGACGACATCGTACGGCTGATGGCCAGATGGTTTCTTGCCTGAAGCAGCCAGTTTGTGCACGGCATCTTGATATCTACTGAGGCATTCTCGGCCGTCAACTGTGGTGTCCACTCTGTGACCCCTAGCTTCTAGGGTAGCCCTATAAACCTCGGCTGCATCTGCATCGTCTTCAGCTACCAGAATTTCCAATAGTAGAAACAGTCGCCTTCCGCGGCTATTATTTACTTGTAGTAGAAAAACTGACAACAGAGCTGGCAGTATTTAGAGCTATTCTATTCCTTGGATCTTGTGCAGTGTCTCAAGCAACACCCGAATTTGCTTATCAGCCGATTCGCCACTTTGCTTGTCATTTATCTGACCCGCGAGCGCCTTCAGATTTCTCACAAGCCTAGCTGATTGAACATTCTCTACCAGGTCAACTAGAACGTCTGGCTCAAATGGCTTTTGTATTAGCTCCGTGACCTGGTTTAACTCCCTGACCGAATCCATCAAAGTCTCTTTCACATACGCAGACGCAAAAATGATCCTCTGCTGTGGATTTAGCCTGATTATTTCTTTGGCTACCTCCTTTCCGTCTTTCCCCGGCATCTTGTAGTCAAGGATTACGGCATCAAAGGGATAGTGAAAGGAGAGCTCGTCTTTCTTTGCAGCCGATTCCTTTATCGCATTAGTATATACCTTGAGACAATCGTCACCGTTAGTTGTACCTATGACCTTATGACCTCTTGATTCCAACGCTTGAGCACACATATCCAAAGAGTAAAGCTCATCTTCAGCAAGAAGTATCCGCATTTGTGTCGTTGCATTAAAATCGGATAAAAAGCGTTTGTTGTAGGCTAGTACGACACGGAATCGACGCATTTTATTGAGTTGTATGTAAAAAATCCACATACAACAGGACTATAACCAAGTGGTTTGTATACGGTGATATTGAAACTGGAGATACTGCTGCCAGGAGGAATTCTGTAAATGAAGATCCAAACTAAGTTAATGGTCAGTTACTCGATAATGGCAATTCTTGCAGGTGTCGCAGGCATTTTGGCCTACGGGCAGATTACAGAAGTTTCAAGTTCGTTTGACATTGTCAAGAATAAGGCAACACCCACGATAATAGCGCTGGGCAATATCAAATCAGATTTTAATGCGCTGCAGGCGGCAGTCCTTGCTTTTAATTTGCACGTGCCAGAAGCTGCTAGTGATCAGCAAGCAAAACAGTTAGCTTTGGATCATTTTGATGAAGCACAAATGCAAAAAGAAAATCTAATGAAATCTTTTGCGACCTATTCGGCTCTTGAGGATGATAAGGCTGCTTCTGAAAAAATTGGGACGAGCATCAATGGTTTGGTGACTCTTATAGATGAGATGACCACACGAGGCACCCAGATCATGAATGGGGGCGTTCCGACTGGCACTACTCCTGAACAAGAGTTCATGCATCTGCACGGACTCATACTCCAGTTCGATGAAATGGGAATGGCATTCACAGACGACTTAAATATGAAAATAGAAGATGAGCAGAAGTCACTTGAAATAACTCAGGCCAACGTCATCAATAACATCGAGAGCAGCATGAATTTGAACACGATGCTCACTATAGGCGCAGTATCCGTAGTTTTCCTTGTCGGAGGTCTTGCAGCGCGTTCTATTACAAAGAGAGTCTCTCACCTAAAGACTGAAGCAAACGAAGTTGCAGCTGGCAAGCTTAGCCAACAGATCGCTACAACGGGCTCAGACGAGATAACCGATCTTGCTTCCAATTTTGAGCACATGAGGCAGAACCTTGTAGCCGCGCAAGAGACACTTGCTTCGAAAAATAAAGAGCTGCGAACCCTTAACGCTGATCTTGAACTGGCTAACGAAGCGCTCAAGAAGCTCGACAAGCTGAAGGATCAGTTTATTGGAATCGCCTCCCATGAGCTAAGGGGACCTATACATCCAATACTTGGATATGCCTCGATGGCAAAAAGTGGAAAGGTAAAACCTGAAGCGGCACTGGATGTCATCTATAAACAGGCACTCAAATTAAAGCAACTGGCTGGCGATATTCTTGATGTCAGCAGAATTGAAAGTGGAACCTTAACATACGCCATGCAAAAAACAAAGATTCACGAAATTCTGTTGAATTCAATGGTCGCAGCAGGGGGAATGGTGAACCCTAAGGATGTATCTGTGATCGCAGATATTGACGAACACCACAAAGACCTAGAGATATGGGCTGACAGGGACCGTATTGGACAGGTGTTTACCAACATCATAGGAAATGCCACCAAATTCACAAAGAAAGGAGCTATCAAGGCTCAAACCCATGTAAACAAGGATGCAAATATGGTTGAAATATCGATCAGCGATACAGGTGGCGGAATTCCCGAAGATCTCTTACCAGATCTATTTGGCAAGTTTGTAACAAGGAACATTGGCAACCTGAACAAGGAAGGATCGGGTCTCGGTCTTTACATAAGCAAAGCAATTGTCTCATCGCATGGTGGGACTATTGACGTGTATAACAGCGAGAATGGAGCAACATTCAGAATAGTGCTCCCAATAGAGCAAGCAAATGAAAACAAGGAGAGAGTTTTTGAAATGATAAAGAGGGAACACAAATGAATGCTCAAAAAGAAATGAATCTATTAATGACATCACAAAACAGTCCGGCACTGTTTAATGGGGGAAGATAGGACAGTTGGGCAGATACAGCGATGAATCAGTGGTGGAACACCCGCACTTTATGAAAGAAAAGCTCGCCGAGTACGAGAATGAAATCATTGCTCAACTATCAAAGCTTGATCTTAGCCCGAATGAGGCAAAAATTCTGCTATACCTCATGATATACAACAGCTCGACGGCCTCTGAAATTGCGAAATTAAGTGGCGTTGCGCGCACTGACAGCTATTATTATTTGAGCAGTTTGCTGGCCAAGGGCGTTCTCCGAACAACATTTGACAGACCCCAGCGCTATCAGGCACTCTCGTACAGGGAGGCAGTTGAGCATCTAATCAAAGTCAAGACCGCCAATTTGGGCTCTGTATCAGAGAAAAAGGATTACTATCATGGTCTGATTGGCCAAATATTGGATAAAGTGGTTCAGCACAAAGAAACTGACAAGGACGTTTATCAAGTAGTAGTTGGCAAGGAGCCATTAGTCGCAAAGATCGATAGCTTGATCAAAACCGCGAAGAAAGAGATTACTCTGCTGTTGTCTGAAGAAGAGATCATGATCTTGTATAGGAATAGCCTAATAGACGAGCTTCACAAATCGGTTTCAAGAGGAGTTAAAGTTAATATCAAGACTCCATCAACAAACATCTCTAGCTATATCAAGAGCGAAGTCGATACAGAACAAAAGATATCACTTGAGGTTATCAATAATTCGTCACCTGTCGGATGTATGATATTTGATGGCGAAGAAATGATAACTTTCATTGAAAGCAATACCAAAGGATTCAGGGATTCGGGCATTAGGGTATTTTATACCAACAACAGGAAGCTTATTTCTGCCTTCAAAGTCACCACAGAGAAATCATAGTGGCTTTTGTAAGCCTTATCGCCGACTGTCTAATTTTTTTTGAAAACATCTTCTTTTATAATTGTCTTGGTATCCCCATATCATGCAAGAAATTGCACTGATGCATGCCCACATGGCGAAGCTCCTGGAACTCGGAGTTGACGAGGAATGGCTCTCCAAAAGTAAGATGACGCCAGACCAAGCACGAGAACTGCTAAAGGGCATACTTTATCTCAAGGAAATGCATCCTCAGTTCTATGCTCATGTGAACGATTCGCAAAGGTATCTAGGCGACCTAAGATAAGTGTAGGTCCAATCATGCTGTAGTGCGAACTAGATCTGTTTGTACAAATCTAACACACAACTACATTTAATCGATTATCGATATTTCGTGCTTGTGAATCCCAGTCTTACCGCCACTAGCCAAATATCATCTTCCGAATTGAATAGAGCATTGAATAAGATAGGCAAGGACCCAAAAAGAAAATTGGTGTATCATCTGTATACTGATTATGGGATTTCATTAAACAAACCGACTATTCATTCTGCCGACCTGGAAAGAGCCCTGTACTCTCTCGTAGGTTCAGGTGCAGACATTATCATTAAACTGGTAAATACCGAGATGCACTGAGTTTAGATAACCCACCACTTTTGTCCACCCTTGGTACTCTGACGGGAGTCGAAGATCGGTGCAACCATCTGTAACCAAAGAATCCAATATCTAGAGCGGGGCAGAAGCACCATTTTGCAACCTGGTTGTCTTGGCCGAATTGGTATTTAGTAATACGGCAACGTTATATTTCTGTGCCGGACATCAAAGTACAATGTTTCATAAGATCGGTGCAGTCATACTCCTCGTCTCTGACATGAAAAGATCGATCAAATTCTACCGGGATACCCTTGGCATGAAGCTAAAGGAACGGTCAAAGGACTGGACTGAATTTTCAGAGGGTGGCACGGTGCTTGCGCTCCACCCCGCAAGCAAGAAGAAGATCAAAAAGAACAACAGCATGCTGGTGGGGTTTAATGTAAGCGACTTTGACGATATTATCAATGGCTTGAAAAAGAAGAAGGTCAAATTCTACAAAAAGGCAAAAGTGGAACCCTTTGGTAAGCACGCAATAATTCAGGATCCTGACGGGCACTTGATATCTATAGTCCAGATGCCCCAGGAAGAGCTTTCACAAATTCCATACTATCACGGCTTTGCGCCAGTCTGATCGCGGAACCACACAAATACTGGAATGAGAGGATGCGCCAGACCTATTTGCTGCTCTCCTTTCCTATTGTAGCATGTCATGACCATCCTGCCTTCAAGCGTTGAACGAATGTCAGATGTGAGCTCAGAGTCCTTGAGCGGGCCATATAATTCAAAAAAATAGTCCTGCTTGTAATAGGCCACATGCTGCGCAAAGCAGTCAGATATTATTGCTGGGTCGCCAGCCATCCGTACCTTGATGTTTGGCCTGTTTTCTACTGCCAATTGGAGTTCCCTGTTGATGTACTTACTCCTGATGTATTCAGAGTCAAGCTTGGCTGCAGAGCTGATGGAGTAAATATCGATGTCCTGACTGAGCTGGGAGGCAGTGCGATGCGCAAGGCTGTTGACTTCGTCTATTTGCTTTTCGCCAACTCTGCCGATCCTGCCGTAAAGGTACATCATGCACATCAACTCGTTGCGGCCGACAAATGGAAAGCTGCGCCTACCGGCGATAAATTCTGTTATCGTCCCTGCGATGTCGTCTGGCAATACCATAGCCATGTACGAGTCTGCGACTATCACGCCAGCCGAAAAACAAGACATATAACATGCTTATAGTCCTATGCCTCTCGCACACAATGTCAGAGATAGACAGCACAAAAAAGGTCTACCTGATCGTCCACGGCCAGCGCCAGCTTGTAGAACCGGTGAAGGAGAAGCTCGCAGACAAGTTCCGGCGAGAGAATATGCAGGCCGCATCGCTGGACAAGGCAGGTGAGGTGGGTGATTACGTCGCAATGCTATGGCCCCCGATAGCAGCAAAAGAGATTGTGGTAAGCCAGATTACCGGCACTGGTGGCAGCGGCGGGCAGGGCATGGGGGCGTGGAGCTCTATCAACCAGAGGGAGCTTTTCCGGCTATCCTTGTAACATCCTCAATTGCCAGAAATAATTAGCTAACCTTATGGTTTACCAGATTACACACCCGTAATTAATAGCAAATCCGTGGAGGCATTCGCATGACTGGTTTCGATAAGAACTGGAGTAACCTGAGTAGAGCAAGCTCCGGCGAGAAGCTGAAGGAAGCGCTGAGGCCTCAGAGCCCGCTCAAGCCAAAGATCGAGACTGCCGTTAACAAGCTGCAGTTGCAGACGTCAAAGTTAGACACAATGATAACAAAGCTGAACGAGAGGGACGCATCGCTGTTCAGAAGAGTCGTCAATGCCATGCAGAGGCATGACGCCGACACCGCCAAGGTCCTCTCAAACGAGCTTGCGGAGGTACGCAAGGTTTCTAAAACTCTGGGAAACGCCAAACTGTCGCTAGAGCAAGTGTCAATGCGACTATCGACTATACACGACATGGGAGACGCAATGGTTGCGCTGGGTCCGGCAATGTCCTCAATAAAGGGCCTCAAGCCGAGCCTCGGTCGGTTCGTGCCAGGCGCAGACGGTGAGATAAACAACATGCAGACGCTGCTCAGCGGAATCATGGTGGAATCGCTACAGGGTAGCGCCGTTGGAATAGAGCTTAACGCAGGCAGCGGAGGAGACATCGACCAGATAATGATAGAAGCGTCAGCTGTCGCAGAGGAGAAGGTGAACGACAAGTTCCCCTCTATCCCAAGTGGTAGCTTCAGGATCTCCGACACCGAGAGTCAACAGTGAGAGAGTATGGCAAGAATATCCGTACTGGCAATCTTTGGAACGATAGGATTCGCAATAGGGTTCCTTACGTTCCTAACCGCGCCCTTGATCGCAAACTGGTTACCGACGATAGTAGTAGACCAGGCCTTGGCCTTTGCCACCATAAGTGGTGCCGCAGGGGCAGCGATCAGCACTACAGTCGTAAGCATGTGGGCAAGAAGACCATAAAACCCTACCCCTCCTTTTTATTCTTTTATCCCTTTTCTGTATCCGTGCGTGAATCCTGGATCATACACTTTCGAATACTCGTACTTTGTGGGTGCAATGACATCCCCCACGATTATTAGCGCGGTCTTGATTATCTTGGCTTCCCCTGTTTTCCTGGCAATGTCGCCTAATGTTCCCTTGATTATTTTCTCATCGTCCCACGTTGCCCTGTAGACGACAGCGGCTGGAGTCTTTTCATTGTAGACGCCGCCCTTTAGCAGTTCCCTCACGACATCGCCAATGAGGTGAACGCTCAGGTAGAACGCCATCGTGGCGCCGTGCTTTGCAAGCTCGGCTATCGACTCGCGCTCTGGCACTGGCGTCCTGAGCTCTGCCCTCGTCACTATCAGGGTCTGGGTTACGCCTGGGAGAGTCAACTCAAGGTTAAGGTCGGCCGCGGCCCCAAGTATCGCAGTAACACCAGGGACCACGTTACATTTTATGCCGTCAGCTTCGAGCTTGTCTATCTGCTCCCTGATTGTACTAAAGAGCGCCGGGTCGCCATCATGGAATCTTATCGCAAGCTTGCCCTCCTTTGCAGAATCCCGGAGGATCTGGTAGATCTTTTCCCTGTCAATGATGGCAGCATCATACAACTTTGCGTCCTTTCTTGCGTAATCCAGGTTCTTTGGATTAAAGAGCGATCCGGAGTAAATTATTACGTCAGCCTGCTCTACCAGCTTTTTCGCCTTGAGCGTGATAAGCTCGGGATCGCCGGGCCCAGAGCCCACAAAATAAACAGTTCTACTCTCTGGCATTTTTCTTTGCCACCATTATTGAAAAGTACTTTTCAGTAGGGCCCTTTTTACCGCGAAGCTCTGACAGATTTTTCATTTCAAGTATTTCGCCCTCTTCAGACACGTCCTGCGCTATCGCGATATTTGCGTTGTCCGGAAATCCTGACTCACCCAACATCTCAACTACGCTATCAAAATAGCGTCCGTCCTTTAGAAATATCACCGTGTCACAGGCAGTTGCAGTTCTTCTGACCCGTTCCATATCATAACACGCCGGCACTATGGCCACCGTTTCATCGCCCTCTGCCAGACTTATGCCTGCCTTTGCAGCAATAGCAAACATGGACGCGATGCCGGGCACAATTTCAACTTTAATGTCCTTGTGGCTCTTTTTCAGCTCGCGGTGGAGATAGATCCACGTACTATACAATGCGGGGTCGCCCACTGTAAGATAAACCACTCTTTTGCCGGACCTGACTGCAGCCGCAATATCTTCGGCGTTCCTCTTCCAATAGTCCTTGAGCGATTCTTTATCCTTTACCATCGGAAAGATAAGGCTGGTAGTCTTTGCCGACTTGCTCACATATTTTTCGACAACTGAAAGCGCGATGCTGGGCTTGCCCTCTCTTGCGGTAGGTGCAAATATGACCTCTGCGCTCTTTATCAGGCTCACTGCTCGCACCGTGAGAAGCTCAGGGTCGCCAGGGCCACAACCCACGCAGAAAAGTTTCATGAGTTGCTGCACCTTCCGACGGCAATTTAAGTCTACTATGGGTAAAGCTGCTCACCGGTATACCGGTCGATTATTTTGATCGCCTTTGTCGGACACGTGGCTGCCGCAGCGTATATCTTTTCATAGTCGGCGCAGGTCTCGCACTCCACCCTCGCCTTGGGGTTGAACCTCTTGTTCTTTTCAACAACAAATACCTTTGGCGCGAGCGTTTCGCAGCTGCCAAATGCCATGCAGAGCGATGGTTCGACAACGATGTGGAACCTGCCCTTTGGTGTGTCAAGGAAATACGGGCCATTGAAAAAGTCTGCAACCACGTTTTCATTCGCTATTTTCCACGGCTCAGGGGTTGCTGTCACCGGATCCGGCTCGTACACGTACTCTGGCTCTGGCACGCTGTCAAACTCGCTTCTGTCGTATTGAATCCGCTTTGTTTCGTCAGACAGCACTTCAAATGCTGCATTTATCTTTTTGATCATCTCTTCAGCAAAGGCAGAACTGTTCCTGTCCGGGTGGTATTTTCTTGCAAGCCTCCTGTAAACATGCCTGATCTCCTTGTAGCTAGCCTTTTCCGAAACGCCGAAAACAGTATAGTAGCCCTTGCTGTCACTCAATACTGGGCAAGTGTGAGCTGAATGAACTATTATGTCTTGTTCCAAGCATGAGATGCCTACGTATTTAACTGCAAACTGACGATACAAGATCTTGTTCCGTGTTTTCGATGTCAACACAATCTTCGCTTTATGCAATTTCAAAAATTTTGGACATGGTTGTGTTTGCCCTACTAGCAATCCTTTTCATCGGCGTGTTGGCATTTGACATTGCGTATTTTGGATTTCATGAAGCCATCATTGCAATTCCGCACGAGGCAGAGCAATACTTTGAATTCCTACCTTGGGCTATCCTTGGCCTTTTGCTAGCAGACATCTATGTGAAATACAGAAAACTGGATAATGATTGGCGAGCACTTCTCAGACGCCACTAGCTTGACGTCTTTATGGCCATACTAATTCCGATATTCATGCCGCTGAAATTCATCAAACTAGTAGAGGTGCTAAAGACTGCCAAAACTGTGTAAAAAAATCCAAAAAAGCAATAAGCAATAAGGATATTCAAGTGAATCTGCGATGTTGTGCAGAAGACTAATGAAATAACGGCATTTGGCACAAACTATACACAGAAGAGTTTGCTGTGACACACCCTAAATGGAAACAAAAAGACCTCCTTTCTCCGCCGGCGGTCGTCTCAACGATTAATATATCGCTAGCGATGTTGGTCGTATTTTACACAAATTACCTTCTATGCGTTGAAAAAGAACAAGCTTAAGAACAAGTGCTTATCAAGTCTAAACGTATGGCAAAAGCCAAAGCCAAAAGTAAGAGAAAGAAAGGAAAGCAAGCCAAGCTCTCAAAGGGCAAGAAGAAAGAGGGCGCAAAGAAGAGGGTAGCGGCCAAGCGAAAAGGTGCCAAGAAAAAGAAGGCAGCCAAGCGAAAGGCAGCGCCAAAGCCACGATTCAGCTCTGCACCTGTTCCTGCGGCATACACTGAAATCTCGCCTGAAGAAATAATGCCATCCGTGCCGGAAACGCCTGAAGAACCAACGATGGGATCGACAGAATCAATGGAAACTGGCAGCAGCGGATTCACCTCGAGTGACGACAGCGACAACATGTAGAAGCTAAGGATGCCTTTGTATTTGGGAGACCACACAGAGGCGACTATCTCAATCTAGAACCTCTTTATGGAGGCTCTCTACGTTTGTAACTGTCACTACTGTTTAATATTTTCCTGTTATTCTCACGCAGAGAAATGAAGAAACAAAGTTCTATAAGATTCGTCGCGGGAGCGTTTGCCCTGCTGTTGCTTGTTCCGCTCATGACCGGAAAAGGCATGCAGGTTGCAGACGCGGCGCCAGCGGCTGGAATCATCGTTCCCCTCTATACATATCCGGGGGGCACTTGGGACACAGTTGTAAAGACAAAGAACAATCACCCAGCCGTGCCCATCGTGGCCATTGTAAATCCGGCCAGCGGCCCTGGAGCATCAAAGGACTCTAACTATGTGTCCGGCATAGCCCAACTGAAGGCTGCCGGCGTCGTTGTGATAGGTTACGTATCTACTGCCTACACGAGTAGGAGCCTGGCTGCGGTCAAGGGCGACATTGACAAGTGGGGTAGCTGGTACGGCGTCGACGGCATATTTTTTGACGAGCAGACAAACTGGGCCGGCGGCGAGTCGTATTACACGCAGGCTGGCGACTATGCAGAGTCAAAGGGGTTGGCCTTTACCGTTGGCAACCCGGGGGCAAACTCGCTCCCGTCATATCTGTCAACGGTAGATGTGGTTCTTATATATGAGAGCCCCGGCTTGCCGAACCTAAGCGACTATGTCTTGTGGGGCTCGTCTGCAAAAGACCAGCTTGGCATGATCCCATTCTCGGTAAGTTCGCTCTCAACAAGCTGGTTGAAAGGCGCGACAGGCTTCATTGGTTGGGTCTACGTGACAAGCGACGGCCTGCCAAACCCATGGGACTCGCTCCCAACCTACTTTGACGACATGGCGGCGCTGCTTGACGGCGGCTCTCCTACAGGAGGGGATCCAACGCACCAGATGACTGTCAAGTCACTGGATCAAACTGGTAACCCCATAAACGGCATGTGGACGGAAGTGAAGCAAAACGGTGCTACAGTGAGTACGGGCTATACGCCCCTTACTTTGACGCTGAAGGATGGGACGTATACAGTGTCTGCCGGGAACTACCAACAGATCATTTTCGATCACTGGTCTGACGGAAGCAAGTCAATCACGAAATCAATAAACCTTTCAAGCAACACTGCGCTAACGGCATATTATAACAACGGCGTAGTCACATCACCGTTATCAGTGAAGCTGAATGCTGGCAAGACTACAGGGTTAACCGGCACTAGCATCACCTTCAGCGCTAGCATTCTGGGCGGCACGGCACCATACACCTGGTCAATCAACTATGGCGATGGTACGTCATCTCCATATGTCTCGGCTTCGACCATTTCCAAGACGTACAATAAGGCGGGAACCTACACAGCAGTGGCAAATGGTAGGGATGCAACGGGCAAGATCGCAACTTCAAACCCGGTGGTACTCACCATAACACAGAGCACAAGCACGCTGACCGTGAAAACGGTCAACGCTGCAAACAGCGCTATAAACGGCTATTACACAACTCTGTGGCAGAACGGTGCGCTGGTCAAGTCAGCATACTCGCCAACATCATTCACCCTCAAAAACGGACAGACGTACCAGCTGTCCGTGGCTGACTATGGAGGCTATGTGTTTGACCATTGGAACGACGGAAGCACTATCAGGCAAAAGACAGTCACCTTAAAGGAGTCAACGACACTTACAGCGCACTACAAGACAACGCCAACAAAGGTGACGCTAACCATAGAATCAGTGGGGCTTAGCTCGCCTATCACTGGGCTCTGGACCGTCATCAGTGGCGCGGGTTCGACGACAGGTTATACCCCGCTGTCCTACAGCGCGAATTCAGGCTCGCAGTACACGGTGACGATGGGCGAATACCAAAACTACGTATTCGATCATTGGGACAACGGTAGCACCAGTAAGTCGCGCACCATAACGCCAAACAGCAATACCGTGCTTACAGCTTTCTATAGGCAGTAAATACGAAATCGCTGTAGCGTTTCTCTTTTTATTTTCTTTTTATTCTAATCTTGAAATTAATCCCTCGTTCTGAATTGCAATGACGGATCCCATGATCTATATCCATGTTGCTTCACGGACAATATCTCATGCGAATCTCATTATAGGGGCTCGATGCAACCCGATCGTATGAGCGACTTTCCAAAGGCCGGGTTTGCCAGGCTGCTAAAGTTCTTTGAGAGTAACACTGACGACGTTGTCAAGCTTACAAGGGCCTTCGGGCTTGCAACCAAGATCCACAAGGGCCAGCTCCTGAACAAGAGCGAGCCGTACATCAGCCACTTGGTCAGAATTGCCCTTATTCTTGTTGAAGAGCTTCAAATGCGCGACCCCGATCTTGTGTGCTCTGCCCTATTGCACGGCGCCTCTGACAGCATACAGGACGAGGAGCTGAAAGAGTATGGCGAGCGTGTCTATTCTACAGTTCGCGCCGCCGCGGGGCAACCAAGCACCGAACAACAATTTGCAGCACTGTCTAAAGCCCCCAAGGACCTGAAATACGTCAAGCTCGCCGAGCGGTTGGATATCACGCGGTCAATCAAGAACCAGGCGTTGAGGGACAAGATAATAAGGTTCAAGGATGAAACACAAAAGTATGTCGTGCCAATCGCGACTGCGACTGACGACAGGCTTGCGTTTAAGCTCTCTGTTGCGCTCTACGAGCTCAAATGATCTAGCGGTGAACGCACTTGCCGTCCGGCCCAACCTTGTGCTTTGCCCAATGGATGCCGCAGCCAATCAACCGGTGCTCAGTACAGCCGCATATCGGGCAGTGCTTTATCTTTTCCTCTTCCTCCATGCATTGATGTAGTGTCCCCGTTATTTGAGGTTAGAGGGCCAATCAGACAGTTCATTATAGGTTGATGAACAGTGTCAGACCATACTTTACATTTATCTTGCATTAGGATCATTGAATTAGTGATGGCAAATTCAGATTATGTGAGACATAATGATAGCCCTGCGGTGAGGAAAATGGAGAAAAATAAGGCCTTGAGACAAATAATAATTCTCGCTGTCATTCTTGGAATTGTTCTTGTCACCACGACGTATCTGTTGCATCCAATCTTTCCAGACCAATACATTCTATATTTCCACGTGGGAGAAGTAGCCGTGACGGGCTTTTTCGTCATACAGATCCTGAGCAGCATCACATACAGACTGATGCTATTACATTCAGAGCAGACCGCCAAATCGATGAAGAGCCTCGTAAGAATCGCCGGTGCAATTGTTGTAATTGCTTTTATCATTTCCTACCTGAGCCAGGACCCCGTAATTGCGGCCTCTATAAGCACCATTGCTGGCTTGGTGATTGGATTTTCTGCTTCTAACATTATCAGCAACGTCATCGCGGGAATGTACCTAGCAATAGCCAGACCGTTTAGCATTGATGATAGAATTAAGGTATTTGGCGAAGTGGGAGTTGTACATGACATAGGCATGCTTTACACCCGACTTGGTTTGGAAAATGGCGACGAAATGCTTGCATCAAATTCTTCGATGGTGACTAGCACCGTGATCCTGAAAAAAGAAGTGGAATATGATGGGACTGCTCAAAGAGATGCGGCCACCGCCTAAGGCGTCATCGATGCACCAGTCCTACAAGAAAACAACCGATTAATGCCTACAGCATGTACATCATTCCGCCGGAAACAAGAGTCACAAACTCCACGTCGGCACGCTCTTTTGTCCGCGCCACTATTGCGTTGAGCCACAAGCTGTCTATACCCTGGCTCCAAATCGTGACCTTCTTGTAGTGTTTCTGGCTGCCATGGAAAAACCCAACGCAGTCCTCGACAGTGCTATTGGGATATTTCCTACTCACTTCGTCAACCACCTCCTTGGCCTCAGACGGCAAATACAGAATTGTGAGAGTCGGAAAAGGTATCGCGGCCGCAGGTGGCGGTGTCGAAGTGTCCTCGGTCATTTCATTCTGCTAATGATAGGCGATTATATGTTGATTTCGAAAATACATTTTGTGTAGCTTCGCTTCCGGATCGTGTTAGCTAACCTGGACTAGAAGACATTTTATTCAAAAAAATTGACAACTCGTTATATCCCTTCTAATGGCACACTGTGTGAGTAGGATTGTTTAAGGAACGAAAAAAATCGCGTTGCTGTCGCTCTTGTCAACGCTGGTCGCTGTATCGACTGCTTTTGTGGCATTTCGATATACGCGCAGACTGACGACAGCAATATGACTACGTTTGAAGAAGAAGCAGCAAAGCCGACAGAAGAGGGAACGGCCATGGACAATACAACATCTACTGCAAGCAGCAATTCAGCACAGGATGGAAGTACTTCGATAGCTGATGTCCAGTCGTTGTTCGACGGTGTTTTTGTCTGTGATGTAGGCACCGTAGAAATCTCGGGACAAACAGAAGTAGCGTCGGTTGACAATGCATCGCTCACTACACCAACGGTCTCTGTAGAAGTGATGACTCAGACACAGGTTGCTGAACTGGCTGCAAACGAAACACAAACAGCTTCAGCAAACAATGAAACATCGATTGCTTCTGCTAACTGCCTAGAGATGAGTCTAAACAACACAACCTCAACTAGTAGCACCGACGCTACTGATGCAGCAAACACAACATCTACTTCAAGCAGTAATTCAACATTAGCCCACAGAAGTAATGCTACGTCACTAAGCTCGTCTAATCAGACATCGACAGCAAGTGCACCAGAATCGGGAGGGCAGATCTTGGTGATAGAGAGTCAGGACTTTGTGCCAGGGCAAGCGGTCTTGATCTTCTCTGAAAAAGCGCTGTTAGCAATAGATGATGTTGACTCAGACGGAAGCATACATGCAAAAGTCCAAATGCCTAAGGGTGGCGGAACGACAATCGCCGGTAACGACACTGCAAGCACGAGCACCGAGCTGCGGTTCGTAGAGACCGGGACCCAAAGAACCGCGACTTTCGCTTTTGACGGCCAGACGCTGACAGCGGCCGCAAGCGGAGAAATAGCGGTTAAAGGCGCTGGATTAGGTGGTAACGCAGGAAACTTAGTTATTGCCATCTCCTTTCCTTTTTTGTATGAAGGAAAAAGTTAATTCCTATCTTTTCTAATAGTCTAGAAAATGGCAAACAAGATCAAATGCTCACACATCCTCGTGCAAAAGCAGAGCGAAGCTCTTGCAATACTCGAACGCCTGAAAAAGGGTGAAAGCTTCTCCAAATTGGCACAAGAGTTGTCTATTGACAGGGGCAGCGGCAAGCGCGGTGGTGATCTAGGTTATTTTGCCCGCGGCTCGATGGTCAAGCCCTTTGAAGACGCTGCTTTCAAGCTGGAAAAGGGGCAGCTGTCGGAGGCAATCAAGACAGAGTTTGGTTACCATGTAATCAAGAGGTTGGACTGATTGGATGCATACTTGCAAGATGAGCTTTATGATCTGCTCACCTACTGCATCCAGAAGCCTCAGTCTCCGGATTTCGCCAGCAAAAAAGGTCGGGTGCAAGAGATCGGGCGTGAGCTTTACGCCGACGGTGGGGCAGACGCGCTTGAAAACATATTCTTTTCCATTGAACATAGGGTAAAGGACGAGATCGACCGGGATGCCAAGCCCTACCGGATGTGGTGGAACAGCATTGCTAATGAATGGAAGTACTAGGTCATTTTCTGGTCTTGAGGAGCACAAAGAACGCAATCGCGCCCATCATTCCGCCCAGAACCAGTAGTACCTGAATCGTAAAGGGTGGTATCGGGAAGCCACCGCGGTCGACCATTTTGACCCTGATTATTTCATAGGCTCCAGCCTTCTCAATGCTTGTGAACCCTGCAATCTCGATCTGGGAGTTTGGCTGCGGAGTAGAGATGTGCACCTGCACAGGCGCTCCGTCGATACTGGCTGCGGCGTCGCCTTCCTTAGGTGGCGGGCATCCTTCCCTTATGCTGCACTCGCCAAGCGAATACACCGACATCACCTTTGCCCTACCAATGTCCTCACCCTTTAGTATCCCTCCGGTGCTTGCTTGAGAGAAGGTCGGGTCAAAGAGCGAGTGCCACCTTTCCATTGGCATGGCTCCTATTTCACTGAAATCAAGTATCGGTTCTGCCATAATCTCCCGGGCTTCAGAGCTGACAAGCTTATCCGCAAACTCGGGGAAAGTGGCTTCCAAAAGCCCAATCGGCTGGTTAACGTTTACCCTGCCGTGCTCTGACGAGTCGACAAAAATAGGCCCGTTAATCATGAAGCCTCTCCAGTTGATGTCCATAGGTATGTTATCTGTCGCGTTCCTGTCAAGCTTGAAGCCCGAAAACTTTGTAATGAATTCGACGTTATATGTAAGCGAGAGCTTGTCAGTTTCTCCCCTGAGGACACCAGAATATGTAAGGTTAGCACTTGTTATCTGAGCTGGACTCTGCACTCCAAGTAGCGCCTGATTGGCCGCTACGATTAGTTCGCTCAACTTACTTGCGTTTGTTCCCTTTATAGAGAATTCAAATCTTTCAGTCCTTCCAGCGAACAGGTCTGCCAGGGCACCGCCCGGCTCATATCTTAATTGCACAAACTTTACCCCCGTAAAGCTGCCTACTGCTTTGTCAAATTCCGGGATCAAAGACACGTTGATCTGCGCTGCGTATGCTGAATTGGCAAGGCCGGCGATCAGAAGCACTGCTATGACAGGCGAAATAACAGCTGCCTTAGCCTCTCTCCTCTGCACATTTTATCTACAGAAGTTCTCCCCCTTATCGTTTGTTCTTGGCCGTTTCTTGTCCGGTTCTCACACGCCCGTTCACCATTGGGATTCACTTTTAGGACTCACTTTTAGTGAGTAGAGAACCCATAATAGCTCTATTTGTGCATCTAGTGCACATTGCACTACGGTAAAACAAGAAACAGGCTCGCTGCATGCATCGCTTTTGTCTCTGGCATCATGTTCTTGCTGTCAGGTTATCGGGCAAACATAGAGACCTACAACCTGATAAGGGAGCAGCTAGTGGTAAACACCGCCAAGGATTTCTGGACATATGCCGTGGTCCCTGTAGGGGTCCTGGCGCTTCTGAGCCAGCTTGGCGGGTTAACAGTCCTGATGGGCGCAGTGCTGTTTGCGGCAAATCGCGTAAACATTGGCAAATTCTTGGTATTGATTGGGACCGGGCAGGGGCTATTCACAATCCTTATCCACATCGCGCTAGAGTTCTGGAGCGGGAGGTTGGCCCTTGACAGCAACTATGTCACATGGCTCACCTCGACTGCCACCGGGCTTGGAATCCTGTTTGCAGTAGTAGCGTCCAATCTCACGAAGGGCAAAGGCGAGAGCATTTACCTAAGAGCGATAAAGTTCATGCTGCGGAGAAAAAGAAGCTAGACGTCGGCGTACATCGAGAACTCGTGTGGGTGTGGCCTCACTGCTAATTCAACGTGCTCCTTCTCTTCATGCTCTACTATCCTGTCTATTGTTTCGCTGTCAAATATTGGCTTCAGGAAGGCACTGTCGCTTTCCAGCTTTTCATACGCTTCCCTGAGGCTTGCAGGCAGCTGTGTGATTCCAAGTTCGCGCCTCCTCTTGGGGCTCATTTTAAAAATGTCTTCGTTTACCGGGTCACCGATCTCCTTCTTTTTCCTGATGCCTTCGAGGCCAGCTGCCAAGATGGCTGAAAACGCAAGGTACGGGTTGCACGATGGGTCCGGTGCCCTGAATTCTATTCGTTTCAGGTTGGCAAACTTGTGTCCCTTGTAATGCGCAGGGATCCTGATTATCGCCGATCGGTTGCCGGTGCTCCACGCAACATAAACAGGCGCCTCATAGCCGGGCACAAGCCTCCTGTACGAGTTGGTTGTTGGCGCTACGATCGCTGCTAATGTCTGGGCGTGTTCTAAGATGCCGCCGCCAAAATAGCGAGCAGTCTGCGACATTTCTGCATATTCGTCGACAGAATCATAGAATAGGTTCTTGCCCTTGTTCCACAGGCTGACATTAACGTGCATC